>Ga0208825_1002965_pt1 | contig 10603 bp, 13 predicted proteins | sample AD_UKC113_MetaG_FD_184450 | JGI IMG/M metagenome (GOLD analysis project Ga0208825, IMG submission 184450) | Active sludge microbial communities of municipal wastewater-treating anaerobic digesters from Hong Kong - AD_UKC113_MetaG (SPAdes)... | ecosystem: Engineered > Bioreactor > Anaerobic >...
GCATTATACACAAGATCGGAACGAGCCTGTATATCCTGAACAAAAGGATCTGCCGTATGTTCGTCTTCAATTAAAACCGTTGTTTGCTGCCCTTCTTGATACAACCCGCCGAGAAGCATAACAGCGCATACCCCAAGAATTGCTTTTATTGTTGCTGTTGAAAATATTGTGTTCATCATTTCTTTGTCTCCCTCACGTAAATTTTAACAAATTTGTTTTTATTTTCATTCCCTAACCAGATATCTCCACTTGTTTGAACTCTCATTGGATCTCCAACTTCTTTTTTTATCCGTGATTTCCTGACCTCTGTAAAAATTGAATCTGGTAATAAAATGTAATGTTTACATAATTCTGGATTGGCATCCATATCCGAAACGTATACCCTTATATCCGAATCAATATATTTTTTCCCTGCGTGAACCCTGCCTCTAAAATCAGTTTTCCTATTTATTTCAAGTAATGACCATTCTCTTGAATCAAGGTATCCACCGTCACCGTTTTCCGATGAGTTCATATTCTTTATAATGTTTGACATATTTAAATATTTATCTGTGTCGTTATCATCACTGCATGATGTCATAAATACCGGCTCATCAGAGCCGGAAACCAACCCGTTAGGGTTGGTAATATGAAGCCCTATGGGGTTCATCGATAAGGCTCTGCTATTTGCGCAGTAAATATGTGGAGCCGTCTGGAATGAGCTTATTATAGCGAATGACAGTGGCGATTGCATTTAAGCCGCCTCCGCGCTCTGCTCGCCAATCTGAGGCTCAAAATCAGGCAATTTGCATGTTTTTATGGTTTCAATATAATCTCCTACTGCTGCGCCTCTAGTGAGGACAAAATCAGCCCCTAAAGCCTCAATAAGATGCGGGGTGTATTCCTTCTTTGCTATGAAAATTACTCCATCATAACACGATGCATTGCCTTCTTTCATGAGTAAAAGCCTGTCTCTCTTTTCCTGTAGCTCTTTTATCGAATGTTTACATTCCTTTGTTTCATACTCGAAAGCTATTCTCTTTTTTGTCCCGTTTGCAAGTCTGAATGTCGCGTCCACGTCTGGTAATTGATCTTTCCCATAATTATTGTCTACAGTTACGGTTTCGGCATCTCTTAACCAACATTCGCCAGCAAGCAACGCATTTTGTAAATAATGCTCTTTTGTTTGCCCTTTGATCTTCCCTTCTTCATCAAGTAGAGATCTCTTGTAAAATACTACGGTTTGAAGTCCGGTGCATGGGTTTCTGGTAGTTTCTTTCTCAAATCCATTCGGATATTCAGAAGGTTCTAAAGGTTTGCTGTACCACGTTTTGCATGTAACTCTAAGATCATGCTCAATTGAAGATACTAATGGATTTAATATAATACCACCAAGCGTAGCCTCGTTTTCTGCTTCGATTTCAAGCTTAGATTTACCTAGAATTGTTTCATACTCAAAATCATCAAGAGCATTGTAATAGGGTATTTTGTGACCACCCATTATCATAAGACCATATCCTTTTCCTGGTGTTACTAAAGTCTGAATATCTGATTCGTTCAAGACGAATTCCTTTTGAATTGGTCCTATGTTATCTGTTCTCCAGTTGCCTAGAAGGAGGATGTATGCAGTATTGACCTTCAGCATGTCGAGCATTTGTCGCGGGAATCCTGCGAGATCCTGGGAAACTACTTTAGTGTACATACCCCATGCTCTACCCTGCCTGAAAAACTTTTCAATACTTCCTTCCATTGTTGGGTTCTTAACCAAGTCTGCGCCTTCATCCAATGTCAAGAGTGTTTTATTTAATGCTTCTCCTTGTTTCGCGTTTGCCAGTTTTGTATATACAACTGACATAATCATCATTGTGAGAGCTTCCTGCACGTTTGGAACGGAAGTAAGTGCAGAAAGGTCAGCCATGATGAATTGATTACTGAGATCCAGAGAATTGTTATTTACGAGGTAACCAAGAGGTCCGTTAGGAGTAAGCATTGCTGTATTATTGTATAACGCTTCGATGGGACCGGACATTTTCTTATGCTTATCGTCCGAAAGCCATCCCTCTAACTTATTCCTCAAATCTGTAAAGTTGGGCCAGAAATAACCATCATTCCATTTTTCAACATTCTCTTTTAAGACCACTCCTTCGTGGTTTATTACATGGAACTCTTCATATAATTCACTTAGAGCTTGTGTGAGCCAGTTTTTCTGTTGGTCAGAGTATCCACTCCCTATTAGCAACCCTATAGATTCAAGAAGCATAGTAAAGTGAGCGAGATAAGCCGCCTGATACCCTTCCTGAGAATCATCCATCGAGGATTTATCAAAAAACACCTGGAAGAAGTTAGGGTTCTGCCCTCCAAAACCAACTTTCCAAAGCTGCCCATTCAAAGCTTCACATACTCTCAGGTGGTCAGTTTTCCCGTCTTTCTTTGGCACAATATGAATTACATTGTCCCCATCAAGGAAAGCCCTTATATCGTCCGTGAGGAGGTTGACTGATTTACCCGATCCCGAAGGAGCTATAATAAGAGCGTTTGAGTTTGTAGTATTAGGATCATCAAAATCATAATAGATGGGATTTCCTGTTCTTGTGTTCATCCCAAGCATGCGACCCTTTGTTGCAAGTACAGGTTCTGTTGTCCTAAGAAGAGATGTCTGAGCGCATAGTTTAGCTGTAACAGATTTTTTAAACAGGTTGCTCCACACGTAAGGAGTTGGTTGCATAGATTTGAAAGTTTCAGCCATTCCGTACCTGGGAATTTCATGTTTAATTATCTTAGAATCGCATACCGTCTCAATCTGCCTAATTGTCTTTTTTACATCTTTCTTAGTGAGTCCCTGAACTGCAACCAAAAGAACATGATGGAAAAGCTTAGTTTTCCCATGATAAAGCTGCTTCTGGTATTCGTGGATTCCTTCTGCTGCAAGATCATTAATAACATCATGCTGATGCAGGAATTTGTCATTATTTTCCTGAATAACGTTTGCAATCTGTATGTTCCTTCTAGCAGTCTCAAGAGCTTTATTTTCATTTGCAGGATCAAGCGGATAAACTATCTGACAAAGGGAGATACTTGTCTCTTTCTTTGTAGCGATATCGAAAATTTCATCCATAAAACGCTGATCTAATTCTGTAGGGAAATCCTGTCTATCCCCATATTTGGGGCTTATTCTCCCTATAACCATACACTGAATTACAGTATCGTTTGTTTCAATCCACCAGCCATCCTTAGAAGGTTTAAACGAAAGTGGGAGAGCCGTGTCTAAGACATCCTTCAACATTTTGTTGTTTTTAAGTCTCTCTTGCTCCTCTTTTTTAAATTTTCTCTCCTGCTTTCTTTTATACATCCTCTGTACTGTGCCTCCAACAATACAGTTCCCTGCCAATTTTTCAACTAATAACATTATACAAAGTCCTCCAGGTTTTCCATGTGGCTCATCTGTGCGCATATAATAGCATAATCTGTGGGGTCGGTCACGGTTTTTACTTTAATTCCGTGAATCTCAAGAGAGCTTCCATACAGATCCCTTACTTCGTCAATTCTTGCGAATCCTTCTGTATCATTAGGGTGATATTCAATTCCTAAAAATATCACATGCATCCATCCTACACGGTTTTTAACATTATCAAAGAATTTTTTCTTAGCACTAAGCCCATTTCTAACTATTAATGGAAGGTTTTTATTCTGGAGTTTCTTTTCATATGTTGCACTTAAATTTACTAAATGCTTGCTCTGCGCTGTAATCGTTTTATGAATACACTCTTTAGGAATTGATTTATATAGATTCTCCATTCCAGAGTAATAAGATTCAGGATCGTTGGAATCCGAAGGAGTTACAAGCCAACATGTCCCGTAATTACAGTAATTGTCTTCGTACACTTTGGTCTTTCTAAATTTTAATCTGCCTTCTGTATCTGCTCCTTCTAATCCAGTCCAATTCATTTCTTTTTCTAGGGTGTTTTTTGGATTGAATTTATAGATCTCATTTTTCTTTACAATGTTTTTTGCTCTAAATGCACTCTTAACTTCTGTTTCATATAATGCTGTAGTGGATCTAGCGCATTTGTAAACAAGCCCGATTATTAAAGCCATTAAAACTAAGCATCCGATAACGAGAGGCGTATTATGAGGGTGTTTACTTATCGTGCTAAATAACCCCACCAGCATCGTACCAGATACCAGATAAATTGCAATCTGCTTTTTACCGTGTTTTGCAGTAATGGGCGTATCAATTTTAATAAGTGAGTTTGGTGTCTGATCTGCCATTATACATACCTCGCTAATCTGATTGCTGTTGTAAGTGTTTTTGGAGAAAGTAATTTCCAGAGTACAGGCCACGTAAGAAATAAAAGTTCCATCCCAACTACTGTAGCCAACAGCCCAAGATAAACAAAGGAAACGCTGTACCATGCCAGTTCTGTAGATGTAATGTATGAAACTACTGTACAGCATACCCAAACTATGACGAATTGTGAAAATATGAATACGATCTCATATGATGTGATGAGTATAGCTGCCCATCTGACTTTCTTAAATGCAAACCCGATCCCGTACATATACCAAATGTGAGCACTTATTATGATAGTTACAAGTCTGATTGCAAAAAATATTATTGAGATCATCCAGAGGATTCCGAATGTTATGTATAATCCGATACTATCACTTGAAAATGCCACTTGATCTAAGATCGAAAGCATTTGACCTTCTACCAAGATATTATTTCCTTTAAGCGATCCAAAAAATAAACCTGTTCCAAGCAGTAGCCATCCACATGTGTTAATATAATATTTTGCCATATCAGAAACGGCAACATAACCATATCGTCCGGTGAAATCCTCAAGCAGTTTTGCAGAATCATCAGGGTCAACTGATTGGTATATCAAAAACAGGGCAAGAATCCCGCCAAATAAAAAAATAGCGTAAATGTAGATGTCTCTTGTAGTTGCAATCCGATCCATCATTGCAGGATCTCTTGTTGGGTCTATAGTATGGGCTGCTATAGCAAAGATAGCTATCTGAGAATTATCTTTATCTTCAACTTCTCCAAGTTGTAATCCTCCTACACATGTGAACAGATCATTGACATTTTCAACAACTGTGGACTCTAACCCATCTTTTATCATCTGCGCCCCTGCTGTAATGTTAGAGCGTACAGTTGATTTTGTGACACTTGATGTTTGACTGTCCCTTATAGTAACTGTCTTATTATCACTATCAATTTCGATAGGATCATAATTTACAGGATTCGTAATATTATCTATCGTTTTTATAGGAATTATTTTAACAGTGTCATTATTTGATTCCGCGCTTGCAGTACAAGATAACGCTACAATTAAAATGATAAAAATTAATGGGAAGAGTCTCACGCATTGCCTCCTTACCACTCGGAAATTAATCTCACAAGGGCTGATCCGACCTTTAAAGCCAGTACAACAAGGATTATTGCAAAGAACGCTTTCCTTGACCGTATTTCATTCTCTACCGAATCCCATCCACCTGCATAATATTTTATAGCCAAAAAACCAAGTGCAAGGATCGCCACATACGGAACGAGAGCATATACAGTGTCAAGAATCCATTGCAGTTTATCCATGTATGGGAGGGTTGCAAGATTCTTCATCCCCTTCTCTGCGTTTGGGGTCAAAGTTACATTTAGTTCTTCTGCGAATGCGTTACCAGTTAATCCAGTCAGGGTACTGACTGCTGTCAATAGTTTTGTGTTAAGTGACATATGTAAATAATATACACTCTTTGTATATTAAGCTTGTTGAGTATATAAACTCAACAAGTTAAAATTTCAAAAAAAATTAATTATCCATAATTATTACAATAAGTTTATATCCTGCGTACATAGCAATGATTAACTGAGCAAGAAACTTCAACGTAGTGAATAACCGGCTCTCTCCTACGTTTTTATGATATTCTATTTGAATGTCTGTCACGTCAAATGACTCGTAAGGAGTATAACATTTTATATCCAGTTTATTTGGATTAAATTCCCCAGGGATTATTAGTTCGTTTCCCATATGTGGTATATCCCCATACCATGAGTCGCATCGTGAAAATAGAGTATATTGAATTCCAGTATCATCTGTAATTCTCTCGCCTATCATAAAGGAATGTGCTGTGGTGTTACCATTATATGAAAATTCAATTCTCTGTGTAGTATTATCAGGATTTAATTTTACTCTAGCGTATGGGTTTTTAGTATCATCGTATACTGTAACATAAGCTGTAGCTGTTGTATTTCTTTCTAGGATCGCAGGGGAAGGGCAAGAATCTTTAAATGTTGCCTTAGATGTTTTTATTTTACTCTTTTTCTTCAAGCCAGTTATTTGATTTATGGTAACTGTATACCAAGATGTTTTTACGGTCAAAGTAGCATATGCAACGCCATCTTTTATTTCGATTTTTACACTTTTTTCTATTTTCTTTATATGCCCTGTCCAGCCTTCGAGATCTGGACTCTTTATTACTTTATATTTTACTAAAACAGCATCTTCGCCAGGGATATAAGTTTGGTTATCAAGTATTATCTGATCCTTGAATCCAACAATCTTAATACCTCCAGCAACAAATCCGTTAGTCGTTTTTTCTACTTCGAGTTCTATATCATCTGCTGTTTGCTCAGTTCGTCCGGTTTCTGTGAATTCTTGATTCATTATATCAAATATAGAATCAAACTCCTCAATCTCTTCATCTGTTATCTCCTCGACCCCATCATAAACCCCTTCCGCCCTGTCAAACTCTCTTGGAGTAATCCCAGGTATAATCCACTGTTCGCCGTCCCATTTGACATCGCAGAGAGTATCCTCTTCTTTAGGATCTGAGAAATAATCTGTAGACGATACCGAACACCCTCTCGTATCTCCTGCTTCATTATTATAATAGCAGTTTGCAGAACTTACAACGGACTGAACAGAGATCTCATTATTAACTCCCCATCCACCAACACCGCTATAAGCCCCCTTCACGGAATCAGTAAAGATATTATTTTCAAGGGTTGCCGTTGCCTCTTTACTCCATGCTCCTTTTGCGTAGTCCCAAAAATTGACAGCCCCTAAGAAGCTTCCATCAAAAACATTATTTTCAATTGTTAGATTATCAAAACCGGAAGCTATAATCCCACCAACCCAATAAATATTAAGATTTCCTCCGGCATCATACATCACATTATGGTGGATATATAACCCCTGTTTCTGATTATTCGTTTTTCCCACTATCCAGAAAGCCGGACCCCACGAATCATAGATATAATTCCCGCAGACCTCTACATTATACATATCGCCCTTATCATTCTGTATCTGAATTGCCGGACCTGCTGCGGAGCGTACACCGTCAACGTATCTCTTGAAGACTATTGTATTATTATAGATAGCTCCGTTGGTCACGTCCATGAACCTGAATGCGCTGTTTACTCTCGGCTCTACATAATTATCGTAAGCCTCCACGTTCTCGCATTGAATAGCGAATAAAACATCATGCCCGCCTTTACTTGCTACATTATTATGGAATAGTACATTCGTGCAGGAACGAGGTCTGAATCCATCCCCTAGATTATTATAAAATTCACAATGGGCAACTTCTAAATCATCCTCGTAATAAGCTCCTATAAAATTATGATATCCGTTACCCCACCGTTGACCTCTTTTTACAGGGACGTTCTTTTGATTTTCCGAATTCCCATTGAAATTTAGATTAAGTACTTTAGTATGACTTTTCATTAAGAGAAGCGGTACTTGCATGTCAAAAGTAGAATCATCTTCTAAGAAGAATGTAGCTAAATTGTTGCCGTCTTCGTCTGTTTCTCCTTGAAGAGTCACGCCTTCTTTTATTACGAGTTGTTCGTAAATCGTATACGTTCCGGCTTTTACAATTACAGTGTCACCTGATTCCGCATCATTAATACAATCCTTAATATTTTCAATTGAGCCTTCTGCATAGAGTGTTTCAGCATGACACACCGAAACCATTGATCCAATAATAAATAAAATTGCCAATAAATATACTTCTCTTTTCATATCTCACACTCGTTTATTATTCCTTATACTATTCCTTATGCGTAAGATATATTAAGGAGTTAAACGTATTAATAACTTACTTACAGTTAAATATAATCGGTATGGATTAACATACATGGCAAAAAAACTGATAAGACGGTGGAAATGCACTTGTGAAAAATGCGGGCATGAATGGGAATCGAGAATGACTAATCCGCCCAAATGCCCGAAGTGTAAGACAACATACTGGAATGAAAAGAAGAAAGACGATAAGGAGAACACATGTCAAAAATAATAACCGTTTTAGGAATCTCAGCTATTGCTGGTTTTTCGGTAATGATGATATCACATTCATGAGATTTCGAACGCCTGAGTGTACCTATATGTGCTCTTGCTGCAATAGCTGGGTTAGCGTTTGGGAGAATAGCAAAGGAAATCACTGACTGAAAAGGAGGCTTGATTAAATAGGTCAATGTGTACGAACTGCCTGCCAGCTATACCCTCATTGTCAACCTGGGAAATTAGGGTATACAATAGGGATGAAAGATCCTGAGAAAGCTGTTTGTGATTGGGAAAAACACAAAAATGAAATACGAACACCATTTTTACCTTAACATTTTTTTCGCAGTTATATTCTCAATAATCTGCTACATCAAACATGTACAAAATTTTAATATCTTTGACTTCTGGGCTGGTGTTCTTCCATATTCCCTGCTCATCACTCCTGACCTTGACAGTGAAAAAAGCAAAGTATCTCAACTCTGGAGGTTTGTAGGGTTAGGGTTCGTGTGGTCCCCATTCAAAAACTTTGGGCATCGTGAGGCATTGCATCATGTTACGTGGGGCCCGTTTATCCAGGTTGCTCCGGTGTGGATGATTGCAGAGCAGGCAGGTATTAATTTTGGGATGTGGTTTTTTATTGGTGCAGTGTTTGCTCTTGAGGGGCATATATGGAGTGATAAGGTTTATTCGAGATGTCATAAATGGATAAAATAAAACATGTTTTTATAATTCCTTTTTTGAACACTTCTTTTTTAATTAAAAACGATAACGGGAAACACTAAAGAAAAGTGCCTATGTGTTTCTAATATTTTTTTTGCAAAAAAGTTTAGGGTTGCAGTTGTAAACAAGTGTATTCCTATATGATATGGAATACTTGACTTTACTAAAGCGTAGGTAAGAATCCAACTGTCTAAGCTTAAGTGTTACGATTTTATGTGTGATAATTATTATTATATGTTTATATTTTTAAGTTGGTGTTTTGCGTAATACTAAGTTAAGTAAAAGTATTTTCTATGGTCTAAAAGTGTATTACTCATAGTAATAAACAGATTTTTAATTTTGATTTTGATGTTCTTATAGTGTATAGGAATACATTTAGTACTAGAAAGTACATAGTAAGTTATTAATACTTTGTACTCCTTATTACTTACTATGGCACGGAATACCGAGGAGACTTCTATACCATTAAAGAAGTCCACGAGAGCACGACTGAAGACATATGGTCAAAAAGGCACTACATGGGATAAACTGTTAAATGATCTCATGGACGAAGTTGATGATTTTAATTCTGCAACTACTGATTTAAGTTTTCAACAGATGGAAGGAGAGTAAACATGAATAAAATAAAACTCATAAAATCAAGATTAATCGCTTCTTACTATCAATATCTAAATGCAGGGAAAGCGAACAAGAAAAACATGTATTTTAGGTACATGGGAGTTAAAAGGGTTGCTCTATTATTTTTAAATGAAGAAGAGATTCAAAGTCTTGAAAGAAGAACAGAATGGAGATTTGTTAATTATCTTAAGAAGATTAATCCGGTTATTGATATTCCCCTTGAATTGTATTGGATAAAAGTTTGAAATTTTATGAGATGTAATGATGACTCGTCTAGTATGTCGTAAATGTGCATCCGATATCATGAATTGGTCAGGAAAACATTGCCCATTTTGTGGGAGGAAGTTGATGGTTATTGAAGGAGATTATTGAGAAAGGAATGGAGAGTGAATAAAATGACAGATGGACTAATAAACACATTAATGCAGATACTCAAAAATTTAGGATATAAACCCGAAGTAAAGAAAATAAGAGCATATTACGATATTTCTTTTTTGAGTTTTGGTTTTGACGCTTTTCCAGAAGCTCATAAAAATGTGGTTAGAACATTAGCGGGCAGTAGGCTAATGGAATTTGATTATTTTGGATGTAATACTCAGCATATATTAATTAGAGAATGAGGAACATGAAATATGCCCCCATCACAGGGAGAAGAAATAGCTGATAAAGTAGGCTGCCAGAATAAACTTGTGACTGATACTCTCTTATCCATGCCTGAAGAAGTTGAATGGCAATGGACGAAAGGAGGAAAGGAAGGGACTAGAGAATGGAGGCTGAAATAAATGGATAATTACGCGATTGAAATACTAACTAACGAACTTAAAGAACTGAAAGATAACATCAAATGGGTAGAAGATCCAGAATCAGTAAGGTCTTACAAAGATGATGACGAAGAAGATCTTACAAGATGGAAAAGACAGGTAAAAGAGCTAGAAGCGGCTCTTAAAATCCTTAAGAATGTTTGAAGGGGGGTTCGCCATAAACCACAACGCAGAAGAAGA
>Ga0208825_1002967_pt1 | contig 10588 bp, 5 predicted proteins | sample AD_UKC113_MetaG_FD_184450 | JGI IMG/M metagenome (GOLD analysis project Ga0208825, IMG submission 184450) | Active sludge microbial communities of municipal wastewater-treating anaerobic digesters from Hong Kong - AD_UKC113_MetaG (SPAdes)... | ecosystem: Engineered > Bioreactor > Anaerobic >...
CTATTTCTTCTACCCCCTCCTGCTTTTTGTTTAGATTTTTCTTGAGTGTTTCGTAATATTCGTCTATTTTGTCGTTTGTATCTATTATGTTTGTTGCTCTCACACTTGTCTTGTTGTTCTCTATTACATTCCTTATGAAGTTTGATCCAGAAGATATTACTTCACTTCCTATCTTTAATTGGTATTTTGTAGCATTCTTAATGGTAGGAAGTCCTGATATTGTGTAGTATGAATCATCAACTGAGGAGAGATCTTTTGCATTTGTAAGTATATTTCCCTGGCTATACAAAGTACCTCCTTTTGTTGATATCCAAGGGTCAAGGTTTACACTATTGTTGGAAGAGGTTATGTAATTACATGCCTGATCAAATGCGGTTAAGTACATATCAATGGAACCACCTTCGTTAGTAGAGATATCTATTTGTGATGATACATTGACAGGAGTTGTGTTTACATTTAAATAATCCCATTGATTAGGATTTCGTGGATTACCTATTTCATTTTCAGGAGGTGTCCCTAAGTTTAAGACAATATTATTTGGGTTATTCTGAATGGAAATGGATGTATTTATGGCTGATTTTTCACTTCTATATGCATTTATGACATATTCCTTTATGTTTGTTTGTGCATCTGATAGTGACCATGTTACATTCATCTTCTGCATATCTATGATTGTATGTTTGAAACTATCTACGAATGGTTTTGTTAAATCAAAATACCAATTGAAATAGTGTTTAATGAATGATTGATCTATCCATCCTGAATTAATTAGGTATGTATCAAGAACAAGTATATCTACTGAATACTTGCCATCTGGATTTGCCGTACTTGTAGAATTGAATGTTATTTTAAATGATATCTTCTTGTCTGCTCCCTGATCAGTTGTAGATATATCTGTTATTCTAGCTAACTCTTCTCCATTTTCCTTCTTTAATATATTGTCACTGATTAATGCCCATTGGTTATCATATGTAATTGCATATGCTTGGTTATCCAATATCATTACGCCAACATCATTGGGATTTGTGTAGCTATATGTAGCTGTTCTGTTAAGCATACTCTGAGGTGCTGATGTTTTTGAGAACCATACAATGGCTCCCTTTATTTCATTGTTTTGGTCTGGATCTTTTGCCTCTATGCTTATCTTCAGCGGATTGTTTGTTTCTATTCCTGTATATGTAGTTGTAGAGCAACCTCCATTTGGATTTGTTCCTACCTTAGTATATGAATCAGGTCCTCCAATATCATCTAGAATTGCTGTTGTTGTACATTGTGCATCAGGAGTCATTGAACAGTCAGGATTGTCTAACACAGGAGGATTGTTTGTTTTGTAATATACTGTTCGTGGTGATGCACTTAGCCAATTGTCATCACATCTGTTTTGTGTTTTGTATGTTTCTGTAATTGTTTTTGTTTGTCCTGCTGGAAAAATACTTCTTGGGAATGTAGAAGGATTTAAGGCAGTTGTAATTTGTCTAGCTCCTGTAGGTTTAGTGCCATTTTGAGGCTGGTATGTTGTTACATTATCTGCTGATGGATATTTAACTACTGTAGGAGTAGATGAATTGGTAGAAACTTTTGGATATGCAATTCCATCTATGGTAAGGGTTCCTGTTATTGATGGAAGTGTTGGAAGTGAATTTGTCTCAAATTTACGAGTTATTCCTGTTGATGCCATTTTTGTATGGTCTATTTTTGTCCCCGATGATATGTTGTAGTTTCCTGCATCTCCTGCATTGATAATCATGTAGTTATCTAAGGCTGTTGTGTAAAATGTGTATGTACTACAGAAACTTGTTTTAGTCCCATCTATTGGAGATACAATAAATGAGTATGTTCCACTACTTCCTGATGTTGTTGTTATGTTAGAAATGGAGAGTATATTTTCATTGGCAGTATTTTTAATTACAGCAGAGTTAGTACCAGCGTAACTCCATGTAGTTCTATCATTGTTGAGTAAATATATCTTTTTGTCAGAGAGTATCATTATTCCAATATCACTCTCATTACTGCCAGTATATGAAGAAGAAGTGACAGAAGTAACTTTCTGTGTATATGTATTCCCATTTGTTGTAAACCAAGCAATTACGCCTTTTAGACCATCACCATCTGGATCATTCCATTCTGTAGATATTGTAGTATCACCACTAGAATCAGTCTTATCCACAACTGGTGTAGAAGTTGATGTAGGTAATTGGTCTACTTTGTAGTAAGTTTGTCTCACAGAGGAGTATTTCCTGCCATCATCACATCTGTTTATGGAATAGTACAATCCTCCTATGTCTCCAGTGGCATTAGGTTTGAGTACATTAACAAGTCCAGCAGAAGGAGTAAATGCGTATGAGTTAGGAGTGTCTTCTCTACAAAAGTCATCAGAAGCAGAACAGTTAAAAGTAGCCCATTCATTGTTAACTCCTTTGTTGTTAGCTCTAAGAACATATCCAACTCCTCTGTTTATGTTGATGTCAGCAGAAATGGTAGGATATATTGCAAGAGAAGCAGAGCTGGAAGAATTAGCAGGTTTTATGGTAGTGGGAGAAGAAGGATTAGTAGATAGATTGTAATTGATTCCATCGAGTGTGAGTATTACAGAAGATGGTGCAGATGCATTCGCTACATTGGTTTCTAACCAGTAACAGTCAGCACCCGTTTTTGTACATGAAGCTCCACAGCCATCATTTCCTGTACAAGAGCTAATGGTTCCAGATTTACAAAGAGGTCCACTTACATTAGTACTCTGTCCACTTGGGCATGTTGGAGTACAACCACTACATGGCTGAGGGTCACAGCATTCATCACAAACGGTATGAGTACATGTATCGCATCTCCAATAACAACCAGATGAATGACATTCTTGATGGCAACTTTGTCCACAGCTTGTAGTTTTACATTTTACGGGTCCTCCACAATAAAACTCAAGGGTTTGGCAACAGCATACTTCGCATATATTTTGACAATTCATTTCACAAATTTCTCTACAATTGCAATTATACCCTTCTTGCCTACAGTTACATTGATATGCGAATATCTGTGAAAAAGATAAAAGAAAGAAAATAAGGGAAAAAATAAATGAATTGGCAAATCTCATCATAAATCGTAAAGGAAATAGTTTATATCAAGATTACTTGGGGTATTAATATATTTAAAGTGTATTGGTAAATGTAGGGAAGGGCAGTATATTGAATTGAAGGAATTAAAAAGTTCTTCATCATGAATAATATAATAATATAAATTATTCTTATAATTAGTTAAATCATTAACTAACATCCAATAGCAACTATCTCCCCTAGTCATCCCTAATTTATATGCTTCACTTAGGCTAAATGTATATACATTATCAAGATCTTTTTGTCCTTTTGCCCAATAATCTATGAGCATAGTTGTAGAATTAATATTGTCATTTTCTTCTGATTGTATCTTATTTGAGCCCCATATTGTTTCTATATTCTGTATTCCAAATTTTGTATCATCAATTGTGGGTATTATTGGTAAATTGCAAAGTTCCGAATCGTAGTTAGTTTGAGTAATTTTACTGTCATTTAAAATTTTAGAGACTAAACATGAATAAGGATAGTTCCTAGAATAATTTGAAACAAAGGTATTTTGATCTTTTTCGAAATCATCAGTTATTATAAGTGTAGAAATATCGTATAGTGATTCGTATTGGTGTGGAAATTCAGAAAATTCCCTCTTAATATTCTCATTCGTAAATTTTGTGTATCCTTCTGCCGCAAGCCATAATCTTTGATACGCTCTGAGAGAATAAGTCGTTCCAGAATCATATAAATATTTATGTATTTCACCAAGAAGACTATTTACAATAGAATTATTTATCTCTTCCTTATTCCTAGTGGATAACATATATTTCTTATTAGAGTCTTTTTGTATAGATACATATATAGGTAATTCAGAATGAGCTACTGTTATAAGAGAGTTATTCTCGAATTTATCTTGTGGTAATTTTACTATTTTATACTCATTCTTGTTTCCCTTTTGAAAATCAATACCTAATGAAATTGTCTTATCTTCGATATTTGATTCTACAAAATAAAGAACCGCTAAATCAGTTTCCAATTCATCAGCCTGATCCTCATGATTATTACTCCTAGATAAAATGTTTTGGGAATCTAAAACAACATAAATAAGTATGAAAATAAATATAGCTAAAAACATAAATAGTGTTATCAGTATTATTTTTGTGTTTTTTTTCATAGTTAAATATCTCCTTCCCCATTAAATAATACATAATCGAACATAGAACTATGCCATTTTCTTTCTGGAATTAATATCTCTTTACCTCTGTATACTCCATCACAATATGCAGATGCTCTTAATTCAATCATTCTGAAACTATCCATGCATGTGTTTCCATTGGATGCCGTCATGTTGTAATAAACCCCTACGTTCCCTCCTACTGCTTTTATTGTAACCGTATCAAGTTTGTATTCATCTTTTGTTTCTGCCAAGTTTACACTAATAGTGTCTCCAGCAGGATTATACTTATGCCAAGCATCTAAAAAGTTTTCGGAGTTATTACACGAATTACCATCATCAGAAAAACAGTATGTTTCTACATCATCTTCACTATATGGCTTATACTCTCCTGCGATACCTTGTTCATCATAGTTTTTTCCATATACTTTTGTGAGTGAGAAACCAGCTTTAGAATCACCCTTACTTAATTTAATGTTAAGGGTACAATCTGTAAATACTGCATTATCCAATGGAAGACTCCAAATCTGCCCTGGCGTTACTTCATATGGAGAAGTTTCATCTGCTTCTTTGAGAGTAATATTGTACTCATTTCCTTCTGAAGGAAGACAAAAGTTTACACTTGTTAAACCGATTTCATCACCAAGAGAGGTAAGTAATGCAGATATATCAGTAGATTCACTATTTTCTTTGAGAATTACTCCATCTGGAAAAGTTATTGGCTTCCCTGTTGCATTGATCGCAGTCATTACTGTTTCCAATGGATAACTAGACACCTTATCAGTAATAAGTCCCGATATTTCTAATGCTTCTGCTGAAGCTCTCTCATCTACCACCGATTGCTTATCTCTCGTCACTCTGGCTAGTATGGAGAGTGCTATCATGGAGGAAACAACAAGCACAACCATAGCTATGGTTAACGCTTGTGCTGTATATTTACATTGTTGTCTCATGAGCAGTTTAAGCTTAATTTAATTAGTTTTAATATGGTTTGTACCCGACTTCTCGTTTAAATATAGCCGCCTCCTTGCCAAAGAATATCTCTGATATCTTAGTATATTTGCTATCATATACTACCACTAATGCTGGGTTTATGTCATTGAATAATCTGAGGTTTCTAGCTTGGGATACTCCTGACTCTGCTCCATTGTGTGTTAAATCCTTGCCCATAGCTACCACTCCTCCATATATTTCTACTCCATCTCGTAGAACTCTTGCTGCGTCTGTGAATGGTATCTTTACTTGATTCTCAGCATACAAAAAACCTTCTATGTAATCATATCCTACTACTGATGTACTCTTGTAATCTCCTTCTAGTATATTTATGTCTTGTTTTGCTACAAATATGCAACCGTGTAGTCCACTATTGTCTCCTACTATGTTTGGATTAAGAATGATGTTCCCTTCTGTCATGAATAGTATGCTCTTGTCACACACCATTCCCGTAGGTATGGTTATATCTTCTGTTGAGTACATTATACATTTCCCTCCACTAGGACACTCATTTACGTTATCTATTTGCATTACCTCTTCCTGTTTCCTGTTTAGATTCTTCTTGAGTGTCTCATAATATCCATCAACCCTATCATTTGTATCTACTATATTTGTAGCTCTTACACTTGTCTTGTTGCTCTCTATTACATTTCTTATGAAGCTAGAAGCAGAGGATATTACTTCACTCCCTATCTTCAGTTGATATTTTGTAGCATTTTTAATTGTAGGTAGTCCTGATATCGTGTAGTATGAATCGTCAACAGAGGATAGATCCTTTGGATTTGTAAGTATATTTCCTTGACTATACAAGGTACCTCCTCTAGTAGATATCCAAGGGTCGAGGTTTACACTGTTGTTAGAGGAAGTTATGTAATTACACGCCTGGTCAAATGCAGTTATATACATATCTATTGAACCACCTTCATTTGTAGAGATATCTATAAGTGCTGATTCATTAACAGGAGTAGCATTTACATTTAGATAGTCCCATTGATTAGGATTTCCTGGATTACCTATTTGTTCCTCTAGGGGAGTGCCTTCATTCAGAGTTATTCGATTAGGATTATTGGAAATTGAGATAGAAGTGTTAATTACTGATTCATCACTTCTGTATGCGTTGATGACATATTCCTTTATGTTTGTCTGTGCATCAGATAGTGACCATGACACATTCATTCTCTGCATGTCTATGATTGTGTGTTTGAAACTGTCTACGGATGGTTTGGTTAAATCAAAATACCAATTGAAGTAGTGTTTTATGAATGATTGATCTATCCATTCTGGATTGATTAGATATGAGTCTAGGACAAGTATATCTACTGAATACTTTCCATCTGGATTTGTTGTATTTGTAGAGTTTAATGTTATCTTGAACGATATCTTTTTATTTGTTTCTTGGTCTGTTGTAGATATATCTGTTATCCTAGCAAGCTCTTCTCTATTTTCCTTCCTCAGTATGTTGTCTGCAATTGGGGCCCATTTGTTGTCATATGTAATCGCATATGCTTGGTTATCTAGTATCATTACTCCTATATCATTAGGATTTGTATAGGTATATGTGGATGTCCTAGTTATCATAGCCTGTGGAGCTGATGTTTTTGAAAACCATACAATAGCACCCTTTATCTCATTGTTTTGATCAGGATCTTTTGCCTCTATAGATATTTTTAATGGATTGTTAGCCTCTATTCCTGTATGTGTAGTAGTAAGACATCCTCCCTTGGTGTGAGAATCTGCTCCTCCTATATCATCTATAATTGCTGATATTGTACATTGTTCATCAGGAACCATTGGACAATTAGAATTATCTAGATAAGGAAGTTGGTCTACTTTGTAATATGTTTGTCTTACAGAGGAGTACATTCTGCCATCGTCGCATCTGTTTATGGAGTAGTACGATCCTCCTATATCTCCTGTGGCATTAGGTTTAAGTATATTAACTAGTCCAGCAGAAGGGGTAAATGCATATGAATTAGGAGTGTCTTCCCTACAGAAATCATCAGGGGCAGAGCAGTTAAATGTAGCCCATTCGTTATTAACTCCCTTATTGTTTGCTCTAAGAACATATCCAACCCCTCTGTTTATGTTAATGTTGGCAGAAATGGTAGGATATATGGCAATGGAGGCAGTACTAGATGGATTAGCAGGTTTTATGACAGTGGGAGAAGATGGATTAGAGGACAAATCATAGTTAACTCCGTCAAGTGTAAGTATTACAGAAGATGGAGCAGATGGATTAGGTACATTAGTCTCTAATCTGTAACATGTCCCACCACCACCACACCAGTTTCCACAGTCATTAGAATATCCGCAGGAAATCCACTTTTGTTCATTAGTACATAAATTATTTGGGTTTGTTCTAGAATATCCACTCGGACATGTGGGAGAACAGCTACCATTACAAGAGTTATCACATGGACAAGGTACTTCAATAGGCTCATATGCAGTGCAACATGAAGTACAAACATTATACCCTCCACCGCATTCTGTACGACATTGACCATAGATATTACAATGAGTATTACAATATCCAGGAATATAAGTCATTCCACAGCAAGGATTCCAAGAAACACATGTACTACCTGAATAACAAGCTCCTTCAACATTTTTTTCATTAAAATAAAGAAATAGTAAGGAAAAAGAAAAGACAATGAAAATCAGCAAAAACTTTTTATCATGTTTTATCTTAATTCTCATACTTATCTAATAATATACTAAAGAATTTAGAATTACCTTCCAATGTAAGCTTGTTCTTATTCCAAAGACCATACACACCTTTTTTCTCTTGAATATTTGTATAGTACAATTTCATAAGGATAGATGTGTAAAAATCATTAAAATCCTCATCTTCCTTATATGCCTCTAAACACCACAAAATAGAATGAATATCACTGTCTATTAATTTCAAACCTTTAGATATACCTTCTATGAAAAGGATTTTAATCCTTTCATAAATATCAGAATCCTTTTCTGATACTGAAGCAATCTTACAAACATTATTTAATGTTAATTCATTATTTGTAACTAAAATTGTCGCCAATGACGATTGTAATATCTCCTTTTTCTCATCCGTTAGCAAACTTGTATTGTAAATTCTTTCTGCAGAAGACACATCAGATATTATAGATATATTCCAATCTGAAAGATTTTCACTAGTATCATCTATTGTTATTCTATTTAAATTTATAGATCCAATTAAATCATTCATATCATATTCATATGATTTTCTACTATCTGTAATACTGTTTAATTTCTCTGTTAATTCATCAATATTACAATATTCATTCAAGATTATATCTCTTGCTTCATTTTCTAAATTCTCACTATTTATTAATTTTTCTGCTAAAACACAACCAAATGGAAAAATTTTTGATGCATTTGTTTTCTCTTCTTCACTTTTATCCTTGTCCAATGTTGTAGTTTTAAATTTTGAAACTTTGTTAAGATATGTAGTTATATCAGATGAAGAATACTCCCCTAATATTTCATCTTTCAAAGGAGTATTAAGAAGGCTGGTTTCAACTAGTGGTCTATACAAAGGATATACATTGTATCCGATTGTTTTAAATCCTAATAAATCATTAACAATATCAACTTGAGCAAATGGTAATCCTGAATATTCATCATAATTAGGTATTTCTATATTCCCATTATCTTTAATAGCTACATACATCTTTTTCAATGTATCAGCTATCTCTTCTTTACTAATTTCTAATTTAGAGATAGTAAAAGATTTTAATGTATAGTCTTCAAATAGACTGCTTCTTGCAAACAGAATATCAATATTTACTGGCATTAATTCAGAATTAGACATTACTTTCTCTAATTCAGTTCTAGAGGATACTGGTAATGAAATATCCTCAATATATATACTTTCATTATGCTTTTCATCAAAAGCATTAAAATCAAATGTAACATCATCTTCCTTTTCTTCAATGTTATACAATATTCCCTTTACTGAATATTTTCTTTCTTTACAAGAATTAGAGGCAATAAAACCATCAAAAGATTCAAAATTAGTAATACTAAGATTACATCTGTAGTAGAAAAGATACCAGAGTACTAACCCTGATAGTGAAATCAAAAGGAAAAAAATCAACATTATCAATATTTTTCGTTTTTTATTCATCCAAATAATCCCCCAATATTATCACTACTCCCACTTAATACTCTCTCTATATTCCAAACCAAGTCAGGTCTGTCAGAAACTGTTTCCTCTAACCATTCTAAGTATTCTCTATCCAATTTAGCAATATCCTCTAGTGTTCTACCTGCATATTTCCCAAAAGAAATAGTCCTAATAAATGCAGGTTGTTTAGTAACCATCAACATTTGTTCAACTGTAAACTTACTATTTTCCTGTATATAATTAAATAAATCCTTTAGAAAAAAGACGTCACTCATTGCGTCATGAGCTGTATTATGTTCAGTTTGTTCCTTCCTATACAAACCGAGATAATATCTTAAAAATTGAAGTGAATAGCTTTCAATATCTCCACCTGTTCTTTCATCTTCAAAAAGATTTCTTGCCAATTTATATGTACAAATGTATTTATTAATAACAACACCTTTTTCCTGAAGAACCTCTAAATCAAATTCTACATTATGTGCAACCCATATATATTTTTGTCCAAGAAAATTCAAATAGTCCTTTAATGAAGTTCCCTTAAACTCGATATCTTTTCCTTGTTTCTTTACTTTTGCAGATTCAAATGTGTCTTTGTCTTCCAAAAATTCTGGAGTAATATGGTGTACTGCCATAGCAGAATACGATATTTTGTTCTGAGGTTTGAAATATTCATTGAAAATAATATCTTTACCATCAGTAAATGCTAATTGTACTAAATCCTTAGATTGTACATCAGTAGTTTCAGTGTCAAAAAAAAGAAATTTTTGATCCATATCACAGATGATATACTAATCTCAAAGGTATGTACAACAGAAATTAAGGCATAAAAGCAAAAAAATTTCAAAACAATGAAAAATAGGAAAGGGAGCCTGGATGGAAAATATGTAATATACATATACTTAGGAGAAATTAATCTCACTAAATTTCTATCCGGGCATCCCTTCTTTAAGTTATCGTATATTATATACGATAACAATGTGCTAGTTTACTTACTTTTTTATCCTGGGATCTCCCTGGCAACTGAAAATCTTCTTAATCTTTATATTATTAGAAGACAAATACATAGAAGGATCTATGCGTTCAGGAACCTCGGTTCCAGAATACACAATTGGAAAACAACCTGGCTGATAGAACAAGAAATTTGCATCTGAGACTTTTGGCAACTTCTCTGGAGATACTAGTGTATCACCACATACCAATTTAATAGCAGATTCCTCAGGAGGGGCTACTAGGTAGTGTACTTGGGCTAGATTA
>Ga0208825_1002969_pt1 | contig 10586 bp, 9 predicted proteins | sample AD_UKC113_MetaG_FD_184450 | JGI IMG/M metagenome (GOLD analysis project Ga0208825, IMG submission 184450) | Active sludge microbial communities of municipal wastewater-treating anaerobic digesters from Hong Kong - AD_UKC113_MetaG (SPAdes)... | ecosystem: Engineered > Bioreactor > Anaerobic >...
CTAAAACCACTTTCAATGCTTTAAGGACCTTAAGATTTATGGATCAATTTAACCTTAATAAAGAGATAGAAACAGCTTTTTCTAAGTTACCGGAAACATCGGATAGTTAATATATGCAGTTTTTTAACAGCACTTTTCTTAAAAAGATATAATCTTTAGATTTTTCTTCTTTTTTTACCCTTTGCATTTTTTTGTATCGTATGTAATCATTAAGAAGCAAAACACAAAATTTTTCAGACTAACCTGAATCTATACATTATTTCATAAGTTTGATAAATCAGCACAGTAATCTAAAATAGAAAATTATTTATACTACAGTTCAAAGTCAAAAATCACAAATCCAGGAATCGTTATTATCATACGAAAATCAAAAATTAATACAAATAAAAAATATTTCTTGAAAAAAATAATTTTTTGATTATTTTGAATTTGACCAGGTGGTTAATAAAAGTTGTTTAAATTGTTTACAAGTTGTTTAGTAAATTTAAAGCAACAATCAAGAGGAAACCATGAATGTTTTTATTTTTCCTGGACAGGGAAGCCAGTATGGTTCTATGGCAAAAAAGCTCTATGACAAATATAACCTTGCTAAAGATCTTTACTCACAGGCTAGAAACATAATTGGAAAGGAAATTGTTGATGCTTCTTTTGAAGCAGATGAACAACTTTTGATGCAAACTTCATACTCACAACCAGCTATATTTTTATATAGTTTTATACTTTTTAGTTCACTTATCGATGAAAATAAGATCAAAATAAGTGATAAAGATTTTTATGCAGGTCATTCTCTTGGTGAAATAACAGCACTTGCAGCTTCAAAAGCCATGAATTTTTCTCTTGCATTAAAGTTTGTAAGATTTCGTGGCGAGGCTATGGCAGGAGTTTCAGTTGAAAATGGTATGATGGCTGCTTTACTTAAACCAGACATCGATGGTTGCCAAAAAGTTTTTTCAGAAGAATTCCGAGGTTCTCTTTTTATTGCAAACCTCAATTCACCTTCTCAAATTTCAGTATCTGGTCTTAAGAACGCATTTGACAGCTTTAATGCTAAATACCAGAAACAACTTTTTTTAAAGGCTATCCCTTTAAAAGTTTCTGCACCCTTTCACTGCCCTTTTATGGAAGATGCAGCAAAACTGGTTGCAAGGGAACTTGAAAAATACACCTTTAACCTTGAAAATGTCGTAAAAGTCATATCAAACAAAACAGCACAACCTTACCCGGCTGACCTTAATGGTGTTAGAAAAAACATCAGCGATGCTATAATCAATCAGGTCAACTGGATCGATAGCATAAAGTATCTCAAATCAAATAATTTTAGCTCATATGTCGAAATAGGTCCCAAATCGATCCTTATCCCATTTGTCAAGGAGATAGATTCGGAAGCAATGACACAAAGCTTCATAGATTAGTTTATTTATTATCTTATAGGAGGAAATATGACTGTTTCTTTTGAAGAACTTAGAAATCTTCTCGTTGAAAAACTTGGTGTTGAAAAAGATTCAATCACCGAAACAGCTCATTTTGTCAACGATCTTGGCATTGACTCACTCGAACAGGTAGATTTGATGATGGAACTTGAAAAAAGATACCAGATCACCATTCCTGATGAAGATCTTGAAAAACTTACAGATGTTAAAGGTCTTCTCACTTACCTGAACGAAAAGCTTGCAAACAAGTAGACAAAGTCTCTTTCAAATCGGCAGAGGTCAAAACCTCTGCTTATTTGTTTTAAGTCACCCATCTATTAAGGTTGCTTGATTAAAATTGTTAGTTTTTATCTTTTATTTATTTACATATTTTCTATCCTTTTTTCGGCTATCTATTATTTGGATTTATTTGTTTTTGATATTTGATTTTTATCAACCAGGGGTTTTAGAATTTAAAGTCTTTTAAAACTTATTCACTTATTCGATTATTGAAAGCTTGTTTTTAAGGATTGATGGTAATTTGTAAGATTTTGATGCATCATTTGCTGAAAGTGTGCAGGGTAATCTTAACTTTTGTTATATTAATAATTTGTTTTGTAGTTTTGCTGTTTGATATATTTTTATAATACTTTCTTGCTTTTATTTGCAATTTAAAGACTTTTTAGCATAGTTCAAACCAACTGATAGCCAAAATAGTCATATAATTTAATAAAGGATATTAACATAACCCATAATAAAAAGCCTTGTTTTTGTCTATTTTAATGATATACTATCAATGTTAATTGATATATTAGTTTAGCAATAAGTTTTATATTAAGAAAAAAATATTCTTATTGCTTTTATGATTATTCAATAATTATTAAAAGTTTGAATAACTCAAAAAAACTCATATTTTAATTTTTAGAATCACAAATTTAAAAATTGTTTTTATAGAATAAGCTTAGAAAATATTAAAATGTCGCTTATAGAATAGGCTTATAGAATATTAAAATGTGAAAAGAGAATTAACCATATACTATAAAGCTATACAATAATATTAAAATATAAAATAAAAATAGATTTATTTAAATTTTTTTTACAAGATAATTCTTGTTCGGAGGAAAAAATGCGTAGAAGAGTAGTAGTTACTGGAATAGGATTGATAAACTGTCTTGGGAAATCCGTGCAGGAACAGTGGGAAAACCTTATAAAGGGAACTTCTGGTATTTCACGTTTAACTGATCCTGAATTTGAAAAGATTGATGTTCGAATAGGTGGTAAAATATCCAACTTTGACCCTTCAAGGATTCTATCCCCAAGAGACTTGCGCCAATATGACCTTTATACTCAATATGCCCTTTACTGTACAGATGAAGCCGTTAGAGACTCCAGGATATTTGATAGTAACGATATAAAAAAGGATAGATTTGGAGTAATTTTTTCATCTGGAATTGGTGGTATTATTTCAAATCTTGAAGCGCATAAAGGTTATATTGCAAATGGTCAGAAGGAAATAAGCCTCTATACAATACCTAAAATGATAGCAAATATAGCTGCTGGTGTTATATGCTTGAAATATGGTCTCTATGGGTTATCTTACTCCATAGTTTCTGCCTGCGCTTCTTCAGCTCATGCAGTTGGTGAAGCAACTAGAAAGATACAGTATGATGAACTTGATTATGTTATAGCAGGTGGTGCAGAAGCTTCTCTGATTCCTTTTGCTCTGGGTGCATTTTCAAATATGAAAGCAGTTTCTAAAAATAATGAAAATCCTCAAAAAGCCAGCAGACCTTATGATTCTTCTCGTGATGGCTTTGTCATGTCAGAAGGCGCTGGTGCTTTAGTTCTGGAAGAATATGAGGCGGCTAAAAAAAGAGGAGCAAAAATTTATGCTGAAATTATAGGTTATGGTTCTTCTTCCGATGCCTATCATCTTACTGCACCACATCCGGAAGGACTTGGCGCAGCTCTGTGTATGAATAATGCTATAAAAGATGCCTGTATAGATGCCGAAAAAATCAGCTATATTAATGCTCACGGTACATCAACTCCTGTTGGAGACATAGCTGAAACAAAAGCCATAAAGGCTTGCTTTAAAGATCATGCAAAAGATATTGCCATATCTTCAAATAAATCTATGATAGGGCATTTACTCGGTGCCGCTGGAGCTGTGGAACTTATAAATACCATTTTAACAGTTAATGCAGGAATTATCCCTCCTACCATAAACCTTGATAATCAGGATCCTGAGTGTGATCTTTTCTATGTTCCAAACAAGGCAATCGAAAAAAAGGTCGATTATGCACTTTCAAATTCATTTGGCTTTGGTGGTCAAAATGCTTCCATAATAATAAAAAAAGGCATTTCAGATTAATAATAATTTATATAATTTACAAAATAGCATTTATTGTGTTATCTTTAAACCACTTTCATCATGCGATAAATGAGTAATTATTTAATAAAAGTCAAATGTATGTGTTAATAAAGTACAACAATTGTATACACACAATTATATGTAGATATTCATTTATTCTTTATTTTTTATTTATTTTTCCAGATTTTTAATTGTAGTTTAAATTGTTTTTGGATTTTAGAATTTTAACTATTAGATTATATTTATTAGATTATAGTATAGAACTAATCCTTGGCTTAAGACTTTAGCACTTACAACTGTATCCTGTTTAAGTCTATCCTGAGTTTATCCCGGGTTTTGCTTGTTGAATCTATTCAAGAAAAAAGCGAAGAGTTTTTTTTTTAAATTAGCATTTCTACTTCCGTTAATAATAGATAAAAAATAAAGTGTTAATTTATCGGATGAACATAAAATAATAAATATAATTAAACCAATAACTTTATAAACTGCGATTACTTAAACAAAAAATATAAAATAAAATTAAAGTTAAATAATGGAAAAACGATTTCAAAAATGGAAAAATACAAAAAAATTGATGATTTTATTAAAAAGCACAATTTAAAGTTTGAGGATAGAAAACTATACATTCAGGCATTTACACATCGATCTTTTGATTGCAAAACAGAGGGTAATAATGAAAGACTCGAGTTTTTAGGAGATGCTGTTCTTGAGCTTATTATTACAGATTATCTTTTCAAAACTTATCCTGACTCAAAAGAAGGTTTTTTATCTCAATTAAGAGGCTATCTGGTCAGTGCAAAAAATCTTTCGGATTTTGCTTTGAATTTAAAACTTGATGATATTATACTTCTGGGTAAAGGTGAAGAAAACAATGGGGGAAGAAGAAAGGCTTCAATACTCTCAGACACTGCTGAAGCTATAATTGGAGCTGTATACATAAGCCAGGGATTTGAAAAAACTAGAGAATTTTGCCTCGAATATTTTGCAAATCAAATAGATGAACTAATACATAGCAAGCAGCTTAAAAATCCTAAAACAAGACTTCAGGAATTTTCACAGGCAAAATACGGTGTATTACCTGACTATCAAGTATTAAAGCAGGAAACTATTGATGGGGAAAAGTACTATATTATGTATCTTAAGGTAGAAGCACTTGATTTTGGACCAATACGAAAAAACTCTAAAAAAGAAGCTGAAGAAGAGCTGGCCACAATTGCACTAAATTTCTTTGAAGGATTGTAATAAATTAGGATGAAAAAGAATGTATATACCATGCCATACCTGTCCATTTCTTTAATGTTAAAAGTAAACATTGACCGGAAGGACCATGATTTATAATCTTTTTTCAGAAAATAAACAGAATATCATTGAGCTTTGCAGCCATAGTGGAAATATAAGAATACCAGCGATACTTTTAATAGGACCTGCAGGTGTTGGCAAGAGAATAACCGCATTTCATCTTATTAAAAATATTCTGGGATTGAACGATTGTATCGATATTTTTTTTCAACCTGAAGTTTGTTTTCTTTCAAAGAATCTTCCCTTCGATGAGCTTGATTTTCTTTGCAGCCAGCTTAAATCATACCAGAATACAATTATAGAACCTAAAATTGCCTTTGATAAGCTTAAATTCATTCTTCTCCGATTCATGTCTCCTTTTATATACAGAATTATCGAAATAGATGAAAAATCCTTCATCGGCAACTCTAAAAAAAGTACTTTCGACGATTTTATGGAAAATATCTCATATTATTTTTTTAAGCTAAAAAATATAACAATGGATGATGCTGATTCCTTAAATGAACTAATAGATCTTGCCGATATATTTTTTATCAATAGAAAATTGTTTAAATCGGACAGAATTTATATTTCCGAAATCTACAATATTCAAAAATGGATAGAGTCAACTTTTCAGTTTGATAAAAGAGTTATACTTATCGAGAATGCAGACCTTTTGCAGATTGAATCGGCAAATGCATTTTTGAAAACTCTTGAAGAACCATCTTCCAATCTTATATTTATTATGACTGCAAATTCCAGGATGCAGATTCTCCCAACTATTCTATCAAGATGCTCAATATTTGAAATAGATAAACTTGAAAGTCAAGAACTTCGAGCGATACTTGAAAATGAGTGGAAAATAAACTATAAACTGGTTGAAAACCAATCCATAAAAACATTTTATGACTTTTTGACTCTGCTGAAAGAGAATAATAATCAACTTCAAAAAGATATAAAACAATTATTTGAACTTTATATAAATAAAACAAATAGACTTCACTTATTTTATGAAATAATTTCAAAAAATGAGAATCTTCCTGTATTGTTAAGACAGCTAATACTCTTTATAGAGTCCTATCTCAACTCTTATAATAACCAGAAAACTGTTATAGCATCCGATTTTTCTCTTGCATCAATAGTAAATCTGTTAAGATATCTAAACCTTGTTGAGAACTTCAGTAAAAATTACTTATATTCGCTTGATAATGCTCTTATTTATTCGTATCTTAATAGAGAGCTGATTTTTAATGGAGAATACAATGGAGAAAAAATCGTTCTATGAAAAATTTATCGAGTCTTTAGATAGACAGATCATAGATAAAGAAGATATAAAGAAAAGCTTTATTGCTCAAGCAAAATCCAATCTTCTCTTTCAAAGAATCTTTGATACTCTCCCTGAAGGTATAATACTGTGCAATATAATAGGTTATCCATTATACTACAACAAAAAAGCCCTGGTTGTTTTTGATCAGATAAAAAAGGTAAATTTTCTTAGTCTAATTCCACAAGAAGTACAGGATCAATTTTATCAAGCATTACAGGGTAAAAAGGCTGTAGATGTTATAACCCCTCTAAAAATACTCAATAACTCTTACTTTTTGAAGTTTGCCTTTGAAAAGATAAAACTTCCTCTTGAGGAAGATGCCGAAGCTGTACTTATCGTTTTTTACGATATAAACGCTCAAATCAAAGAGGAACGAGAAAAACAGATACAGGAATCATTTGCAAATCTTATGGAAATGCTCTATACAATAGCTCATGAGATTAGGAATCCCCTTACGTCTCTGGATTTAAATATAAAGATCGCCCAAAAACAATTAGAACAAACAGAAGATAAATGCAAATGCAATAACTGTTACCAACAACTTTTATCTTCACTAACTACAACAGCCTCTGAGATAGTAAGGCTTAACAAGATACTCGACAATTTTCTTGCTACAGCGAAACCTCTACAACCAAAATTACAGGTTATAAACCTCAATGAAATTGTTAAAGAACTTTCAAGTATAGTTAATAGTCAATTTCAACTCTCAGGAAAAAATCTTGTCTTAAAATTAAAGGAAGATATTTCTCCTGTTCTGGCAGATAAAGATCTTTTAAAACAGGCATTACTTAACCTTATTAAAAATGCCTTCGAAGCTATAGATACAGGAGGAATGGTTACAGTATCTACCTATGATAGAGAAGAAAATATCATAGTAGAAGTTAAAGATAATGGAACTGGAATGGATCAGGAAACCCTTGATAAAATCTTTACACCTTTTTTTACAAGCAAAAGTACAGGAACTGGTCTAGGGTTAACGATAGTTTATAGAATAGTACAATCTTTATTTGCAGAAATAAAGGTTGAAAGCAAGAAAAATTATGGTACTACTTTTCAAATAATATTTGATAAAAATAAGGTAAAACACGCTCTTTTAGATAGTATTTCAACATATAATGATACATCCATAAAAGAAAATTGATGATAACAATTTTTAATTTTATTTAAACAGTAAAATTTCGCAAATTTATTAAGATAAAAAATAAAATATTGAAATAAAGATGTTGAATTAAAATTAACCAGGCTAAATATTGATATAATTTATTTCAAATCCTTTTAAGGTGGCGATGATGCAAAGCGATCCAATTTTACAGCTTTTTTTAGAGTGCAACGCACTTTTGAAAGGTCATTTTGTTCTTACATCTAACAAACACTCTGATACATATTTTGAAAAAATAAAACTAATTGAAAATCCATACTATCTTGAAAAAATTGTTAGTTTTCTTGTTGAAAAGATAGAAGCCTCTTCACTCGATTTTGATTATATTGTCTCACCTGCTTATGGAGCTATTGCCATTGGTTTTCTTACTGCTCTAAAAACTTATAAATTATTTGCCTTTTCTCAAAGGGAAAATGAAAAGATGACAATAAGATCTGGCTTTTCAGATATTTCAGGTAAAAAAGCGATTATTGTTGAAGATATTGTAACTACTGGTGGATCTATCATAGAAGTTTTTAACTGCTGCACCGCACTTGATGTTAAAGTAGAAGGCATATTTGTACTGCTTGATAGAAGTCCTTCAGAAATCATAGTTGATGGTATTAAGGTTCAGTCTCTTTCTAAAGTTAAGGCAAATCTCTTTGAACCAGATGATTGCCCTCTATGCAGGGCAAATATTCCAATAACAAAACCTGGTGCATCTAACAAGAAAATTCGATAGCACAAGATGAAAGAACAAAGATCTTTGAAAGTCTACATTTTACTTTTTTTTCTAATACTTGTACTTTTTTTAACAAGAATCTCCATTGGTTCAGTTTATATTGAGCCTGAGAAAGCCATAAAACTTATTTTTTCAAAAAATAGTCATCTTACAGATGATGAAATTACCTTAAAAACTATTGTTGTCTCTATTCGAATTTCATCATTTGTCTGTTCATTCTTAATAGGTGGTATTCTCGCATATAGTGGACTTGTTATGCAAAACCTCTTAAAAAATCCTCTGGCTGAACCCTATACTCTTGGTATCTCTTCTGGCGCTTCCTTTGGATCAGTTTTTGCACTTTTCTTAAGCTCCTTTTTCCCTTTCTTTTATAAATTCTCCACCTTGTTCGCTGTAATCGGTGGCATAATTGCTGCCTTAATTATATTTTTAATAGCATCTATATCCAAATCTTCACGTTCGTCAAATCTTATCATCAGTGGTATTATAGTAAACTCCTTTTTTACAGCAGGCATTACGATACTTTTCTATCTTCTGGGTTCTAAAGTTAATCTCGCTCTTTCCTGGATGATGGGGATGATACCTCTTATTGATAAAAACTGGATATTTATAATTGCAATTGAAGCTATCATATTTTTTATTTATTTTATTTTTCATAAGGAATTTGATCTTTTAAAAATTGCTGAAAGTGATACGAGTCTTATAAGTATAAACGCTGGAAAATTCAAAAAGATTTTTTTTCTTGTAAGTTCTGTAGGAACAAGTTTAATAGTATCACAAAGTGGAATAATCCCATTTGTTGGTATAATTATACCATATTTTATTGGTTCAAAGATTTTTTTAAGATTTAAAAAAAGTCTTACTCTTAGCTTTTTTATTGGTGGGATCTTCCTGGTTTTTCTAAATATCCTCAACTGCTCAGTGCCAATAATTTTCAAGACAAATCTTGAAATACCGATAGGTGCACTAACTGGCTTTTTAGGTGCTCCCTTTTTTCTATATTTACTTATCAAAAAGCAGGTCTAAATTAACTTTATGTTATGTATTTTAAAATAAAATTTGTTCCAGAATCTTTCATTAAAGAAAAGAATAAAAATTTGAAAGTAATTTAAATAAAAAAAACAATTTAATTTAAATAAATTTTGCAAAATAGTTGATTTTTGAGTTTATCATACTATATTATTTTTGGAATTAGATAATTTATTTTTATCTTTTTAAGTACTATATTTTTTTCAAAAGTTTTCTTTTAGAAAAAAGTGATTAAAGATTTTTTTAGTTAAGAGAGTTATTTAAATATTCTTCGTTTTTTCAGCAATATAAAAGTATTAACTTTGCAGTATAAATTTAATAAAAGTTATAAAATAGACTCTTTTTTTCTTTTTAAGTTGGAAACACATGAAGAAGAAAAACGAAGAATGGTAAAATAAGTAAATGTTTAAAAATACCATGGAGGTAATTATGAAAAAATTTTATGCTTTATTATCATTTTTAATAATGATAGTTTTTCTTTTTGGATGCGAGTTTAACCTGTTTGAAGCTACAGTTGAAAAAAATTACAGCAATATTGAAGATCCTGCTACCAGGCTTGACTATGCTGAACAGGTTTTACTAAGTGGTGAAGCTGAAGAGATCTCAGCTATTTTAGGTTTACTTAAAACTGACTTTGATGCTGGTATTTTTGGAAGTGAAGGTGATCTCTATGTTAGAGCAAATAGGATCATCGGAAATGCCTATGTTACATCATCCGGTGTTGAAAATATTGTCACCAACGTTGTTACCGATCTTATAGCAACAGCTTCTTCTGATGAAACTCCTGAAGATATAACAACTGTTATAGCAGATATTGATGGAAGTGGCACTGTAGATGAGGCAGATCTGGATGTACTTGCTGATATGTTTAACAATATTGCTGATGGTGCTGATTACCTTAATGCTGCTGCTATTGCCTCCCCAGAGGATACAGATCTTCAACTTGAAAATATTATAGCAAACCTTGCTGCTGCTGTTATAACTGTTATGAAGATAGATACAGAAAATATTTCAGGTGTAATGGATGCCTTTAGTAATTATCTTGCAACTGGCGACCCTGGAACTTATAATTTTTTAGATGTTGATACAAATATTCAAGCTGCAGCCAATTCTGTTGATAATATTTTGAATAACGCTGATCCTGGTACACCAAGTCATGAAGTCGCATCTGCACTCAATGACTTTTTGGCTTTCTTTACTACTCACTAGATCTTCAAGGAGGACAAAATGAAAAGATTAAATATAATAATATTACTACTACTTTTATTATCGACTCCAGTTTTTGCACA
>Ga0208825_1002970_pt1 | contig 10582 bp, 15 predicted proteins | sample AD_UKC113_MetaG_FD_184450 | JGI IMG/M metagenome (GOLD analysis project Ga0208825, IMG submission 184450) | Active sludge microbial communities of municipal wastewater-treating anaerobic digesters from Hong Kong - AD_UKC113_MetaG (SPAdes)... | ecosystem: Engineered > Bioreactor > Anaerobic >...
AAAAGGGTTCGACTCCCTTCACTCTCTCCAGAATTTTAAGCGTGACTTCGGTCACGCTTTTTTCATGCCAAAAAGAAAGCATGTACGAACTCTTGACAAGTCTTAGAAGGGTATGGTATAATATACCCATAGTTTGAAAAACTAGGGAGTGAAAGAAATTATGTCTGATATCGTTGAATATGAGTGCTGGCACTGCGGTTGTATAATTTCTGAAGATGATTACGATGTAGAGGTTTACGACGTCTATGACAGATATGTTTGTAGTCAATGTGCCGAAGAGTATTATGCACATTGCTCTCGCTGTGAAGATTTACTGTTGATATCTCACATGTATCAGAGAGGTTCTCGCTATCTATGTGACAATTGTGCCAATGTTATGGGATACAGCGGTTCTGGTAACGAACATATTTATGACGAGGAGTTTTGGCGTAACAGCGGGGGTCGTGTGTTTACAAAACAAAGTTTACCCGAAGAGGATTCTGTATCAGCTAGGTATTTTGGTGTAGAAGTAGAGTTGGATGATGAAACGGGAGACGTAGATACCTATGACGTTGTAGAGTTATTGGAAAATACATTTAAAGATAGGCGGTGGTTCGCCCTTCATTACCCTAAAGGCGATGGGTCTTTAAATAATGGTGTGGAAATTATAAGCCAACCTATGACTTTGCGTTTTCACAAGCAGCATTACTGGAAGGAGATTTTTAAGCTTGTAACTCAAAATGGTTTGTTTGGGCATAATTGCCGTCATGCAGGGCTCCATATCCACATTAACAATGGAGCTTTTGGAGCAGAAGTCTCAGAACGAGAAACTAATCAGGCAAAGTTAATCCTTTTGTTTGATGTACTTCGTTCAGATATTACTCGATTTTCTCGTAGAACTCTAGACAGTATTGATACTTATGCTGCTTTTTATGATGTTAGTCATGAATTTAATGCATGTATGCGTCTGAAAAGAAATTCTTGTAAAATGCGTTGTGTTAATTTTATCCATGACAATACAACAGAAATTCGTATTTTTAGGGGAACGGCAAACCCTGAAACTTTTTACGCTTCTTTGGAGTTTTGTGACATTCTAGTGGATATTGTCACAAAGACTCCTTTTGAAGAGATTGAGAACGTAACTTTTGCTGATTTTGTGTATCTAGCTACGCAGAAGGGGTATATTGATTTCTTGAAGTATACCCGTCGTCGTAATATTAGCCCTCTAACCACAGATGAAGGTTTGGAAGCACTCCTATCTTCAATCCCTACTAATGAAGGAGCTTTAGTATGTGTATAATTATTTACGCACCTAAAGGAAAACTGATACCAAAAGACCATCTTGTGAATTCTTTTAATAACAATTCCGATGGTGCTGGTTTCATGTATCAAGATGGAGAAAGAGTCAAAATCAAAAAAGGATTTATGACTTTTAAAGATTTTTGGGCTGCATTTAAACGTGTTCCAGCAAATGTAGACCGAGTTGTGCATTTTCGGATAGCAACTAGCGGAAAAGTAGGGCCAGCCAATTGTCATCCTTATCCCTTGGAGGGCACTTTTAAATCTATGGGATTGCTAGACTACTACACAGATATGGGTGTGGCTCATAATGGTGTTATAAGCTGGTGCTCACCTTCTGACCGCTTAAAGAATTTATATTCAGACACCTCTGTGTTTATCATCAATCACTTGGCCCCTTTAAAGACAATGCTAATGAAATCAGATTTGTTGGATACATTGATTGATAAAGCCACTAATTCTAAATTTGCTATAATGGCACATTTTGGAACAAAACTTATTGGAGATTTTATAGAAGAAAATGGTATTTTTTATTCCAATGGTTCTTTTCGTTACGACCATTCCTACTATTCTACATGGACTGCTGGAAGAACTTCTTCTGTAAGAAATTACGGCATCCCTTATGGTACTAGATACCCTTATGGTACTGGTTTGGATGATTACTACTGGGATGATGGGTTTGATTTGGTGGAAAATGCACATATTTCTACTTCTATGAATTACGATGATTTGGCCTGTATTTTAGAAGATGCGGCTATTGTTATATCTGTGGATACGAAAGGTCGCAAAATAACTGATGATATAATTGTAGAAATTATTGAGGAGTTAGGGGACCAAGGATGTCAGCCAGATGACTTCACAACCGGTAAAGATGGTAAACTGTATATATCGGTAAAAGACACTCCTTATACAGAAGACATTCTCGGTTTAACTTATGATGTTGTACGGTACGACACTTTTTTAACCGGAAAAAGAGCCAATGCAAAACTTCTGCCAATGTTTACCAAAGACAAGACGTTAACAGAAGCAGAAAAAAAAGAAGTGGAACAGGCTCTTTTAGCAAAAAAAGAAGCAGAGGAAGAGGACGCAAGAGGTTTGTAAGGAATTGAATGGGGGAGTAGCACACTCCCCCTTACAGTAAAAGGGGGATTGTGCATGCCTCATACAGATATTGAAGATGTATTTGAGTTTGACTTTATACGTAATAATTCGATGGAAGATCTCTGTCCAATTTGTGGTGCGTATAGGGGTCTTTCCTATTTTTCTTTTGCACCAGAAATTAGAATATCTGCTCTTGGTCGTCTTGGGTTAAAAGAAATCTCTTTTCCCATAGTGCCGGTCTATACACCAAACATGCAAGAAAGTAATTTCGTGGATAATGTCAGAACATTTCATGAAGTATATAACGATGAAAGAAATCCTATTTGTTCTGCATGTTTTTCTAAATTACTTGCAGAGCAGGGAGGTCTTTGTAGGTATTGTGGTGTTGATGACGAGCTTTTACGTATATACAAAATTAAACGTGTAGATGGTACTTTTATCTATGCGCTTTTGTGCGACCGGTGCGGTAATAGTTCTGATGTTTTAGCTACTTGTGCAGTATGTGGTGATACGGTTTGGGCTAGAAATGGAGATCGTGTCAGCAGTACGGTTTGGGCTAGAAATGGAGATCGTGTCAGCGGTACAGGTTTTATGTGTGTTCAATGTCAAAGAGACAGTGCATATTGTAGACACTGTGGGTCTAGAATGCCTAAGGAAAATCTCATACAAAACCCGGTATCAGAGCAAGAGGACAGAATATGTATGGAATGTTTGAAATCAGAGTACATTAACCCTTATAATTGGATACCAAACTTTTATAAATTTTTTCATAAAAAAGAAGAAACTTGTAAGAGGTACATTGGCGTTGAAATAGAACTAGAAGCACCTGTTAGTAAAGAATGGTATAAGTTTCCCGAACAGAGAGCGTTAGCATTAAAAGCTTTTTCCGCATTACCTGTTTTTGCTACGAATTGGAGTAGACAATTATTTATTAAACATGACGGCTCTCTCGATTGTGGGTTTGAACTCGTATCCCATCCTATGTCTATGGAGTATCATAAAGAGTTTGATTGGGAAGCTGTTTTTGCAACTGTAAAAGAATACGGTTTAATCTCTAAACCTACTTGTGGTTTACACTTCCATGTAAGTCGTCGTGCTTTCGGTAGCACTGAAGAAAAGCAAGACTACAATATTGCTAAATTGTGTTTAATTGTAGACTTATTGTGGGGCTGGTTAGCGCTGTTTGTTAATAGGGATTTGGATAAAGCCATGCATTACGCTGCTCCTTACGGTATTGATGTGCAAGATACCGCAAGAACTACTTTATACAAAGCTAAAGGCGATAATATAAAATATCGTGCGGTTAATTTGCTTCATGATCGAACAGTAGAGATTAGACTATTTCAAGGTGTGGATACTGCTGAAAACTTTAGGCGTCAATTAGAATTGGTTGACTGTCTAATTACACTAGCTTTACGTTATCCTTTTAAACAGCTTAAACGCATCAATCCTGTATGGATAGAAGTTGTTGCAGCTAATAAAGGATACACCAAATTAGTAACTGCAATAAATGAGTGTAATATCAATTTCCCAGCGCATCTTCCGTCTAGAATAGAAGAGAAGATTAGACAGGCTGTACTTAGACATCAATCAGCTCCTAGAAATACTTCATGGAGTACTTTACTTGGAAGCTCTATTAGCAGACGTTAGACGTATGCAAAGAGAGCAAGAGCGTTCCGACAGAGGGAAATGAAGATGAAGGTCAAATTAGTAGAATTCATTTGTCCTAAATGTAAAACTAAAATAGTAGAAGCAATTTCTACTAGTGCTGTATTTTGTCCAGAATGCAAATGCTGGTTTATATATTCTGGAGAGATTTTATGTGAACATAAGCAATCTAAAAAGAGGGGATAATACCCCTCTTTTTGCACTCTTGACAAGTATATAGAATGTATGATATAATATTTGTAAATATAGAGTATAGGGAGGAATTGTATTATGTATATTCAAGATTTGTCGAAGCTTAAAAAAGAAGATATGAGCATGCTGGATTTTCCTGTGGCACGTAGGCCAGCCAATTTTTTTAAAAAAGATGGAACAATTCAACCTCAAGTTAACCATGAGTTTATTGTAAGAGAGGACACAGAAGAGCCTTTAGGTCTTATTTCTAAGAAGTACGCATTAGTTCCTCACGCCGACTTTATAACGGCAGTAGAAAAGTTTTTGCATGAAGCCTTTTCTAGTAATTTTGTAACTAATACCATAATGGGGAAGAATGGGGCTACCATGATTAGGCATTACTTTTTCCCTGAAATGCTATATCAGATTCAGGATAAGGATGATTTTATACCCGCATTAAGAGTAGTAAACAGTTATAATCGTAGTAGTTTATACGGAATTTATTTGGACACACTACGTCTAGTGTGCAACAATGGAATGCTTGGTTTAACTCGTCTTTCTAACATTTCTTATAAGCATGTTGGTAAAGTGGATTTTACAGATGTAAAGGATGCTATTTATAAAATTGCGCCTTCTATGGACGCGCTTCAATTTAGCTTTAAGTCTTGGAATGAAACTAATGTATCTGAAGAGCGTGCAAGGATGTTAGCAGAGAAACTGGTTCCAAAGCGTCTAAGGAATGAAGTCATGTACAAGTTTGAGTACGATGGAAACTTTACACGGATGGGGTTCTACAATGCATTAACTTATACTTATACGCATGTATACAAACCTCATTCAGACACTCCAGAATTCGCAAGGATGGATAAAGGTATTTCTGCTACTAAACTTGCTTTAAGGGATGAGCTGTTTCTTCTTCCTCTGTCAAGGTTAACTGAGATTTTAGATTAAAGGTAGGGGTAGGTATGCCAATTGTTTCTGAACTAATAGCATCTGCAACTTCCACACATAAAGAAATTTTTAAAGGCATTTGGACTTTACATATCTATGCCTGTTGTAGTCTTATGGAAGGTATCCATTTTGCGGATGTATTAGTTTATGACGAAGAGGGAGAAATGGTTGAATTTGAAGATTTACCTCTAAAACTGCGCACTTCCTATGAAGCTTTAATAAATAATATAAAAGCAAGAGTTTATCTGCAAAACGCAGATGCCCTTCTTAAAGCTTCACTAGAGAAAGGCGAGTTTACAGAAGAAGAGCCTTAATTAAGGGGGCTATTTGGGCTATTAATACAGGATGGCATTATTTATCTCCTTTCCAGAGTTTTATGGCGTTTATAATTCTTGTTTGCGTAAAGGCTTTAATTTCATAAAAACTTAATCTAAAGAAGTCTTGACAAGTATTTGGAATGTATGGTATAATATAATCAAGGTCGGGAACGGGAGCGGTGAGAGGCGGTCTGCGGTGGTTTGCAGTGGGGGCAGTGGAGAGCGCCCTCCATATGAAAAGTCAATAAACCAACGACTCCTCTCCCCTTCCTCACCAATATATTACTTTATTTAAGGAGTGTTTTGAAATGTCAGAGAAAAAGACTGTATCAGTTCGAATCGGAGAGGAACTTCACGCAGAGTTCAAGGAAATTTGTCAATTGGAAAAGACGTCCATGCAGGCTGTTCTTATGAGGGCCATTGTGGACTATATCAATGATGGTCAGAGTTTGAAGGCTGTTGACTTCGACGAGCTTTGCGCTGAGGAGTCTAAAGTCTAAAGAGCACGCTAGGACGGCATTCGCTTTCGAATTGGGGTTTGCCGAACCTTGGGGAGAGTTGGAAGTGGTTGATTGTTTCAGTTGCTTGTAACTTTAATAGTCAAGACCGTCCTAGCGTTCCTCTCCCCGTTTAATTTGGGGTGCGTAGCTCAATGGTAGAGCGCAGGGTTGTGGCCCCTGATGTAGCGGTTCAATTCCGCTCGTACCCCCCAGATATATAGGAATGTAGTCCAACTGGTAGAGGTGCGTGCCTTAGAAGCACGAAAGTGAGGGTTCGAATCCCTCCATTCTCACCCGAGCCAGAATTTAATAAGGGCCGCAGATTGAGGGTTATCTTTTGTATGGTAGAGCGCAGGGTTGTGGCCCCTGATGTAGCGGTTCAATTCCGCTCGTACCCCCAGATATAGGGGTGCGTAGCTCAGGAGAAGAACGCCCCTCAGTCGCTCTTAGCCTTTATAACTAAGAAAGGAGCTTCAATATGAGTCCTTCACAAATTGATGCTATGTTTGTAGAAATGCCAGAAATTCAGGAAGTTCCTTTGAACTCTATCCCCCTTTCAGGTGAGGGGAGGCTGGTTGTTCCAGAAGTGAAACGGCTTAAAACGGTAACTCTTCGTATTGACCCTGAAATTCACGAAGAGTTCAAGACTTTGGCAAAGAATCGTGGACAAGCCATGAGCAAGATATTGTATCGTGCAATTCTTGCTTTTGTACAAGCCCATCGTGACAATGTGCTGAATAATTAACCTATACTTCCTCAAGCGCACTATAATGTAGTGCGCTTTATGTTTGAATGAGATGGTGATTAGGGTGTTTAAGAAGTTTTTGCTAGTTTGTACTCTGCTGGTTGCTATGTGTTCTATTGCGCTTGCTTCTCCTGTTTCACAAGATGCACAACTTCAATTTGAGTGTGAGAATGCTTTCATTGAATACGTTGCAATAAATCAAAATGTCGCAAAAGCAGAAATGGACAAGCTGAATTTCAGCGAAAAGAAAGAGAAAGAGATTTTTGACAATGGCTGGTTTTGGCTGTTTGTGCTAGGCCAATTAGTAAACGGTGCGAATATGAATTATGCTCAATCTATCGGCTACTACGAAAAGCAGGATTGGTGGCTTGGACGGCATCCATCTGTTGCAAGAGTTTGGGCGACAAAGATATTTGAAACTATTGTGGTTTATAAGATAGCAGATAATAATAAAAAGTATCAAGACCCTCTATTGATTTTATGTAATGCAGTTGTTTGGTATTTTGTGCAGGATGACTTTAAAGACCCACGACTTTCATGGAAATTTAAATTCTTTTAAAAGAAGGCTCCTTCGGGGGCCTCTTTTTTTATGTCTTGACAAGTCATGCGAATGTATGGTATAATATACTTACGATAAAAAACGGGGTGAGAGCATGGCGAAAGTTTTTGTTACGGGTGACACGCATGGAAATTTGCATTGGTATAAGCTTTTCGCTTTCAACATGGCTCATCCAGAACTGACGAAAGATGACATGGTGATTGTTCTTGGTGATTTTGGGACGCCGTGGGCTTTTTCAATCAATCATGAAGACAAGGTGCGGTTGCACAAATTGAAGAAGCTTCGGTTTTCTCTTGGAGTAGTAGATGGCAACCATGATAATTTCGACTATCTATACTCTCTTCCTTCAGAACCTGCTTTTGGGGGTAAAGCCAGTCGGATAGCGGAAGACATCTATTGGTTAAAGCGGGGTCAAGTGTACAACATCAATGGTTTAAAGTTGTTTACGTTTGGTGGAGCCAATTCCATAGACAAGAAGGACCGGATTGAAGGCGTTTCATGGTGGCCTCAAGAAATCCCAACGGTGAATGAATTTGGGTTTGGTATTGACAATTTGTGGGGAGAGGCACGGAATAAGGTAGACTTCATTCTTACGCATGAAGCTCCTCTTAAAGCGTTGTATGAACTATACAATGATGACCCTTATCACCCACAAAAAGTTAAGCCTTACTGTGTGCCAAAAGTTTTTGACATAATAGCGAATAATGCCAAATTTAAGCACTGGTACTTTGGGCATCATCATCAGGATAAGTGGGTAAATGAAAAGTACAGTTGCGTGTTTGAGTCCGTCATAGAACTGAAGAAGGAGGAATAAGGATGTTTAATGAACAACCTAAAGAATTCAATAAATATCCTGTTACAGCTCAGGAGCTAAAGATGAAGTTTGGAGAAACCAATGTCAGGTTACTTTACATGCCTGATATCATGGGTGGAGTCCTTATTGCTTTTCGTGAAGATGATAAGGATGATTTGCCTCTTTTCAGAATGGACATGGATGGGATGGTGCTTTTTAATGGGTCGTTGACCCCTAAAGATTCCCTTACTTGTGGAAAGAATGGACAACTTCGTATCCGAAACTCTGATGGTATCATGAATCCTACTAAACAGGAAGAGTGGGATGGTATGACTCCAATACTTGGTAAAGAATCTAATGTTGGAAAAGAAAGAGTAGAAGTAGCTACTGGAAGATCTTGTAAATTGGAGGAGGATAACTGATAAGTAATGCTTTTCTTTTGATTGGAACTGGTGCTGGAAATTGTTCTGAGGATGCTACTCTCATTGATGTGTGCAAAAGCCATGCAGAAGCTGAAACTTCTCTGAAAAGTTTTGTGCAAGCTATGTACGGAGGTTTGTGGGAAGAGCATTTACTGTTTGCAGACGTTGGAGGAGAGTATGACTACTCTCCTTTTGAAAACCTTCCTTGGGATATGCATATTTTGTACCCGAAAGTTGTAAACTTCTGGAACTATTCTTTCATCAGAGATGATGGCAGTATAAGCCAAGATTTAAACTGGCAGATTCTGGAAGTGAGACTGTAGTCATGAGAGTCAGCATTTCTTTTTGAAGCTATCGCTTATCAGTGTTCTCCTCTGGCGTTTACTCTTCGTATCCTGTTTAGGCAGTAAAATTAGTTTCGCAAGCCCCTTTCGATAGTGAAGGGGGCTTTCTTGTATTCAAGGGGCTAGTACTAATTAGTACGGCATCGTATACAACCGCCCCCCGCTTTAATGAAATTCGCATAATGATGTTCAACAGGGAGAACAATTTTTAAAATTTGGACAATGGGAATTTAATCAAAAATCAAGGACAAATTAAGAGAATGTCTGGTATAATATAAGGGTCGGGTCGGGGAGAATCCTTCACCCTTCCGAAAGAAAGGAGAACTCCATGATTGTCAGATTTAATGGACTGGTCTATACCAATGTGAAGGATGTGCATGGAGCCCTAGGGTTCGCTGGTCTGACCCATGTTGCTATCGCTCCTGAGAAGGATTTCAATGACGTAACGGAAATGCGACTTGCTACCGAACAGGATATCGAACGCTTTAATGATATCGGGGTGACCATCTAATGATACTGAAGGCAAGGGAACTGGATGGGTTTTTTGTTAATCTGTGCAATCGGAGTGAAGGTGTGTACGTTGGATACAATGAGGACATGGACTACTTTGAAGCAAGGCGTCTTGGCCTAACTGACTTCTACGTCATAACGAAACTTAATCCAAAGAAGTCTTGACAAGTATCTAGAAGGTATGGTATAATATAACTAAGGTCGGGAACGGGGGAACACACCAAATTTTCACGCTCCACGAAAACTTAACCCAAGGAAGTCTTGACAACCCCCCCGAAGGTATGGTATAATATAATCAAGGTCGGGAACGGAAAAACTACCGAAAATTTATTGAGGAGGTATACAGCATGGCCGAGAAGCTTGTGAAAAAGGAAAAGGCGGAAGTTAAGACCCTCACTATCAGGCTGGCTCCCGAGCTTCATGCGGAGTTCAAGGAGTTCGCCAAAGGTTTGAAGGAACCCATGAATAGTCTGGTTGTCAAGGCTATCAAGGAACTGCTCGGCAAGGAGGAAGTAGCCGAGCCTGAAAAGGTCGAGTAACTCATGTACGGGTTGAGGGTTATCCCTGCACGGTAAGGTGCTAAAAACCCTGTGCGTGGTTGTGGGTTCTTTCCCGCAAAACCCTCAAAAAGTCATCGGGAATCGTAGCAAGCTCTTTGTAGTGTGCACGCTCTTTGAGCCTCTGCTACGATGAATGATGCAGATTGCCGGTCATTCAGCACTTTTAACCGGAGGGTTGTTGAAGGTTCTTCTACTAAAATGAACCTTCTGTCGGCTCAGATATCAAGCAGACATTAAAATTAATCTGACCCCAGCATGCCGGTATGCATGCGGAGTTCACTCGCCTCAAGAGTGACGGTCTGATGTGCGCACCGATATGCACATCACGCCTCTTGTATGCAGACTTTCCCGCATACAGGAGGCGTTTTATTTTAACCTTTTTTAGATTAAATGTAGCTTAATGCTGTATGCAATATAGCCCCGGCGGTGCTTTCATTTTAGTCCTCCCTCCATACAGTAAAAGTCTAAGTACTAGAGCCACTTCACTATCTAATCTACTTCATAATACTAGTTCTATCAATAGTATCTTCCCTTTAAAAGAATAAAGGAGTGTATACGTTATACAAAGGGAAAGAATAAAAGGAGAGGACTGTATACGTTATACAAAAGGAGAAGGGAAAGAATAAAGGAATGTATACGTCACATAAAAGGAATGTATACGTC
>Ga0208825_1002972_pt1 | contig 10575 bp, 11 predicted proteins | sample AD_UKC113_MetaG_FD_184450 | JGI IMG/M metagenome (GOLD analysis project Ga0208825, IMG submission 184450) | Active sludge microbial communities of municipal wastewater-treating anaerobic digesters from Hong Kong - AD_UKC113_MetaG (SPAdes)... | ecosystem: Engineered > Bioreactor > Anaerobic >...
ATACAGAAATAGATACGTTACTTAAGTTTCCACGGATTTTTGTAATATTCCCATGCATTAAGGAGCTACCTTACAACAATTTCTTATAATATTCCCATTGTCCAATATCAATCATTTCAGTATTTGATTCATAAACTTTTATCTTCATGCCTTTTGATCGTGCTCTCTCAATTATCTCGGGCATGTCAACTTTTTCACCTAACTCAATCAAGTCGATCACTTCCGGATTTAGAATATATATACCGGTATTCACGTTGAATTCGTAGTTAGGCTTTTCATCAATTCTTAAGTAATTCTTTTCCTCGTCAAAAGTTATTACTCCATAAGCAACATTGACTTTCTCTTTAGATGATATTATGGTGATATTAGCTTCTTCCTTTAGGTGGTATTCGAGCACATCAGCGAAATCTAAGTTCAAAAGCACGTCACAATTTGCTACAAAAAATGGTTTTTGTATGTTGTGCATCCTAAGATAAGAAATGCTTCCAGCTGTTCCAAGAAAATCTGGTTCTTCAATATATTCTATGTTATATGATAGTTCGGTAAAGTAACTCTTTATTAACTCTTTCTTGTAGTTGACACTCAATATGAACTCGTCAAAGCCAGATTTTATAAATTGTTCCATTATGTTTTCTATTATCGTCTTATTTTCAAAAGGAACAAGAGGTTTTGGAATCACTTTCGTTAGGGGATAAAGTCTCGTACCCTTTCCTCCGGCCATTATCAGAACTTTTGTTTTCACTGAAGAGATTTCTTGAAAGTTTATTGAGAAGCACACAACTTTAATAATCCTCATTTTTTCGTCAACTACAGGCAGGTACTGAACATTGTACTTTATCAGATCGCTTTCTGAAGCTTTTTGGTAGTCAATATAATTTATATACTTACAATTATAGTTCATTATGTCCTCAACTCTTAAATTATCAATACTGACTTTGCTGTTATATATACTTCTTCTAACATCTCCATCAGTTATTGTACCAACAAGTTTATCATCTTCCACTACAAAAACAATTTTGTATGGTGAATCGTTAAGATATTCAATCACTTTTAGAATAGACTCTCCCTTTTTTACTATTCTAAAATCTCTTATTTCTCTTAATTTCATTTTATCCTCCAACTTAGATGTTTTTCAAAAATGTTTTCTTTTAACGATGAAAAACGAAAGCAAGCTTTACCAGACGCTCAAACCACCGTCAACAATTAAATTTTGACCTGTTATGTAAGAAGATAGATCACTTAGCAGAAAAATTACGGACCCAACAATGTCTTCAGGACTCGCCATTCTTCGAAGAGGTACTCGTTGAATATATTTTTCAACAAATGACTTTGGCTGATCGTTAAATATACCTCCAGGTGAAATTGAATTCACACGTATGTCATATGGTGCCAAGTAAGTAGCTAAATACCTTGTAAAATTTATAATTGCTCCTTTGATTGCCGAATATTCTGCTGGCATTGTCATGCTTGTGCCATCATATATTCTAAAGTCGGGACCTAAAAAACCGTAGATTGATGCCATGTTAATTATACTTCCATTACCTTGTCTCATCATTACCTTTGAAACTTTATGGATAACATTAAAGTAACCATTCAAATGTAAATCAATATTCTCTCTCCAACTACGAAAGGTTATGTCTTCATATTTAGCTCCGTAGTCTTTATTCCGGGGATAAGCACTGTTTACAAGGCCATAGATTTTTGTGCCATAACTGTCTATAGTATTCAGGAAGCTATCCACGGCACTCTCATCACAAATATCAGTTGCAAAAATGGATAAGTGAACATTATAGGTCCTATTCAACTCGTTTGAAAATTCTTTAAGTTGGTTTTCATTGATGTCAAGTAAAATAGCATTACCACCAAACTCGATAATTCCTTTAACTATTTCCTTTCCCAACAGCCCACATGCTCCTGTTACGATTATCGTTTTACCGCTTAGATCCATAAGGTTCCTATATCTCATAGTTAGTGTCCTCTCTTCCATAGTATCTTACATAAAGAGCTTCTTTCCTATCTTTCTTTACTGGAAAACCACTTCTAACTTTTTCTACTAAGTCTATCGATATTTCCGAAAAAATTATTGTTTCAACATTTTTTGCTTCCTCCATGATCTCACCAAGAGGTGAAATCACCATACTATTACCAGTATAGTTTAAATTGTTCCCATTACCAACTCTGTTTACACCAATTATGTAAGATTGATTCTCGATACTTCTTGCAACTAGCAGATTTCTCCAATGTTCTTTCCTTGATTCAGGCCAATTAGCTATTACTACAATTACGTTGGAACTTTTTGAACCTATCTGGAATATTTCTGGGAACCTTAAATCATAACATATGAAGGGACAAATAACAGCTGAACCTATATTTACAGTTTTAACCTCGGTTCCTGCATGGTAATATTTGTCTTCATCAGCATATGAAAATGGGTGGATTTTTGTATATCTTACTATCTCTTCCCCTTCATTATTAACAATTGAAAAGTTGTTTGCACCTTTGTCAAAAACTCTTTCCACCCATCCAAATCCTATAGCAATGTTCAAGCTTTTCGCCAAATCAGAAAACCATCTTACTGACTCCAGCTCTTCTTCTGCGATTAAGTCAATGTTCATAGAAAAACCTGTTAAAGTCATCTCTGGAAAGAATATGATATCACTTCCATTAGTTGCTGCAGCTTCGACAAATTCTTTAACCTTTTTCTTATTGGTTTCTTTGTCTTCCCACTTGACATCAATTTGTCCTATAGCTACTCTCATTAAAATTCCTCCAAAATCAGTTATACTTTCTAAAAACTGGTTTTATTGGTCTACCGACAAGATACTTATCTACTCCATCTTCCAAGGCCCTTCTGTATATTTCCAAAGACTTCCTTGTCGCTTCAAGTGTCATTTCTAATTCCTCTTCTCCATGTGCATAACTAAGTGCTATCCAAGGCATTAAAATACCATTTTTGATCATTTCCTGAGCAAACAAAGTTCTAAATGAGAGATTTACTTTATTATTATTATCATATGTAACATAATTTGGATTTACAGGAACACCAACAACCTTAAAATAGTTATCTATGCCTAGTTCCCTTGCAATAGAATTCATACCATTAATTAGTTCCTTTCCGTAATTCCATAGATGGTCAGTAACATTAAATTCCTTGTAGAAATTTACAACTTCGACAAAAGCTCCCAAACTTGACATCTCTGCCCCGTGAGTTGTTGAGATTAGGAATACCCTTTCTTGCCCTTCTTTCTGAATCCCTCCTAATTCCATAATTTCGCGCCTTCCAGCAAGTGCTGCGACGGAGAAACCATTAGCCATTCCTTTACCGAAAGTTGCCAAATCTGGAATGATGTTATAGTAGTGTTGAGCACCTCTTAAATCGTATCTAAATCCTGTTATCATCTCGTCTAAAATGAATATTGCTCCTCTTTGGTGACATAAGTCCTTAACTTTATGAAGAAAATTATCTTTTGGTTCTTCATCAGCCGCTGGTTCTAAAATCACAGCTGCTATGTCGTTATTGTATTCATCAAACAATTTGACAAGTGATTGAACATCATTGTACCTGAAACTCAGCGTAAGTTTCTTGATTTCTTCAGGAACTCCCTTATCAATTACGGTGTTCCCAATAAACCAGTCGTCATATGAAAAAAATGGGTGATCATAGCAACGAGCTATATACTTTTTTCCAGTATACGCTCTTGCAAGCTTAACGGCTGCGGTGGTAACTGTTGAACCGTTCTTTGCAAATTTCACCATATCTAAGCCATCAAATAACGAAACCATCAGCTCGGCTGCTTCAAGTTCAACAAATGAAGGCCTTGTTAAATTATTCCCATTATTAATCTGTCTTATTGCCGCCTCATTTATTCTTTTATTAGCATAACCTATTGTTACCGCTCTTAATGCCATTCCATAATCAAGTAACTTTTTGTCATCTTCATCCCAAACATAGCATCCTTCACCGCGTTTTAATATTGCAGGTGCATTAACAGGGTACTGATCATCACCTCTACTGTAAGTATGAGCTCCTCCAGGTATAACTGAGTGTAACCTTTCTGAATACTTTGAGTTAAGTATCATCCTACTCACCATCCTTTTCAAAAGATTTTTTGGACATTTTTTTACTATTGTAATTCTCCCAAAACACTTCATTAAGATGATTGTTGATCTGAACAATTTCAGTATGATTTTTCAAAAATTCTATTATTTCTTTTTGAGGAACATATTTTCTATCTTTAAAAACGTTTTCTATAACTATCTTAAACAGTTGATAATCTTCCTCATAATCCAAAGTGAGTCTCGCATCATCCAAAATGTCATCCTCGACCGCTTTTAATTTATGTATAACAAACATTTTTTCATCTTTCAAGAACTCTCCCCAACCTGTATCAGAATTTTCTATCTTATACGAATTGAATACTCTCTCTAATACACTCTTTTTGTAAACCATGGAATTCGTACCAAAAGGTAAACCATCTGTTAAAACAATATCAAAGCAATTATCAGACTTTATCACGTCAATTATCTTGGCTACATATTCTGGATTGCAGAAAATATCGTCTCCATCTACATTTACGATATAATCATGGTGATAATAATCTGCGCAATCTAGCTGTCTTTTCAAAACATTATTTACATCACCCTGGAAAAACATGATGTTGTACTTCTTTGCAATAAATTCAAATACTTTGTCCTCTTCAAGTACAGTTGTACAAATGACTATGTCTGCTTTATTGGAACATTTGTGAACTAATCTTTCTATGAGATACTCTATTATATATCGGTCATTGATCTTTTTTAACGCTTTGTCTCTTAACCTAGTTGACCCTCTGCGTACAATAATGTAAATCCCAACATCCATTTTGAAACACCTCATCTTTGCAATCTTTTTTCACTATTTTCTAATTTATACAAATATTGTAGTGTTTTGTAATCATCCTCCAATGTATTAGGAAAATCGCAAACACCTTTTATAGCATTAACGAATGACTCCATTTCTTTAATGTACATCTCCTCAATGATATTTTTATTATATCCTTCTGCTATAGTACCTTCAGGTTCTTTATATATTATCCATCTTTTTTCCTCAGCGCTGTAAAGTTGGACTTGCTTTTCATTCCAATCCCAAATAATTTGCCCTTTTTCACCATTGATTGTTATTCTTCTTATAGCGTTTCTCGCAGTAACATCTACTATAAGAGTTCCAAAAACATTGCTTGCATATTTTATTGCTGCAACATAAGTATCATGAATGTCCGCACCAACGTCAATGGTCTTTCCTCTAAAACCTATAACATCCTCAATGTCTCCAAATATATCATTAAGCCAAGTGAGTTCGAATGGAACAATTTCCCTACAACCTCCGGTTTCAGGGTTAGATACATAATAATCCTTTACGCTTTCCCAAGGATGCCAATCAGGTAAATACTGACCAGAATGATAACTAAAATTTGAAACTTTCCCTATTTTTTCTTCTCTTACTAAAGATTTTATAGTTCTTATTGATGGATGAAACCTCAAAGTAGCTGATGGACAAACCTTAATATTAGGCTTCTTCCTCGCTTTTTCAATTAACTCTTTCATCCCATAGTCTACAACGCTAGCTTCTATAAAACAATGAATATCATTATCAAGAGCAATATTTACGTAATGTAGGTGTATATCGGGTGGTGTAGAGATTATAAAAGCATCGAATTTGGTATTTTGAAGGGCTTCATCAAAATTATTGAAAACCGTGATATTGTATTTTTGATTAGCTTCCTCCCTTCTATCTTCTCTCACATCATACCCAAAGATTTCAAAGCCACCTAATGCTTTTAAGTTTCGTATTCTTCTTTTCCCCATTGAACCTAATCCTATCACTAAGACTTTCATGCTCGTTTCCTCCTTCTAAATAGATTTTTCAATCATAAAATGTCCTAGAGTGAATCCTTCATCTTTTTTTATTGGCTTTAATAATTTTTTTCCAATGATTATCTCAAAAAGCTCTGGACTCAAACCATCTTTAGCTCTTTTAAATGTTATATCCCCCTCCCTTACTACATCATTTTCTTCCATATCATGAGCCGCAACTAACTTTTTCCTTACAACTTCCTTTATTTGAAGTTCACTATTCGTTGGTCTTTTTATACCGTCTCCTAAAGATTTTTCGACGTTTCTGATGGCTTTTACCATGGTTTTAAATTTTTCTGGTTCAAGAGATGCTTTGTGGTCTGGTCCAATCATATTTCTGTCCAAGGTGAAGTGCTTTTCTATAATACAAGCACCCAACGAAACGGCAGCAACCGGAATTTCTATTCCATCGGTATGATCTGAATAACCTACGGGTAATTTGAAAGCTTCTTTCAGGGTTACCATAGCCCTCAAGTTCACTTCTTCATAAGGGGTCGGATAATTCGTGGTACAGTGAAGCAAGTATATTTCGGCTTTTCTGTTTACTTCATAGATTACCTCTAATGCTTTTTCAACCTCAGAGAGCTTTGCCATACCTGTTGATAGTATTATAGGTTTACTCTTAGAGGCAATAAGGCGAAGGTAAGGATAATTTACTATCTCTCCAGACGGAACTTTGTAATATGCCACTAAATTTTCCAAAAAATTGACACTCTCTTCATCAAAAGGTGAGGAGAGAAAAAGTATACCTATTCTATCGCAATATTCTTTTAATTCCAAAAAGTCATCATAATCTAACTCCAAATCTTTCAACATATCAAATTGTGTCTTATCACCTTTGGTATTTTCCTTCTGATATTTTGCCATTTCAGTGTTGCCCGACACTAACTTTTCTGCTTTGAATGTTTGAAACTTTATAGCATCAGCACCGGCATCTTTTGCAGCATCGATCAATTTGTAAGCGATAGCTTTGTCACCGTTATGGTTAACCCCAGCTTCTGCAACAATAAAAACTTTTTTAAACATACTCGTTCACCTCATCTTTGTATAATCTTGAAGACTTTAAAAGCTTCGGCATAAAAAGAGTTTATGGCTGCTCCTCTAAATGATGCCAAAGCTCGTATTTTATCTTCACTTCTCGGAAATGGCGCTGATTTTATTTCAGATTTGTAGATTTTCATGATCTCTATTTTCTTATCGATAAAACCTGTTATATCTACAAAGTAATTAGGGCAAAAACATCTTTTACCATAGTCAGTTTCGGAAATGATTTCCATAATAAGTATTTCGTTAATAGATGATACCCTAAAACTCTTTGTGCAACTAATAACAACATCTGATGCTATTTGATGATCCGAATGAGCATCGTAGGCAAATGGTACAAGTACAATATTTGGTCTAAAGTGCTCTATCTGCTCTGATACCTTCTCAACGAGGAAGGCTCTTGGATATATGTCTAGTTTTGCTGGTTGTAAGCCAAAATCAAAGAAAAAATCAAACTCATACGATTCACGAACCATATTAATTTCCAGATTTCGCATAGAAACTTCATCAATATCATACCCATATTCAACAGTTTTGTTAGTAAAATTAAACCAACCAATTGTATGTCTCTCTTGAGCTGCTTTGAGAAGATAACCGCCTGCACCAAGCGTTTCATCGTCTGCATGAGCTGAAAAGACAAGGATATTCATAAATAATCTCCTTTCGCTAAATAATCTCCAAGTCTCGGGTCGATAACTTTAATAGCATTAGATCCTGCCTTTATAATAACACTCCCATCAAATAATATGTCAAGCACTTTCCCAGGTTCTATATTCTTCTTATTGTTCTTGATTTCCTCAACTTTCCAGATTTTCGTTTCTGTTCCGCGAATAACTGTATACGCTCCGGGATATGGCTTATCTAGAGCTCTAACAAGGTTATATATGGAATACGAAGACATTCTCCAGTCTATTTTCCCATCCTCTTTTGTTCTCTTTCTCCAAACGTTCCCCTCCACCACATTTTGTTTCTTAGTAGGTATACTGTGTCCACTACTCAAATATCCTATTATTTCTGTAAGCTGCTTTTCAGCAACCATCTCTAATTTCTCGTAGAGCGTTTGTGCAGTATCTGCATAATCAATTCGAACGACTTCTTGCGAAATTATATCCCCTTCATCTGCATTAGAATTAAGCTTCAAGAATGTACTGCCAGTTTTGCTTAACCCCAGGACTAGAGCCCATATTATAGGATGTCTCCCTCTGTTATAGGGTAATAAAGATGGATGGTATCCAATAACACCTAACCTTGGAATGGAAAGAATTTCGTCAGAAAGCAGTTGAGACCACCCTAAACAAAATATAATGTCGGGTTCTTTCTCTCTAATATACGAGACATTTTTCTCGTGATTAATGTTGATAACATATTTGTATTCAATACCATTCTTAATGGCTATCTCTGACAAATCGCAAAAATCTGCGTTAAAATCGCTTTTTGCCTTAGTTACAACTGAAACGATGTCAATACCACTTTTGATCAAAGCAATCAACATATGTTTCGAGAATTGCACAGCTCCTATGAAAACCGCTCTCACAGTTCCACCCCCATCAAAGATAGACTTATATAGTAAAAGTTACATCAAAGAACTCCTTTTTGATATCAAAATGATCGTGTTCAAGAAAATCTTTTAAGATTGTATATATCTTTTCACTTGCTCCACCTTGGTCGTACGGATTTATTATTTTTGTTCTATCCATTTGTTCAGCAATCCTTATGGCATGCAATATCTTGTTTTTAGATGGTTCAACATCTATCACACTGTTACCCTTTACTCTTCCTTTTTGCCTTTCTCCAATATTTATCGTCGGAATCTTTAAGGAAGGAGCTTCAACAATTCCACTTGAGGAATTCCCCATAACAAAATTAACGTGTTTCATAGTAGATAAATATCGTAGCGTACCCATACTTGTTACTGCCAAAACGTTCATTCCGTTTTCCTCAGAAAAATTGTCTATTAATTTGTTTATATATCTACCACCTTCATCTGCGTTACTCTTCGTAATAATAATCTTATATCCAGATTTAATAAGTTCACCCAGAACAGCAAATATTTCCCCTAACTCATACTTGAGTTTCTCATTCTGTAAAGTAACAGGGTGATATGTGAAAAGCACATTCTTCTCTCCGAAACTGAAATTAAGTTCTTTCTCTAATTCTTCCTTTGTAAGTAAACGCAAATTTCTTAAATTGTCTAATCCAATAGCTCCAACATTAAATACTCTCTCTGGTTGTTCACCGAGTTGGATCACCCTTCTTCGGTATTCTTCAGTTGAGGTAAAATGCAAATGGCTCATCTTCGTAATTGCGTGCCTAAACCCATCATCGACAATTCCCTCCGTTCGTTCGCCACCGTGAAGATGGGCGATCGGAATATTTAGCACATAAGCTGCTATACTCACAGCTAGTGCTTCAAATCTGTCTCCAAGCACAATTAATATATCAGGCTTTACTCGATTTAATGTATCACTATAACCAATTAGCGCAACTCCCATTGATTTCACTACACCCAGTCCAGTATCACTAGACAAAAGCATCTCTATCTTCTCATCTATTGCGAATCCATCTTGTTCTATCTCTTTGTATGTCAAGCCAAATTCTGGAGATAGATGCATTCCAGAGACAATTATTCGCAACTCAAATTCATCTTCGTTCCTCACTTTGTTCATAAGTGGTCTTAACAAACCATACTCGGCTCTCGAACCCGTAAAGAAACATATCTTCTTTCTATCCATGTCCTCTCCTTGTTATGCCTCAAAATCTTCTTATTAATTTCGCAGGATTACCGACGTAAATCCCTTTTTCTTCCAGATTGTTTATAACAACTGTACCGGCACCTATCAGTATATTCTTCTCGACAGTTACACCTTGTATCAAAACTGCCCCCGAACCAATAAAACTGTTCTCCCCAACCGTTACACCACCACACAGTACAGCACCTGTTGCTACATGAACATCATCAGATATTATACTGTCATGTTCAATAATTACCCCTGTGTTAATTATGCAATTCCTTCCTATGGTGGCTCCAGCGTTTACAGTTGCCCCTTTCCCAACTAACGTGCCTTCTTCTATGATTGCGTACTTTGAAACGTGAGCGGAACTTGAGATTATCGTTGGAATCTTAAAACCAATGTTTTTTAATTTTTCGTATAATTGTTTTCTACGATCGTCAAGACTTACCTTTCCAACTGTGATAAAAGCATGTTTCACACCTGCATTGAACAGTTCTTCCAGTTGATCATCTGTGTAATCTATTCGTACATCGAGTATGTACTTACCTAAGTTCTCTGGTAGGTCTGATATTAGAATCTCGTCAAACAGATTTCCTTCTCTGATTATGTCTATAACTACCTCGCAATGACCTCCACCACCAACAAGCACTATGGTACTTCGCTCTTTTGTTGAACTATCATCCTCAAATGACACTACTCAGGACCTCCACAACATATTCTATCTGTTCTTCATCATTCAATGTCGAACTCGGCAAATTCAATCCTTTTTCATATATCTCGTATGCATTTGTGTATTCCTCTTTCTTGTATTCTCTATACGGTGGAAATTCTACTATTGGTACAAATATTCTCCTGGTTGGAATCCCTTTTTCTTTGAGTTCTTCTTGTATCTGTGGTATGGATTTAC
>Ga0208825_1002973_pt1 | contig 10570 bp, 7 predicted proteins | sample AD_UKC113_MetaG_FD_184450 | JGI IMG/M metagenome (GOLD analysis project Ga0208825, IMG submission 184450) | Active sludge microbial communities of municipal wastewater-treating anaerobic digesters from Hong Kong - AD_UKC113_MetaG (SPAdes)... | ecosystem: Engineered > Bioreactor > Anaerobic >...
TCTACCGCTACTATGCCAAAATTAGATTTTCCGATTAAGGATTATCTGCCGATTGAAATAAAGCCGGAATTGTTATTTAGAGATTACCATTTGCCAATAGAATTGTCGGAAGCTGACAAATATTTTAGCCAATCTGTTTTCAACCGCTATCAGATTGATTGGATAGATAATGACAATTTTTTAATAGGTGATCTTGCTAAACATATTATTAATCAAGACCAATCTTGTCTTGTGATTTTAAATACAATAGCAGACACAAAATCTCTAAATGATGAATTACTTGCGAAGTCAACTGACGTACAAATTATACTTTTAAATACACATTTTATTCCTGAAGATCGCATAAAAAAAATAGAAACAGCTAAAAACTTATTGGAATCAGGAAAACAAATTATTTTAATTTCCACTCAATTGATTGAAGCTGGTGTAGATATTGATTTTCCAATAGTATACCGTGATTTATGTCCGCTTCCAAGTCTTGTTCAAAGTGCAGGCCGTTGCAATCGAAACAAAAAAGTTGATAAAGGACAAGTCCTTTTTTTTCAATTACAAAAAATGCAAGGAAAACCAAGTTCGGAAATAATTTATAAAAAAGAAGCGGCTGAATTTTTAAAGTTTTCAAAAAAGAAAATTCAGAGTGGTATAGAAGAAAAAGATTTGTTTAAAATTCAATCAGAGTTTTTTGATTTTATCAGAGATAATTTAACAATTGGTGAATTTGATTATGGTTTTAACCAACGCTCAAATATGATTGAATGTATTAATAAAGCTCAATTTGAAATGCTTGGTAATTTTCAACTTATAAATAAGGATACATTCGGAGAACAATACAGATATTATATACCGAAAGATGATAATGACGATGCTTACGATAAATTGGTTGAAATACTGTCCAGTTTAAACAATACAGAAACTTTTGAGAAACGAAAGCAAATCAAAATTCGTTTGAATAATGAATTAAAAAGTTTAGAGAATAGAATTCTTAATGTTAGAATAACTAATAATCAAACGACCCCTTTATATTCAAATAGTGATGAAAAATTTGGAATTAGGGTGTTGGCGGATTTAAATAAATATTCGTTTGATAAAGGACTAGAGCTTGGAACTACAAATCAAATGTTATAATGGGTCAGGTAACAGGCACACTTGTTTCTTATTATTTCTATTGCAAGCGGAGAATGTGGCTCCATGCAAATGGAATCAATATGGAGGATACCAGTGATTTGGTGTATGATGGCAAGCTGATTCACGAAACGAGTTATCCGCAACGTTCGGAGCGATACGAAGAAGTGGAAATTGACGGGATAAAAATCGATTATTACGATGCTCGAAATAAAGTGATTCATGAGATTAAACGTTCAGACAAAGTGGAAGAGGCTCATATCTGGCAAGTGAAATATTACATATACGTGCTGGAACGCAACGGGGTGAAGGATGTCAGCGGATTGTTGGAATATCCGACGCTTCGTCAAACTACTAAAGTGGAGCTGAAGGATGCCGACCGGCAGAAAATTGCTGAAATAGAGAAGGAGATTACCGAAATTATTCAATCCGATGATTGCCCTCCGGTGATTCATTCGAAAATTTGCAAGAATTGCAGTTACTACGATTTTTGTTATGTGGAAGAGGAAATTGATAGGTGATAAATTGATAGGTGATAAATTGATAGGTGATAAAGTGATAGGTGATATGATGGAATACAATGACATTTTCAGGGAACGAACAAAAAAGTTGGCATTGGAAATTGTGAGAGAAATGGCTAAAGTGAAATTTTCGGATGAAGTTTCGGTTATCAGAAAACAAATTATTCGTTCTGCCACTTCTGTTGCAGCCAATTACAGAGCAGTTTGCAGAGCTCGATCCGAACGGGAAAGATATGCCAAAATGTGCATAGTCGTGGAAGAAGCTGATGAAACCGCTTTTTGGCTTGAATTAATTGAAGAACTCGAAATTATTCCTATTGCTAAAGTTAATGAATTTAAAAATGAAACCGAAGAAATTCTGAAAGTCATGTCCTCTTACAAGAAGAAACTATCAAAAACACTGTAAATCACCAATCATCCATCAATGATCAATCATCACTCATCACCCATAAATCCATCACCCATAAATCCATCACCCATCACCCATAAAATCATCACTTATATTTTATGAAAAAGACTTATTACCTGTTTAATCCGGGAACCTTACAGCGAAAGGACAATACCATTAAGTTTACACCTATTGAAGAAGATGGAAATGGTATTGAGCACGAAGGTCAACCACGTTATTTGCCGGTGGAAGATATTGCCGAATTTTATGCTTTTGGATCGCTGAATGCCAATAGCGCTTTGTTCAACTTTTTGGGACAACACGATATAGCCGTACATTTTTTCGATTATTACGAAAATTATACAGGTTCGTTTATGCCTCGCGATAGTTTGCTTTCAGGAAAAATGATATTGGCTCAAACTTCGGCTTATCAAAACAAGAAAAAACGGGTGGAACTTGCCCGCAAGTTTGTGGAAGGTGCGGCTTTCAATATGATGAAAAATCTGAAATATTACAATACGCGAGGAAAAGATTTGGATGGCGTTATCGAAAAAATAGAACAATACACTCTTGCGTTGCCTAATGCAAATGCAGTGGACGAAGTTATGGGATTGGAAGGCAATATTCGACAAACATATTATGATGGCTTTGAACTGATGATCAATGATTTCAGTATGGAAGGAAGGAGCAAACAACCTCCCAAAAATGAGGTGAATGCGTTGATTTCGTTTGGCAATATGATGTGCTATTCGCAGTGCTTGCGGGCAATTCATCAAACCCAATTAAATCCGACTATTAGCTATTTGCATACTCCCGGCGACCGCCGTTATTCACTTTCGCTGGATATATCGGAAATTTTCAAACCCATACTGGTGGACAGGGTGATTTTTAAACTGCTGAACAAGAAAGAGCTTCAGGAAAAACATTTCGAAACCAAGCTCAACAAGTGTTTACTCAATCCGGCAGGGAAAAAAATATTTGTTCAAGCTTTCGAAGAACGTCTCAATGAAACCATTCAACATCGATCGCTCAAGCGGAAAGTGAGTTATCGGCATCTTATCAAGTTAGAGTGTTACAAACTGAGTAAACATTTGCTGGGAATGGAAGAATACAAACCGTTTAAAATGTATTGGTGAAAAATGTATGTAATTTTGGTATATGATGTTGGCGAAAAGCGGGTAGGAAAGATGTTAAAGCTTTGTCGAAAATATTTGAATTGGATACAAAATTCGGTTTTCGAAGGAGACATCACCGAAGTAAAGTTGAAAGAATTGACTATATTCGCTGAAAAAATAATGAAACCGGAAGAAGATTCGTTGATCATTTTTTCGAGTCGAACGGAGAAATTTCTTGATAAGCAAATTATTGGCAAAGAGAGAAGTAGCATCGATAATTTTCTTTGACACGATTGTCGAAGGAGGGGTTTTAAGAAACTTTGCGTGAGCAATGAGCAAGAACGGCGATCATTGACATATTGAGAATCAACAGATAAAATAAGTTGTCGATAGTCGGGAATTTTTATATTTTTGCCTATCGACAACTTATTCACTTCAAAAAAGAAGTACGTATTTTGTTTAAGAGCTGATATTCAGCTTAATTTCTTGCCGATATCAACGGCTTTTAATCGCACCAAAAGGAATTGAAATTCGGCAAACATTTTACGATATTTAACATTGTCAACACTTTTAATCGCACCAAAAGGAATTGAAATACGTTTCAATCGGAGCAGCATCACCACCACCTCCGCTTTTAATCGCACCAAAAGGAATTGAAATACGTCTCAATCGGAGCTGCATCACCGCCACCGCCAACCTTTTAATCGCACCAAAAGGAATTGAAATAAAAATTGACAATGGAGAGATAACTGCCGACTATGCTTTTAATCGCACCAAAAGGAATTGAAATAAATTTCAAATAACTTTTTTTAAAGTTACTTTTAACTTTTAATCGCACCAAAAGGAATTGAAATTACCATAAGAACTGCCCCGCCGTCATTTAACTTAACTTTTAATCGCACCAAAAGGAATTGAAATAAATTGAGATAGTTCTGTAATTGATTGATTTTCAATTAAGCTTTTAATCGCACCAAAAGGAATTGAAATCAGGCAACTGCCGAAATGTATCGGGCTGAAAAAGACTTTTAATCGCACCAAAAGGAATTGAAATAGCGCTGGATTGTTAAATTTATCACCAGAAGAATCTTTTAATCGCACCAAAAGGAATTGAAATATGCCAAATGATACTAAAAAAATTTACGGACAGTTACTTTTAATCGCACCAAAAGGAATTGAAATGAAAACACATGAATTTGTACATTACTATTTTGACCTCTTTTAATCGCACCAAAAGGAATTGAAATAATGGAGCTATTGATATTTACGGTCAACTTGTCGCTTTTAATCGCACCAAAAGGAATTGAAATGAAGTAGCTGCTGAAAATGATTTTACGGCGGAAGATCTTTTAATCGCACCAAAAGGAATTGAAATGGAGGATATTGAAGGACGTTTCAGAACTGGAAAAGTCTTTTAATCGCACCAAAAGGAATTGAAATGTCAGTTACGGCGTCGGTGCTGAGGAGCGGAAACGAAAATCGGAAGAGGCAAGGCAGATTGAAATGTCAGTTACGGCGTCGGTGCTGGCGATGTGCGACTCTTTTAATCGCACCAAAAGGAATTGAAATTTAGCCGCATTTATCCCATATGGCGGATCGACAATCTTTTAATCGCACCAAAAGGAATTGAAATCAACTTCATTGTAATTGTCCTTACTCAAAGTAAGCCCCTTTTAATCGCACCAAAAGGAATTGAAATAAAAATTGACAATGGAGAGATAACTGCCGACTATGTCTTTTAATCGCACCAAAAGGAATTGAAATAACAAAAAAAAACCGTTGAATCATTATAAATCAACGCTTTTAATCGCACCAAAAGGAATTGAAATACCGAAATACACGGTTGATGAGAGAAGTAAACGACTTTTAATCGCACCAAAAGGAATTGAAATATCTTTTTATTACCGTTGTCGCTCCGTTTAACACTACCTTTTAATCGCACCAAAAGGAATTGAAATTTCATGCAACGCCAAGAATGAATTTTCCGGAATGGTCTTTTAATCGCACCAAAAGGAATTGAAATCTTTTTAAGATTGGTTTAGACACGGCAGCAGCAATCTTTTAATCGCACCAAAAGGAATTGAAATGAAGAATTTTTGCGAATGGGCTTACGGCATTGGTTCTTTTAATCGCACCAAAAGGAATTGAAATATGGCAAAAATGGGTGTTAAATGTACCACTCGAAGCTTTTAATCGCACCAAAAGGAATTGAAATAAAATTATTTTAACAGAGTAACATTTGAGAAAAATCTTTTAATCGCACCAAAAGGAATTGAAATTTTTAGAAAGTGAATTTGTCAATAGATTTGTTAATGCTTTTAATCGCACCAAAAGGAATTGAAATATCGACAACAAAGACTTTGCCGAATCGCTGGATACTTTTAATCGCACCAAAAGGAATTGAAATATTGTTAAAATGTTTAACAAATTTGAATTTTACGATTCTTTTAATCGCACCAAAAGGAATTGAAATGGATGATGTAATACCAGTTTCAGAGTCTTCAAAATTTACTTTTAATCGCACCAAAAGGAATTGAAATTTCTGTATGATGTTAAGACGGCAAGCGAACAAAACACGCTTTTAATCGCACCAAAAGGAATTGAAATTTCTGTCAATCCAACAGTTTCACTTAAATTAACATTTCTTTTAATCGCACCAAAAGGAATTGAAATGCAAATTAACAACGGTGAAATAACAGCCGATTACGTTCTTTTAATCGCACCAAAAGGAATTGAAATCTTCCGACACTGGAAGATGTACGTGATTTGATTGATGCTTTTAATCGCACCAAAAGGAATTGAAATAACATGGCATATTTTTTTTTGTACTTGTTTGAGCGCTTTTAATCGCACCAAAAGGAATTGAAATGTCAAAGTAACCTTCAATTTTCTCTAATTTCATAGCTTTTAATCGCACCAAAAGGAATTGAAATTTTTGAAAAGGTTTAAAAGCTGCCACTTTTGCCTCTACTTTTAATCGCACCAAAAGGAATTGAAATAGCTTTGGTTGACAACCTTTTAGACCCGCTGCGTGCTTTTAATCGCACCAAAAGGAATTGAAATTCACCACCACCTCCGACAAGCTGCACGCCGTTCTCACTTTTAATCGCACCAAAAGGAATTGAAATTTCATAGCTTCCAACCCTTGCATTCATGCCTCTTTCTTTTAATCGCACCAAAAGGAATTGAAATTTTTTTAACGGTTCGATAACTTGTTTCGAATTTTCCTTTTAATCGCACCAAAAGGAATTGAAATTTTTTAAACAATTCTGCATAAGCGATTGGCAACTGCTTTTAATCGCACCAAAAGGAATTGAAATAAGAACCGAAGGGCACGAAAGACGGCGGATTCACGGCTTTTAATCGCACCAAAAGGAATTGAAATGGGTCAAACCTGCCGTAATTTACCAATGTACAAGGCTTTTAATCGCACCAAAAGGAATTGAAATTAAGTCTTACCGCTTCGGCGACCGCCCTTTAGCACTTTTAATCGCACCAAAAGGAATTGAAATGACCGTTTATTTGTTAAAAATGATAAAGTTTTCTTCTTTTAATCGCACCAAAAGGAATTGAAATTACGGAAAAGAATTAAGGAATCTTAACGATTTAGCTCTTTTAATCGCACCAAAAGGAATTGAAATCGAGTAGGAAGTTACGAATGGAAGCTCTGGCAAAATCTTTTAATCGCACCAAAAGGAATTGAAATAATTGTTTAAGTTTGTTAATAATTGGTAACGCAATCTTTTAATCGCACCAAAAGGAATTGAAATAGGGTTGGAAGCTATGAATGGAAGCTCTGGCAGAATCTTTTAATCGCACCAAAAGGAATTGAAATGAAAGACGGATTTTGACTTCGATACGCTTGAAAACTTTTAATCGCACCAAAAGGAATTGAAATCAATTTTACTTATTTTTTCCTTCACTTTTTCGACAACGCTTTTAATCGCACCAAAAGGAATTGAAATAAGAATCAAAGCGAATGGAATGACACGTCTAATATCCTTTTAATCGCACCAAAAGGAATTGAAATGAAAAAGGAATGCACATTTGGCGGAAATGGCGTATACTTTTAATCGCACCAAAAGGAATTGAAATTTAGAATTGTCTGCTGTTTCGCTTTCAGTCTTATTTCTTTTAATCGCACCAAAAGGAATTGAAATCTCAAAGCGACACAGTCATAAGGAATTTCCACAACACTTTTAATCGCACCAAAAGGAATTGAAATAGCTTACAGGTATTTGCAAGCTGTACTGTCCTAACCTTTTAATCGCACCAAAAGGAATTGAAATCTAATCCACGCATCAAAGGTTACGAATCTATCGGGCTTTTAATCGCACCAAAAGGAATTGAAATTATGTAATTGTTGAATCAGGAGAAATTGCTCTTTCTTTTAATCGCACCAAAAGGAATTGAAATCCTTCGATTATATTTTTAAGTTTCTGTAATAAGCCCCTTTTAATCGCACCAAAAGGAATTGAAATTTATATATTTACTTATTTCTCCCGCTGGCTCTTCCGTTTCTTTTAATCGCACCAAAAGGAATTGAAATTATGTAATTGTTGAATCAGGAGAAATTGCTCTTTACTTTTAATCGCACCAAAAGGAATTGAAATGTGGCTACTGGCGGTTGGTTTGTAAATGCAAAAACCTTTTAATCGCACCAAAAGGAATTGAAATTACATCGAAATAGGAAAATCGGTGTCCATTCCGTCCTTTTAATCGCACCAAAAGGAATTGAAATGTTTGCAAATTTTTTGTATTAAATAAGGTTAAAAAATCTTTTAATCGCACCAAAAGGAATTGAAATTTTTTTAATACTGCTAATTCAGTCGATTGTTCTTTTACTTTTAATCGCACCAAAAGGAATTGAAATAACCGTTTTGAACTCCGATGAAGATATCTATAAACTCTTTTAATCGCACCAAAAGGAATTGAAATAACCCGACGGAGAAATTGATTCGTTCTCCGTAAGTCTTTTAATCGCACCAAAAGGAATTGAAATTTATTTATACGCAAACCATTATAAATCACGTCAATCTTTTAATCGCACCAAAAGGAATTGAAATATCGATATTTATGGTCAACTTGTCGCTGTTGGAATCTTTTAATCGCACCAAAAGGAATTGAAATCATTTTAGCGGAACGAAAACTGAATTTCAGCTGGACTTTTAATCGCACCAAAAGGAATTGAAATATTATTTCGGCTGTAGCTACAGGCGGGTGGTTTGTACTTTTAATCGCACCAAAAGGAATTGAAATTTTTTAGGTGTGTTAAAGATTGTAAATTCTATTGTTCTTTTAATCGCACCAAAAGGAATTGAAATGTTGTTAACATTCGAGTTCTGATTATTTCGGCAACGCTTTTAATCGCACCAAAAGGAATTGAAATGTCCGTTACGGCGTCGGTGCTGGCGATGTGCGACTACCTTTTAATCGCACCAAAAGGAATTGAAATACGTTTGTTTACGGTGATTTGCTAAAATTCAAAGACTTTTAATCGCACCAAAAGGAATTGAAATACGGCTGGATTCTGAACAAGTGAAACACTTAATATTCTTTTAATCGCACCAAAAGGAATTGAAATACCTGCGTTGCTAATAGTTCAGAAATACGGGCTTCTTTTAATCGCACCAAAAGGAATTGAAATTAATTTAAGTTATTGTTAAAAGTTATTAACATTGGCTTTTAATCGCACCAAAAGGAATTGAAATAAGGATTACATTTCGAGAAATCACAAAAATGGTTGCCTTTTAATCGCACCAAAAGGAATTGAAATTTTAATCGCCTGAAATTTTCTTCAATTCTTTTCTTCTTTTAATCGCACCAAAAGGAATTGAAATTAATGAAAAAGCGTTACAAGATGAAAAGGAAAGACAACTTTTAATCGCACCAAAAGGAATTGAAATCTTTTTAAAATTGGTTTAGACACGGCAGCAGCAATACTTTTAATCGCACCAAAAGGAATTGAAATTAAATTTTAACATCTACATTTTTTATCAATCCATCCTTTTAATCGCACCAAAAGGAATTGAAATTAGTTAAAAATAGCTGCATTTTTAGGTGTGTTAAAGATCTTTTAATCGCACCAAAAGGAATTGAAATTTAGCAATTATGTCTTTACGCTGCTGTTCGTAGTTCTTCTTTTAATCGCACCAAAAGGAATTGAAATTTTTCTAATTCCTCTACTTGTTTTTTATAGTTAGTCTTTTAATCGCACCAAAAGGAATTGAAATTTGGTATGTTTTTATAGCTAAACCTTCCATTTCAGTCTTTTAATCGCACCAAAAGGAATTGAAATTTCCGATTATACCAAAGCTTATTACACAATAATACTTTTAATCGCACCAAAAGGAATTGAAATACGTTTACAGCTGTAATCTCCGCTATTCCGTTATACCCTCTTTTAATCGCACCAAAAGGAATTGAAATTCGCTAATGTTCCTATGGCGTCCATTTTACTAAATCTTTTAATCGCACCAAAAGGAATTGAAATGCTCCAGGAACGTTAATACCATTTATGAATTTGGTAGCTTTTAATCGCACCAAAAGGAATTGAAATGATAATATATGGTTTAGTAGTAGAGATAGAGAAATCACTTTTAATCGCACCAAAAGGAATTGAAATTAATGTAACTTGGTTCGTCCACTTTAATTGTTAATGTCTTTTAATCGCACCAAAAGGAATTGAAATACCTGTATTACGGAGAAGGAATACAATCCACTCACCGCTTTTAATCGCACCAAAAGGAATTGAAATATTTGTAACTCTCCACTCCTTGCGAAGCACTTCCACTTTTAATCGCACCAAAAGGAATTGAAATTTATCTTCGGAGTTGGAAATAAGCAGCCAGGTTCGTCTTTTAATCGCACCAAAAGGAATTGAAATTTTAGTTCTATGTCAAATACGTCTCCGGGTAAAGCTCTTTTAATCGCACCAAAAGGAATTGAAATTGCTTCCGGATCAGATTCAAGTTTTTTAATCCGACTTTTAATCGCACCAAAAGGAATTGAAATATCGATATGACAGCCAGAACAAGGCTGCCAATAGCTTTTAATCGCACCAAAAGGAATTGAAATAAGCAACAGCAGAAATAGAAAAAACAAAAGCCGAAGCCTTTTAATCGCACCAAAAGGAATTGAAATTTAAGAAACTATGAACGTTCAACACACGACTTAAGCTTTTAATCGCACCAAAAGGAATTGAAATGCCGTTCAGTCCATTTACGGCATTTCCTCCGCTGAACTTTTAATCGCACCAAAAGGAATTGAAATAAAAAAGTTTCCATACGATTTATTTTTTGCAAATACTTTTAATCGCACCAAAAGGAATTGAAATCATTGTTACATATATTTTAATTTTCGTAAGAAAATTCTTTTAATCGCACCAAAAGGAATTGAAATCTGTATTTTCTTTTACTAAATTTTGC
>Ga0208825_1002975_pt1 | contig 10555 bp, 14 predicted proteins | sample AD_UKC113_MetaG_FD_184450 | JGI IMG/M metagenome (GOLD analysis project Ga0208825, IMG submission 184450) | Active sludge microbial communities of municipal wastewater-treating anaerobic digesters from Hong Kong - AD_UKC113_MetaG (SPAdes)... | ecosystem: Engineered > Bioreactor > Anaerobic >...
AGCTTCGAAAACACCTATTATTTCTTATGAATAAAAATGATTTTATTACTAATATGCGCTAAATACGTACTTAAATTATTGTAAAATTACTTTATATGAATGCAATTTTAGTCAATGCAATTACAACTAGCTTATTAAACCTTGAATGTGGGCGTTTTTTCTTTGATGATAATTATAAAATTACGACTCAAAAAACAGAGTCTTGTACTGATGTCAAAAACTATTTAATTGATATTGCTAAAACCTTAACACAGGATGCCAACAAATTTAAACAATTAAAAGAATTATACAATGTTGAACCAAGTAAAACAGAAATATTACATACTGATTTGAGTGATGATATGCTTTATAGGATTGGTGTTGCTCTTGTTGTTCATGAAGATATAGCCAAAAAAATTGGTTTAAAAAATCTTAAATTATTAGAAAAAATAAGCAGTCTTGTTATTGCCTTAGTTTCTATTACTTTGTTTGATCCTAATGCATCAGAAGATAGTTTTTTTGAAAAAATAATTGAAGATTATGATTTATGCTATGTTGATTCATTAGGCAATTTAGTTGAAAAAAGTGAAAACCATATTAAATTAAGCAACTATTTAGCATCAGCTAACAATCAACAAAAACAAAAAATTAAAGATCAAATTATCGCCCTGGCAATTAATGATTATTAATTAATAAACAATATATAATAACACACTAAATAAAAAATAACGACTTATTTAGTATTGCATATTACTTGTTTATTTTTATTGCGTAATTTCTATATAAATATATATGTTATGATTAATAATATAATACATATGACTAAAAATCATTACCAAGTAAAGAAGATTAACAAGCGAAATAATCGTAAGGATAAAAAAAGAGCCAGAAAAAGTAAATAAAATATAAGTAAAATTAATTTTAACTTATTCAAATTGTATTATTATTATTTATTATTCGTAATATAATTGATAAAAAAATTTAACAATAATTGTTTAATTCATTTCGAAACCCATTCCAAACTTTTATATCATTCATCAAACATGCTTCAGAATAGTAGTCTGCAGTTTGAAATGAGCCATAATTTAGCATACTATAAATTATGCATCTTACGAAAAAAACCAGAGACAATTCACCCGAATGAACATCTTGAGCATGTTTGACAAAATTGTATTTTTCATATATGCATTCACCAACACAATTCAACAATTTGCATCCAATTGGTACATTACAATGAGCACATATTGGTAACGCAATTATATAAACATTTTTAAATAGCTGATAAAAATTTTTACGACGACTAATCTCATTTCTAATATCATTCCTAATAAGTTCACAATATTTAGCTGTTTTGTCATTCAATGATAAAATTTGTTCAGTATGTTGTTGTATTTGTTGCTGTCGAAGCATTTGTTGTTGTTGTATTTGTTGCTGTCGTAGCATTTGTTGTTGTTGAATTTGTTGTTGTTGCATTTGTTGCTGACGTAGCATTTGTTGTTGTTGAATTTGTTGTTGTGATTGTTGCATTTGTTGATGTATCATTTGTTGTTGTGGTTGTTTCATTTGTTGTTGTTGTGGTTGTTGCATTTGTTGTTGTTGTTGTTGTGGTTGTTGCATTTGTTGATGTATCATTTGTTGTTGTGGTTGTTGCATTTGTTGTTGTTGTGGTTGTGGTTGTTGCATTTGTTGTTGCATTTGTTGTTGTAATTGTAGTATTTGATTTCGCTGCAAAAGTAATAATTGTTCCATAGGTGTTTGACAATTAAATTCATTTTCGCCATAATGATTACTACAATAACATTCACTATATTGTCTAGAACAAGTTGAGCAAGTTTGAGACATTTTTAAGTTTGCGCTATATTTTAATCAATGAACTCATAAATAAACATAATTTTCATTTTTTATATATATAATTTTGGTTACTAATATTATCTTATAAAATTGAAATAATAACTTACTAATGAATCCATAATTTTTGTTTTTAGTAATTTTTACCAACATACATTCAAACTAAAATGAATATGTTTAGATTCCAAATCGCATTCATGATTGAAACACTTGGACGTTTTGTTATTGAAATTACAAAACACACAGCTAAAAACGTAATTTTTCATGGTATGATGCCAAGTAAAAAACACGGTTTTGATGTTCCTGAACTATTAATCAACGAAAACATTAAATTCGTTTACAAGGACGCAACTTTTGAATTTACCAAAAAAAAGTCGGAATTGAACACGAAAGTTTATGAATATTTTTTAAGTATTGAAGCTGAAACATTAGATGATGCTACACGCAAATTTGAAATCTTTTTGGAAGATGCAAATAATTTTAGTAATAAAGATTATTTGGTAGTTAATATTTTCAATTTAAATAGCTTTAATAATCTTTCCCAACTTTTACCAAAAAGATCTTTTGACACAATTTATCATTATGACAAGGATAGGCTAATGAATAATATTAGGAATTTTTTAGACAAATACTCGACTTATTACGACAGAGGCATTCCTCATATTAAAAAATATTTGTTATCTGGTCCTCGTTTTACTGGCAAAAAGTCTATGATCAAAGCAATTGCAACAGATATTTCTTCAGAAATTACCATTTATGAGTATGATCCTATGTCTCATTTTTCACCACTTTCACAAATTAACCGTGCAATTGCTGAAATGTCATCTCGTAGTAAAATCTTAGTTATCGAAAACATTGAGAATATTTTTGATTCTATCAGTATTGAAGCTTTCTTCTTGGGTCTTGGAAGTTTTAGTGAAAGATCAAATTTATTGATTTTTTTGACTACATCTAATTTTGATAGATTTAGAGAAAAGTTTGATAATATTTGGGTCGATGAAGTTGTTAATTTTACACAACCTGACAAAACTCAAATTGAATCTATGTTCAATTATTATTTTCCAAATGCTAACCAAAATATCAATGATTTTTTAAATTTGTTGCCTTTACAAGCTATGCGATTTAATTTACTTGAGAAGTTCTTTTTGGAACATGAAAATTGCGACACTATGAATATTATTAGTATTGCAAATGAATACTTCAAAAAGTTAAAATTACAAAACAAAAATGGTAGTTCAAAACTTTATATCTAATATTTTATCGTTTCTAAAACAAAAATAGTGGTTTAAAACTTTATCTAATTTTTTATTATTTTAAAATAAAATTGAAAATATAACTTTTTTATATGTCCATTAATTTGTACATTTTAAAATAATTTAAAATAAACCAACAAATGGCATCTGAAAAACGTGACGATAAAGAATCAACAACATCCAAAAAATATAACGAAAAACAAATAATTTACAGCTTATTGCGAGTTTTAGAATATATGAAAAAAGCGGATCTTTATAGTGACGATAGTGACGATAGTGACAATGAATCCGATGATGAAAAAAAAAATTATCCATCAACAGAAGATATTGACCCAAATATCAGTAAAGAGGATTTATTTGAGTTGATTAACAGATTTAATTTTAATTCTGATTTAAGAATGAAATTCATACGTATTTTTGGTTACTCTATTCCTTCTCCTAAAGCTCTCGATAAAATTTGCGAATTTATTAAAAAACCTTGCGAATTACTTGATGAAACAAGAAATTCGCATCTCGTTTTGGAAGTTGGGGCAGGTCTTGGTACTTGGGCTAAATTACTTAAATGCAATGGAATTAATATTATTCCAACTAGTATCATTTGTAACAAATATTATGATGAAAAAATGTTAAAAAGAACTTGGACTGAAATTGAATTAATTGATTGTGTCGAAGCTGTCAAAAAATACAAACCTGATGTTTTGTTTGTCTCTTGGGGTAACGGCATTTTAGAAAGTTGTTTAAAAGTCTTTACAGGATCTAAGATTATTGTCATTGGAGAACAAAAAGGTGGTTGCACAGATGCTCTTTATGAAAGACCAGATTTTGAAGGCGTTAAAGTCTATGTGATGAATGAAAATAAACGTTCCACTTTGACATTTAATTATCAGTTTCACGGTTTTGTTGAGATTCCACGGTGGGAATGTATGAATGATGCCGTATTTTTTTATGAAAAAATAAAACAAAACTAAAATTATAATAAAATAACAATTATCATTAAAAAATTGAAAATATAATTTTTTACAGAGACCTTTATAAGTATTTTAATTAATATAAAAAAAGACATGCCTGGTGTTATTGTAGAAAAAAGAGCAACAAAAAAAATTAGTCTGATCATAATTAATATTCTAAAAAAAATGTATGAATTTCATTTTGAAAAAACGTCCGATTTTGTATATTATGATTTGATAACACAAATTGAAGACAGTTTTGAGCGATATATTGATTATTACAAAGATTTACTTCACAATAATGGTACATTTAGAAGTAAAAATACACGAAGACCACGAAGAAGAACGCATAGGAGTGTTTATTCATCTGATGATATTAAAACTGAAATTGGCAAATTTTTTAAAAATAAACTTGCTAAAAATCAAACTTTTCATATCATTCACAAAGGTGAAAAAGGTGATCTTAGTCTCTCTTGGGATATTTATTCTGACACTCCTGTATTTGGAATGTATATAAACGATGATATCTAAAACAAAAAAATGAATTTAATTACAAAATACATATATATATTCAAAAATATTATTTTATTACCATGAAAGAACAAAATGAACAGTTGCGCAATACTAATATTTCTCGCAAACAAAGGTTAAAAATTAAAAATGATGCTAAGATTGAACGTAAACTGCAACGTGAAAATAAAAGAAAAAATAACAAAATTCAGAATTTTTTTGTACCTAATGATTTAGAAAACTCTATTTTTAATAATTTAAGTAAAACTAACAAAACCAATGAAACCAATGAAACAAATGAAATCAATGAAACAAATGAAACCAATGATTTGAATAATCTTAGTACATCGTTCAAAACAACTATAACTAAAAAATGCGAAAAATGTGCAAAAATAAATTTGCGTAAATGCATTTGTTTAAATTGTAAAAAAAATGATTGTTGTGGTGATAATGAATATTGTATCTTTTGGATACTTGACTAAATTATTTTATTATTAACTAATTCGAATTTGCATATCACTTTTTATTTTTAAAAAATATATACATTTATCTACTAATAATTAAAAAGTAAAAATACTAATAAAAAATAAAAAAAACAAAAAGTAAACCCACCAACTCAGGATGAGCTTTATAGCAAATAAAAATTAAATTTAAAATTTGATATGATAACAGATTTTAGATTATGAACTATTCTAATTTCATATTGTAATGATTTATTTGATGAAACTTGGAAGATAAAATTATTCGAAATAATATACTTTACCTCTTTTATATTATATGTATAATTTTGACAAAAAATTTTATTTGATTCTACATCACAAAATTGTAAACCAAAAAAATTTTGGGTGCCCTGTGTAATTGTGTCACATTTAGTTGGTGTTACTGAAACAGATATATTTATGAAATACAATTTATTTGCTTGGTTAAATTTTATTTTTCCTGTATCAAAATTTAATAATTTTGACATATTTTTCGTTATTTGACATTTGTTACTTAATGCTACTAAAATAAGATTTTCATTTATTAAAGCAAGTTCATCGTTTCTTAAAGTAAGTTTATTTGGCGCTAAAAATAAATGATCACCTTTAAATGATGATATATAAAGACAATTATTTTGATCCATGTTATTTTTTGCAAAATTCAAAAATTTAAAACATTTATCAGTGTCTATGTCATCATTATTTTTGTTATCATCATTATTTTTGTTATCATCATTATTGTTGATATAGTTATTATATTTTCTATATGCTAACTTTATTACTGTCATAATATCTTTTTAAATAATAAACATAATGTTTTTTACAAAAAGGGTAATTAATTCATTTTTATTTGCATTATAATGTAAATAATATACTATTATGAAAAACAAAACTATAAGTTATTGTCTATTAAATAGTTAGTTATTTACTTAATTATTTGTATGATTTTGAAATATTACCTCAAATAATAATATAACTTAATGGAACAATACGTAGAGTATCCAAAGAACAAAAAACCGTGCGTCGCAATAGTTTGGGGACTTTTATTCTTAGTCATCCTATTCATTATTTGCTTATTATCCTTTAATTTAATTAATGATAAATATGAACGGCAACGTAACTTTAATCGTTATATGAAAATGCATGATTGGCGTTATGATAATAGATATTTTGGTCAAACTAATGAAAATTTTGATAATCAAATAATAGATTCAGTTAACAATGACGATATCGAATACATATCAATGTATGATAATGAAGAAATGGAAGAGGAAGAAGGACGAGGACATAAACAAGAACAAGAACAAGAACAATATAATGATGAAATAGAAAAAATACAACTAATGCAACAAATGCAACTAGTTTATCAACCGGACCAAACAGATGATTATATGTTACCTTCTGGATTAAAAGGTTGTCCTTATTCGATGTAATTATTTCAATAATAAAAATAACATCTACTGAATTAAACAGGCAGAGACACCATATGTTTTTACAATATAACTGTTTTCTTTATCGAGTTTATCTGTATTATATTCTGACAAATTTACATTCAAATTAACACATAATCTTTTAATTCTTTTTATCGTTGTTTCATTAACATATTTATTTATTCTTGCACGATTATAACTTGTGATTAATTTATATTTACAATGTTTTGTTAAAGCAATGTCTTTATTTTGTAAAGAAATATGATCAAGCAAAATATTAATGATATGATCGATACACTCAGGATTAGGATAATTCGTAAAATAATAATGGTACAACAAACCTCTATTACATGCAGTTTTAAGAAATTTGAAACATAAACTAATATCTTTTAATTCCATAAGAAGATATCGTACAAGATCAGGAGTCGTATCATGTAAATTAATTTTGATTACATTTTTGATTGCTCGAGTTAAGTTGTTAATGTTACATCCTTTATTAATTAATTGTACCACAATATTTTTAGATGAATAAGAAGTTGCATAATATATTAATTCAACACATTCAAAATCTATACAATTATCTATTACGTGTTGCATTAATTCATCATTACAAAAAAATTCAGATACTTTATAAAATCCTTCTTTTGGATCAGGTATTTTTCGTCGCATTAACTCTATTAAAACGGCAAATGATATATTTGTATATTCTTTGATGATCTCATATTTGGATACTTTAAAATATTGTTTTATATTGTAGGTGTTTGTTTTAAATTCTAATAAATTATTCATTATGATAAAAGTAGTGAATATAAAAGAAAAGTAGTAAATAAACAAATCATTTTTTGTCGTGTCAAGTAAAAATAACAAGATTTATGCTAATTCTGCGATAATCAAACCATACGTTCAATTATTTGTTCAGCTAGTTTTTGAATTAATTGCCTTTCATTTTCTGAATAATTATTATAATTATTAATATCTGAAGCAATGTTGATACCTTTTATTACATTTTTGAAATTGAATGTTTGACAATTGATTCTTCTTGCATCTTGTTTCGAATTTGTTGCGAGCAAATGTAACCTAATTCCAAGTTGTTTAACTTCTCGTCTTAAAGGTTTTGGTTTTGATGGATTAAATATTCTTTCAATTTCTTTGCTTTGTTTTGATAACTTTGCGGAATATTCATTTATTTTTACATCAGTTATATCGCGTTGGGTAACTTCGCTAGTATTAAGTATTTGGTTGAAAATATTTGGCAAAAAATTATCCGTAATTTCCGAGTGATTATCAACATTTGAAGTTGTGCTATCTTGAGACATTGTATAATTATATTAATATTACTTTTTAATAAACCATCATGGCAAACATAAATTCAATTTTAATGATAATATAACATCAAAAAATTGAAATTTAATTATCTTAGTATATTTATTTTTATCTCTAATTAATTTTAACATAAATATTCAAATGGATATTTTATTTATGATATCACAATGTTCCATTCAAGGAAATAAAAAATCTACAGAAATATTAAAACAATTGCGAAAATATAACGAAAATCTTCCACAAAATGAAAAATTTATTTTGCCAGAAACTATCAAAAAATACTCTTTTGATATTCAATTCAAAGGTTTTTCAGAATGTTTGTCTGTCAGTTGTTTAGATCCTAATATTTATTGCGAAACCTTGATTTTTGATAATGTTGAATGTGATGGAAACATTTTAGGTATTCATGGTTATGAAGATTTAAATGAAAAAAAAATGAACGATTTTGAAAGCTTAGTAAAAGAAATTAAACGCGTGCAAAAATTACTTAATGGATCATCATGAACTCACATATCTATTTTTATATATTTTTAATTTTATATGCATTTTACTTTTTATTTATGATTTTTACTTTTTATTTATGGTTTTTACTTACATTTTATTTACCTTTCATTTTTTTATTATGTTTCTTTATAAAAATTTATTAACTAGTAATTTCCTATTTTAAAATGATGATTATGTTTATGATGCAAGTAATCTCCTATTTTAAAATGATGATTATGTTTATGATGCAAGTAATCTCGGCGTATCAAAATTATATTGTCTCATAAAAGAAAAAATTACATTAGAATAACTAATCATTTAAACACATTTAAAAATTGAAATATAAATGTTTAAGCAATGACATGTATTTTGTTTTATATTAATTCAACAAGAAAAAACATTAACATGGACCCCGAACTAGAAATGATATTAAGTATGTTTCAAGGAACAAAAATGTGTGTTAAAATATTAGAAAAGTTACGAAATTACAACGATAATCTTCCTCAAGATAAAAAATTAATTTTACCTGAAAAAGCTGTAGCATTTGCTTTTGGTATTCAATTCCAAGGCTTTGATATTTGCTTTTCAATATCTTGTAATAATCCGCGTATTTATTGTGAGACACTACTTTTTGATAGTATGGATAATTTTAATAGAAATACTTTATATAAGTACGACTATGAAGACGGTGAAAAAATATTTGACAACTTTGATGAGTTGATCAAAGAAATTGAACGTGTGCATGATTTACTTACTTGCAAAATAGTAGAACAACCCAAACAACATTGGGGTGATTTAGAAGTTGACAGTTCCGATTCAGAAGATTTTAATTTACCAGAACTTGAAGTAGAAAATCAAGATTTCTCAGATTCACCAGAATCATTAGAATCTGAAATTTTGTTTGTTAATTCCACTCTGGAAAAATTAAAGAAAGATACACATTATCATGTTAAATTATCTCGCAACAATAGGATTATTATCCAAATACCAAACTTTAACATTGTTCTTTCTTGTTGGATTCAAAGTATTTTTTCAATTTGTGGAAAATTTAAGCCTCTTTATAGGACATGTTTGTTGCGTAACCACAAATTTTGTACTCTAGTATCTTATCCTGGTAAGAAAGATAATTTATACCTTTCATATAAAGTTTTTGATACTTGTGAATCATTTTTTAATGAAATTAATACAGTTATGAACTTTTTCACTTTACATAAAAAGTGTGCAAAACGTGTTTGTAATTTTGGTATCAATTGTAATGATAAAACAAATTGTCTTTATCAACATCCGCACTCGAATAAACCATGTAAGAAAGGAATTAATTGCACAATGTTAGGATGCCTTTTCACACATAATCAAAAAAATCCTCCACTTTGCAAATACAATGATAATTGTTACAGAACAGTTTGTCGTTTTGAACATTCTAAAACTAATAAAAAATGCACGTATGGAAGTAATTGTAAGAATGGTTTGTGTCGTTTTGTTCATTAATTTTCACTTGTGAGTTGTACATTTGAAGACAACAATTAATTCTTTTTTTTGTTTTAGTAATCACCTTTATATGAAGGACATAATTATTTTTTTCTATTATTTTTATTTTTTTTTAAAGCTACATCTATTACAATAAAAAATATAATTAAAATTATCTGCTTAAAAATGTACAAATATATAATTTGTATTGTCATAAAATTATGAGTATAAAATATACTGACATAAAGCACGTCATACGTCCATGATGGTTTATTAATGAAAATATGTGAGGTAAAAATTAGTGTTTTTAATTTATTAATATGCATTTTACGTTTTGTTTGGTTCATTTTGTGTCCATATGAATACTTCAACTTAGCTCATGATATTTCAGATTTAACTTTGTAAAAAAATGAAAGGTAAATAAAATACAAATAAAAACCATAATAAAAAGTAAATTTAAAAATATACATACTGAATTATTATGAGCTATTAAACAATAAAATTTACGTAAAATTAACAAAATTGAAAATTAATTTAATAACAAAACACTTGAATAATATAATTTATAAACAAACATAAATGCAAAAAGTGAAACTAATATTAATTTCGTTATTTTTTTGTGTATATTTTGCTGATCCGAATGTTGGGATACTTGAATTTTATGAAGCAGGTGATTATATTTTGTCAGGTCAAGATTATGGTTATTCTGATAATATAATTGTTGAAATTTGGGGTGCAGGATCAGGGGGTAGTGTTACTTATTCGTATGATTGCTATTATACTCCTCCTCCTTGGCTTGAAGAATACTGTTTTAATATGACGGAATTCATAGGTGG
>Ga0208825_1002976_pt1 | contig 10552 bp, 10 predicted proteins | sample AD_UKC113_MetaG_FD_184450 | JGI IMG/M metagenome (GOLD analysis project Ga0208825, IMG submission 184450) | Active sludge microbial communities of municipal wastewater-treating anaerobic digesters from Hong Kong - AD_UKC113_MetaG (SPAdes)... | ecosystem: Engineered > Bioreactor > Anaerobic >...
CTATGGCTATGCCGAACTCTTGGCCGACGACAAGCCGGAGAAATTTGCCCGCGAAGCGCTGCGGCAGGCGTTGGTGAATCTGGACGCGATTGACGCCCCCGCCGGGGTGATGCCGGTGGTGTTGGGTCACGGTTGGCCAGGCGTGTTGTTGCACGAAGCGGTAGGCCACGGGCTGGAGGGCGATTTCAATCGCAAGGGCACCAGCACCTTCGCCGGCCGCATCGGCCAGCGCGTGGCCTCCAAAGGCGTCACCATCGTCGATGATGGTACCTTGGAAGGCCGCCGTGGCTCGCTCAATATCGATGATGAAGGCACCCCCACCGCGTGTACCCCGTTGATCGACGACGGCATTTTGGTGGGCTACATGCAAGATACCCACAATGCCCGCCTGATGGGCATGGCCCCCACCGGCAATGGCCGTCGTGAATCGTTCGCGCATCTGGTGATGCCGCGCATGACCAATACCTACATGCGTGCCGGCAACCACGACCCGCAAGAGATGATTCGCTCGGTGAAGAAAGGCCTGTACGCGGTGAACTTTGGTGGCGGCCAGGTGGACATCACCAGCGGCAAATACGTGTTCTCGGCCACCGAGGCCTATTTGATCGAAGACGGAAAAATCACCGCGCCGGTAAAGGGCGCCACCTTGATTGGCAATGGCCCGGAAACCATGCAAAAAGTAGCGATGATCGGCCACGATCTGGCGCTGGACGACGGCGTGGGGATCTGCGGCAAAGACGGCCAAAGCGTGCCGGTGGGCGTGGGTCAGCCGTCGCTGCTGATTTCAGAGCTCACCGTGGGCGGAACGCAGGCGGGCTGATCAGTCGTGACTGTCTTCGTCTTCGTCACCGTCGTCCGCGTCGGTGCTGGCCTCGCCACCCGTCAACACGTCCCGCAGCTCCCGGAACAACTCGCGGAACGCGCGTGGCGGTTTGTTTTTCGCGCGTTCTTCGCGGCTGTTGCGCACCAATTGGCGCAGCTTCTGGCGGTCGGCGTGCGGGTATTGCGCCAGCACGTCGGTAAGCGCGGCGTCGCCATCGTCGCCCAGCAGCGCCTCACGCAGGGCTTCTGCGCGATGCAGTGCGGCGGTTTCGCGGCGCGCGGTTTCGCCGTCTTCGCGCATCGCATCGCGAATCGCCTCCAACGCATCCTCATCCAACTTGCGCATTTGCTTGGCCAAAAACGCCAACTGCCGCTTGCGTGCCCCGTGCGAGGTGATGCGCTGGGTGTCGCGAATATGTGGCAGCAGCTCCTCGGGAATGGGCAGCTTGCCCAGCTGGGTGGCCGTCATTGCCACCAAGTGTTCGCCCAGTTCCAACACGTCCAGCGCCGCGCGGCGCTGCGCGCTGCGGCTGGGGCTCAAAAACTCACCGGTATCTTCGTCACGTCCTCGCATCGGCATAGGATAAGCCATTGAACAGCACACACCTTGAACGTATTCCCGCCGACGACAGCCAGGCGCGCCAACAGCGACTGGCCGAGATCGCCCAACAGGTGCTGGGCCGCGCCCGCAGCGCCGGTGCCAGCCAATGTGAAGTCACCTGCAACGAGGACGTCGGCTTGGCCGTCAACGTGCGCATGGGCGCCGTTGAAACGGTGGAAGCCACCCGCGACCGTGGGGTGGGTCTCACCGTCTATTTTGGTCAGCGCAAAGGCAGTGCCAGCACCGCCGACCTGCGTGAAGACAGTCTGGCCGCCACCGTGGCGCAGGCATGCGCCATTGCCCGGTATACCGAACAAGACCCTTGCGCGGGTTTGGCCGAGGCCAGCTTGATGGCGCAGACCCAGCGCGAGTTCGACAGTTGGCACCCGGCCGCGTTTGATGCCGATCGCGCCATCGATGTGGCCTTGGCCTGCGAGGCCGCCGGGCGTGCGGTGGATACGCGCATTCGCAATTCCGATGGCGCGTCGATGAATGCCAATGCCTCACTCAGTGTGTATGCCAATTCACACGGTTTTTTGGGGGCCGAACGGGCCACCTCCTACAGCACCGGCTGCGCCCTGATTGCGGGCGAAGGCGAGGCGATGCAGCGCGATGGTTGGTTCAGTGTGGCGCTGGCGCAACAGGATTTGGAAGCCCCCGACGCCATCGGCCGCAACGCCGCACAGCGCGTATTGGCGCGCTTGCAGCCACGGCAATTGCCCACCGGGCAGGTGCCGGTATTGTTCAGTGCAGAGATGGCGCGCTCGTTGATTGGCAGCTTCATCGGTGCCGTCTCTGGCGGCGCGTTGTACCGCCGCGCCAGCTTCTTGCTGGACAGCGTGGGCACCCGCGTATTCCCTGAATGGTTTGCGATCGAAGAAGACCCGTTTTTGCCGCGCGGGTTTCGTTCGGCCTCGTTTGATGCCGAAGGCGTGGCCACGCGCAAATCGATGCTGGTCGATGCCGGCACCGTGCAGCGTTATGTGCTGGGCAGTTATTCGGCGCGCAAGCTGGGCTTGCAGACCACGGCCAACGCCGGTGGCGTGCACAACCTCACCGTCAAGGCCAATGCCGGCACACTGGCTGCGCAAATCAAAAGCATGGGCCGTGGCCTGCTGGTGACGGAGTTGATGGGGCAGGGCGTCAACGCCATCACCGGCGACTACTCGCGCGGCGCGGCCGGGTTTTGGATTGAACATGGCGAAATTGCCTATCCGGTGGATGGCATCACCATTGCCGGCAATTTGAAAACCATGTTTGCCGCCATCGAAACCGTAGGCACCGATGTGGACCTGCGTTCGCATGTGCGCACCGGCTCGATCCTGGTCGGCAATATGACCGTCGCTGGTACCGGCGAAAGATGACAAAAGCGTAATCCCGCGCGCGTCAACCTGCGCGGGGCATCCTGCGTTGGCAGTCATGTTCCCCAAGGAGCAAGGCGATGGCAACGATGCAACTGGCAAACGCGACCGCAAGCGCGGTCAATCGGTTTGGGTTGGGCGCACGCCCGGAAGAATTGCAGACCCTCGGCGGCGACCCGCGTGGCTGGCTGTTGGCGCAGCTGCAAGGTGCGGCACCGATTGCCGCATTCGATGGACTGCCCGATAGCCGCGCCTATCTGGCCATGTACACACGGGTGCAGCAGCAGCGCAAGGCAATGCGCGAGCAGCGCGCGGCCGGTGCTGCCGACATGCAAAAAAAAGTGGGAGGGCGCGATGAGTTGCGCAGTGCGCTGCAACAAGACTTGGTGCTGCGCCAAGGTGTTGCGGTCACCACGGCGCAGGGATTTCGTGAACGTTTGGTGCGGTTCTGGTCCAACCACTTCGCCATTTCGGTGGATAAGCGCATCGCCTCGCTGTTTGCCGCACCGATGGAACGCGAAGCCATCCGCCCACATGCCACCGGTCGTTTTGCCGATTTATTGCTGGCGGTGGAGCGGCATCCGGGCATGTTGTTGTATCTGGACAATGCGCAATCCATCGGCAGTGATTCGAAGGCGGCAGTCAATGCCGCGCGCCGCAATAGCGACAAGCCGAAGTCGGGCCGACGCGGGTTGAATGAAAATCTCGCCCGCGAAATCATGGAGCTGCACACCCTGGGCGTGAATGCCGGTTACAGCCAAACCGATGTCACCGAATTTGCCCGCGCCATCACCGGCTGGAGTGTGGTGCGTCCCAATGATCGCGATGGCGCAGGGCGTGGCGATGGTTTCGTGTTTCGCACTACCGCGCACGAACCCGGCGCACGCCGGGTGTTCGGCAAGACCTACCGGCAAGACGGTGAAATGCAGGGCGTGGCGGTGCTGCACGACTTGGCCGTACACCCGGCCACGGCGCGGCATGTGTCGCAGAAATTGGCACGGCATTTCATTGCCGACGATCCCGCGCCAGCCCTGGTGGAACGCATGGCCAATACCTGGCTGCGCAGTGGCGGTGACATCGCGGCGGTGTGCCGCACGATGGTGACCTCGGACGAGGCGTGGTCAGCGCAGGCACGCAAGTTCAAAACCCCCGATGACTATTTCCTATCCGCACTGCGTGCCAGCAATCTGCAGTCGCAGGACGATGTGGCACTGGCGGTGCGTTTGCAGGCGCAACTGGGGCAGCCGTTATTCCAACCGCGTTCCCCCGCTGGGTTTGGCGATGTGGCCGCCGATTGGGGCGGGCCGGATGCCTTGTTCAAGCGTGTGCAAGCGGCGCAGGCCTTGGCCGACCGGCTGCCCGACATGCAAGGCAGCACCCCCTTGCACATGGGCGAAGCGGCGCTCGGCGCAAGCTTGGACCCACAAACAGCGACGGCCTTGCGGCGTGCTGAATCCATACAACAGGGCGTGGCATTGTTGCTGGCCAGCCCCGCCTTCCAATGGAGGATCTAAGATGAACCTCGATCGACGTGGTTTTTTGGGGATGGGCGCGGCATCGCTGGCGCTGGCCGCCCTGCCCAAATTCGCATTGGCCGCTGCCGGACGCGGTGATACCCGCTTTTTGTTGGTGCTGTTGCGCGGCGGCTTGGATGGCGTGCATGCGCTGCAGGCACCGGGTGATGCTGGGTATATGGCCTTACGCGGTGATTTCATCCACAGCAAAGGCCAAGCCGACAGTCTGAAGCTAGACGGTAATTTTTCCCTACACGGCGCACTGGGCTTTATGGCCAGCTTGTACGCGCAGCAGCAATTGTTGCCGATGGTGGCGGTTGCGCCGCCGTACCGGCAACGCTCGCATTTTGAAGCCCAAGATTGTGTGGAAAACGGCACCACTGGCACCAGTGGCACCACCGGTTGGCTCAATCGTTGCGTGGCGGCCATGCCGGGTGGCAAGGGCTTGGCGATTTCGGCGGTGATGCCGCTGGCGATGCGCGGCAAGGGCGATGTCAGCACCTGGTCGCCGCCTTTGGCCAAAGGGGTCGATCCCATCTTGTGGCAGCAGTTGCAGGTGCTGTACGCCGCCGACCCCAGCTTGGCCCCCACGTTTGCCGGCATCGACGCACGCATGGAAGCGATGGGCGCAGGCAAAGGTCAGAACGGCTTGAAGTTACCGCAAGCCATGGCAGCAGCGGCCAAATTTATGGCGGCCGCAAACGGGCCACGTATTGGCTTTGTGGAAGACACCGGCTGGGACACCCACGGCGGTGAGCTGGCGATTTTGGACCGCAAACTGGGCGAACTAGACGCCGGCATCAAAGCCTTCCATGACGGTGCACAACCCATCTGGGCCAATACCGTGGTGGTGGTGGTCACCGAATTTGGCCGCACTGCCGCCATCAACGGCACCGGCGGCACCGACCACGGCACCGGCGGGGTGGCATTTGTCGCCGGCGGCGCAGTGAAAGGTGGACGCATCGCCGGGCAATGGCCGGGAATGGGCAAAACCCAGCTCAACGAGGGCCGCGACCTGCTGGCAACCACCGACATGCGCGCCTTGTTCAAAGGCATCCTGCGCGAGCACTTGGAAGTGAGCGCCGATGCCTTGGCCCGCAGCGTGTTTCCCGACAGCACGGGCCTGCCTTCGCTGCCGGGATTGGTGCGCGCGGGCTGACCTGTTTTTTTCGCGAAAGGCGTTATGCTTGAGGAAGGCGCATATCACGCCATAACCCGGGGACACCTAAGCACATGAACGACGTCACTGCATCTTCTGAAGACCGCAACCTTGCCATGCTCACGCACCTGTCCGGCATCCTGCTGGGCTTCATCGTGCCGCTGATCATCTGGTTGACCAATAAAGACAAAACCGACAAGGCTTGGTTGAACACACAGGCAGTGGAAGCGCTGAACTTCCAAATTCTTGTTGCAATCGCCTATGTGGCATGCATGATTTTGGCATTCATCATCATCGGCGGTTTGTTGATGCCGGTCGTTTGGATCGCCAATCTGATTTTCTGCATCCTCGCTGGCATGGCTGCAAACAAGGGCGAAAACTATCGCTACCCAGTGTCGTTGCGTTTGATCAAATAATCGTTGCCACGATGTCAACAAACAGGCCGGAGCAATCCGGCCTTTTGTTGTCTGTGGCACATGCGATTGCTATCGGTACACGCGTCGTCGCACTTTGGGTGAAAATAGACGCTTCGTGACCCCATCTGGAACCCACTGCATGCAGACCCTCGACCACGCCCATATCGCTATCATTGGTCTTGGCTATGTGGGCCTGCCGTTGGCAGTGGAATTTGGCAAGCGCTACCCCACCGTTGGTTTTGATATTCGCGCGGCGCGTGTGGAAGAACTCCAGCGCGGCCACGACAGCACGCTGGAAGTTGAACCCGACTTGCTGGCCCAAGCCACCCAGCTGCGCTACAGCGCGACACGGGACGACATCAAGCCCTGCAACGTCTTTGTCGTCACCGTGCCTACCCCGATCGACGCCGCCAAGCGCCCCGACCTGACCCCCTTGATCAAGGCCAGCGAAGCCATCGGCAGTGTGTTGAAGCCCGGTGATACGGTGATCTACGAATCCACCGTGTACCCCGGTTGCACCGAAGAAGTCTGCGTGCCGATCTTGGAGCGCGTCTCCGGCCTGCGTTTTGAAGCCACTGCCAACCCCGGCGAGCAGACCTTCGCCATCGGCTACTCGCCCGAACGCATCAACCCCGGCGATAAAGCCCACCGTGTGACCACGATCCTCAAGGTCACCTCCGGTTCCAGCGCAGAGACCGCCCATTTCGTGGATGCGCTGTACGCCAGCATCATTACTGCCGGCACCCACAAAGCCCCCAGTATCAAAGTGGCCGAAGCCGCCAAAGTCATCGAAAACACCCAGCGCGATCTCAACATCGCCTTGGTCAACGACCTTGCCATCTTGTTCAACAAGCTGGGTATTGACACTTTGGACGTGTTGGAAGCGGCCGGTACCAAATGGAATTTCCTACCGTTCCGCCCCGGCTTGGTGGGCGGTCACTGCATCAGCGTGGATCCGTACTACTTGACCCATAAAGCGCAGGAAGTGGGGCACCACCCGCAGGTGATTTTGGCGGGGCGTCGCACCAATGACAGCATGGGGCCATTCGTCGCGGATCAAACGATCAAACTGATGCTGAAAAAAGGCATCAACCCGGTACGCGCACGCATCTTGATTCTGGGTTTGGCGTTCAAGGAAAACTGCCCCGACCTGCGCAATACCCGCGTGGTGGACATCATCGACACCCTGCGCAGCTACAACGCCAACGTGGACATCCACGACCCGTGGGTGGATGCCGCCGAGGCACAGCACGAATACGCCATCGACCTGATCACAGCGCCGCAACCGGCCAGCTACGACGCGGTGATCCTGGCCGTGGGGCACGACCAATTCAAGCAACTGGGCGGGCAGGGCGTGCGCGCCTTGCTGAAAGCCGATGGCGTGGTCTATGACGTCAAACATGTGCTGCCACGGGATGCGGTGGAAGGGCGACTATGATTCCACAATGACAAGATCGCCGAATGGCTGCGGCAGGGCGTGGCGCTGGCAGCGCGACAACCCCACCGGCTACGCATGAGCTACGGCACGAGATAAGTGATGACAAACAACAAGATACCGGCGATTGCCAGGTAACTTAATATTTTTTAAGTTAAGCTTCGAAGCATGCTGTCCTCCCCCGTCAAACCGTGGTCGTTCTACGGCCGCCGTACTGAGCTTGAGCAACTGGAGCAGGTGCTGGCGCGTGGGCGCTGGTTTTTCATGCAGATTTCCGGGCGCAGGCGGATCGGCAAGACCGCACTGATCCAGCAAGCCCTGCGACGGGTCGGGATCACCCGTACCCTCTACATCCAGATCCCGGACTCGGATCCGGCCGGCGTGGTGGCCGCCTGCAATGGTTACTTGGAGACTTTTGGCATCGCCGAGCGCGCCGATGGCCTAGCCGGGCTGGCCAGTCTCATTGGCCGCCTGGCCCGCGCCGGTTACGTTGTGGCTCTGGACGAGTTTCAGTACTTCCACCGCAAGCAGTTGTTCGACTTTTGCTCGATGCTGCAGGCCGAAGTGGACCAGCTTGCCACCCAAGCCGACCAGGTGCCAGGTGGCCTGATTGTGCTTGGATCCTTGCATGCGGAAATGACCGCCCTGCTGGAAGACCGCGATGCTCCGCTGTTCAACCGGGTCACCGACGTATTGCATCTGGATCACTTAGACATCGCCTCGGTGCTGGAAATTTTGCACACCCATGCCGACGACGACCCCAACCGATTGCTGTTTTTCTGGAATTTGTTCGAAGGCGTGCCCAAGTTCTACCGCGACGCCTACGAGCAAGGCGTGCTGGGCGAAGGCCGCCATGGCGTGCTTGAACGCCTGTTCTTTGCCAGCTCCTCGCCGCTGCGCGGCGAAGCCGACAATTGGTTCCTGCGCGAGTTGCGCGGCCGCTACGACATGGTGCTGCAATACTTGGCGGCGCATCCCGGCTGTACCAATTCCGACATCGAAGCGGCCATGGCCACACTCAGCGGTCCCGGTGATGCGCGCCAGGTGGGTGGGTACCTCAAGATTTTGGCCGAGCGCTACCGCATGATCGAGCGTCGTCTGCCCATCTTCGCCAAATCCAACGCACGCAGTGGTCGCTACTACATCCGTGACAACTTTCTGCGTGCTTGGCTGCACGCGTTGCAACGTCCGGTGTTGTCGGTGGCATTCCGTCCGATGCCCGAACTAATTGCGCAAGCCGACGAGCGCCTGCAGGAGAGTGAAGGTTACGCACTGGAAGACCTCGCCGCGCAGCTTTACGAAGAGCGTAGCCGCCGTGGGCTGGGGGACTTCAGCTTGAGCCAGCGCATCCACGGCTACTGGGACCGGGGCGACGTGGAGATCGACCTCGTGGCCGTGGACGAAGACAACCGCCGCCTGCGCCTAGGTACCTGCAAGCGCAATCCCGCCCGGCTGCCCGCGGCCGTCCTAGATCTGCACCGGCACGGGCAGCGGTTCCTGCAGGCACACCCGCGCTTCCAGGGCTGGGCCATCGAGCACGTGGCCATCGCACCGCAGATCCCACCTGCACTACGCGCCGAACTGCACACGCTGCAGGCCAACGCCCAGGATCTGGCTGACTTAACCGCAGGACTGTCGGAATGAGCATGAACATCCTCGTCACCGGCGGTGCCGGCTACATCGGCAGTCATACCTGCGTGGCGCTGCTGGAAGCAGGGCACCAGGTCACCGTCATCGACAACCTGTGCAATAGCAACGCCGACGTCTTGACGCGCGTGCAAGCACTGACCGGCCGCAGTCTGCGCTTCGTACACGGCGATATCCGCAGCCGCGATGATCTTGCCCGCGCGTTCGCGGGCGGCATCGGCGCGGTGATCCACTTCGCCGCGCTCAAGGCGGTGGGCGAAAGTTGCGCCCAGCCGTTGGCCTATTTCGATAACAACATCAGCGGCACCATCATGTTGATGCAGGCCATGCAGGCCGCCGGTGTTGAGCGGCTGGTGTTCTCGTCCTCGGCCACCGTGTATGGCCAGCCCGACCATGTGCCGGTGAAGGAAGACGCGCCCCTGCGCGTCACCAATCCGTATGGCCGCACCAAGTTGGTGATGGAAGACCTGATCCGCGATTGGTGTGCCTCTCGCCCGGAGTTGAGCGCGGTGCTACTGCGCTACTTCAACCCAGTGGGTGCCCACCCCAGCGGCCAAATCGGCGAAGACCCGCGCGGCATCCCCAACAACCTGATGCCCTACATCGCGCAAGTTGCCAGCGGCCAACGCGAGCGCCTGCACGTCTTTGGCAACGACTATCCCACCCCCGACGGCACCGGCATCCGCGACTACCTGCACGTCATGGATCTGGCCGACGCCCACGTAAAAGCATTGGACTACGCCACCACCCACACCGGCTGCGAAGCCTTCAACCTCGGCACCGGGCAGGGCCACTCGGTGCTGGAACTGGTGCGCGCGTTTGAACACGCCAGCGGCCGCAAGATTCCCTGCACCATCACCCAGCGCCGCCCCGGCGACGTGGCCGAAATTTGGGCCAACCCGGCCCGGGCGATGCAAGTGCTAGGCTGGGCCGCCCAATATGACTTAGCTGCGATGTGTGCGGATACGTGGCGATGGCAACGCGATAACCCCACTGGCTACGCATGAGCTGCGGCTGTATGCACGCGCTTTTTCAAGCTTCAACATGTCGGATATGTTTGATATCAAATCTTTGCTGCAAGCAAACTGCCGTCATGTCCACCCTGCATGAACTTGGCAATGCCGTGCATGCCCGTCGCCCCGAAATGGGGTTGACGCAGGCACGCCTGCGCAAAATTCTGGAAGCGGGCACCGTCACGCCCGACGACGCGCCAATCTCGCTGCTGGCCTCACTGGCCGAGCAACTACGCCGCGAGGCCGGGAGCGGCCGAGCACGTCAGCACCGACTATGAAGAAGGCGCGGAGTTCATCAAGTTGTTCCTGCCTGCCGGTGAGATCGACATCGTCGCGGGTGCGACCTTGACGGATCAACCTTGGCAGGCGGTGTTGCATCAAGGACGCCAAATCAAAATCGAAACCTGTGCCGAAATCATTGCCAAGAAGATGTGGCATCGCGGTGACCGTGCCAAGGCGCGTGATCTGTACGCCCTGTGTGCGGTGGCGGACGCCGAGCCTGCGGCCTTGGAAGTGGCGCGGCCGTGGTGGCTGCACTCGTTCGGGCTGTTTCCGCGTTGTGATTAGAACCAACACGCGCCGCC
>Ga0208825_1002978_pt1 | contig 10551 bp, 14 predicted proteins | sample AD_UKC113_MetaG_FD_184450 | JGI IMG/M metagenome (GOLD analysis project Ga0208825, IMG submission 184450) | Active sludge microbial communities of municipal wastewater-treating anaerobic digesters from Hong Kong - AD_UKC113_MetaG (SPAdes)... | ecosystem: Engineered > Bioreactor > Anaerobic >...
CTTTTCTGGCCATACTGAAGAAGAATATTGAAACCGTACTAAGCGCGGATTTGGATGAGAGTACGGCAGATATTGATAAAAGGCTGGAAGAACTCCAAACCGAGTTGATCCAAAAGGCAAATTCAAATGAAACATACGATAATATTGTCAATGAGATTTATCGGTTACGGGATTTGAGGCAAGAAACCCTTTCAAAAAACGCTCTTCGCCAAGATAAGCGGGATCGGATTACTGAGATGACAGACTTTCTTAACACACAAACTGATAATATTACGGAGTTCGATGATAAACTGGTCAGAAAACTGGTTGAAAAAGTAACGGTATATGATGACAGGTTAATGGTAGAGTTTAAGTCGGGTCTGGAAATAGAAGTGAAACTATAGGATTTCAATATGATTGCCGCCAATCGAGAAAAATTCTTGATTGGCGTATTTTTTTAAAATAGTTATTGACATATGTCAGAATAGGGGTATAATATAAGATGTAAATGACATATGTCATTTACGCTGAGTAACAGTTGAAAGGATAATCAATTCATTTAATGGATTGTAAAAATGAGGAGGACTATTATGCCCAGAGGTGACAGAACTGGTCCTTTGGGAATGGGACCATTAACTGGACGGAGGTTAGGTTTTTGTGCAGGTTCCAAAGTGCCCGGTTATTTGAACGCAAGTTACAGACGAGAATTTTGGTTTGGACGACGAGGTTACAGGCGTGCATTCTGGCTTGCTGGAATGATCCCCTGGTGTTTTTATCTAGCTTATCACTTATCTAATCGTAGCAAAATTAAAAGTAAGAGATTATAAGGAAAGGGGGTGACATTATGCCAAGAGGAGACGGAACCGGGCCTATGGGAATGGGTCCTATGACAGGGCGAGGTGCAGGATTTTGCGCAGGTTTTGCCGTTCCGGGTTATGCAAATCCAATCGGTTACGGATTTGGATTCGGACGGGGACGAGGCTTTAGGCGAATGTTTTATGCGACCGGTCTGCCAAGGTGGGCACGCTTTGGTACTCAAAATGCAAATGGGGCGTACTTTGCATCGGATGCTGATGAAAAAGAATTTTTGAAAAGGCAGGCTAAATTTCTTGAAAATCAGCTTGATGATGTAAAAAAGCGTCTCGATGAGTTAGAAGATTAGTCCTGTCGTAATGCGAAAGGCAGGCGATAGCCTGCCTTGTTCGCGTTTTATCTAAAGGGATGGGGTGCATGACTATAAATATAATGGAATATAAAAATGATTGTTTCTATCAGAATCGAGGTGACTAAAAATATGCCGAGACCAATGAAATGGAGAAAAGTATGCTGTTTGCCTGAAAACAGTAAGTTTGGTCCCCTTGACTTAAAGGTGGATGATGAGAATATTGTCAGAATGACAGTTGATGAGTATGAAGCCATAAGGCTTATTGATTTGGAAGGCTTTACGCAAGAGGAATGCGCCAAGCAGATGGATGTTGCACGCACTACTGTTCAAGGCATTTACGCTGAAGCCAGAAAAAAGATTGCCGAGTCTCTGGTTAATGGTAAGGTACTATTGATAGAAGGTGGCGAATACAGGCTATGTGAAGGATTCGGAAATGGGTGCGGACGAGGTTGTCGCAGGCACCGGCATGGTTGGCGCTTTGCAGGTAGTGATAGAGGTGACTGATAATGTATTCTGACAAAGTGATAGAACATTTTATGTGTCCTCAAAATGCTTATAGTATGCCGGATGCCGATGCAGAGGGGAGTTTCGGTGATCCTACATGCGGAGATTATCTTACGATTTATATTAAAGTAAAAGACAATCGTATAAGTGAAATAAGCTTTCTTGTGTTTGGTTGTGCTGCGGCAATTGCAACATCCAGTATGACGACGGTATTAGCTAAGGGTAAAACCCTGGATGAAGCATTGGAAATTTCAGAAGAAGATGTCATACATGCCTTAGATGGACTTCCTGAGAACAAGGTTCATTGCTCTAATTTAGGCGTTAGCGCATTACGAAATGCGATCAATAATTATATTAATAGAACGGAGGATTCTTATGAAAATAGCAATTCCGGTAAATGAAAAAAGTTTGGAGTCGAATGTATGTGTATCCTTTGGACGCACTCCTTACTTTCTGATTTATGATACCGATACCCAGAAAAGTGTGTTCCTTGACAATAGTGCCGCAGCAAGTACAGGCGGAGCAGGAATTAAGGCAGCACAAATGATAGCAGATAATAAAGTGAATATTTTGCTTACTCCCCGATTAGGTGAAAATGCTGCTGACGTACTTAAATCTGCGGAAATCGAAATATATAAAACGACAACTGCTTCAGCTAAGGATAATATCGATGTCTTCATTGCTGGAAAGCTTCCTTTGCTGAATGAAATACATGCTGGTTTTCATGGACATGGAGGCAAATAATATGAAAATAGCTGTGCTAAGCGGCAAGGGGGGAACGGGGAAAACGCTAGTGTCGGTTAATTTAGCTGCGGTAGCCAAAACATCAACCTATATAGACTGTGATGTTGAGGAACCAAATGGACATCTATTCTTTAAGCCCAAGGATATCATTGAAGAAGAAATTTCAGTTAAAATTCCAAAGGTGGATGGAAATCTATGCAGCGGATGCCGAAGGTGTGTTGAATTTTGCAAGTTTAATGCTCTTGCCTATATAAAAGAAAAACTGATAGTATTTGAAGATATTTGCCACTCTTGCGGTGGATGTATCTTGCTTTGCCCTGAAAAGGCATTGACAGAGAAAGAAAAGGTTATCGGCAGAGTGCAAAAAGGTACTTCAGAGCAGGTGACAGTATATACCGGGATATTGAATCCTGGTGAACCTTCAGGGATACCCATAATAAAAAAGCTGCTTGATGAGAATGAACATGAAAGAAGCAAGACGATATTTATCGACTGCCCTCCTGGAAGTGCCTGTATAGTCATGGAAAGCATTAAGGATGCAGACTACTGTATATTAGTAGCTGAGCCTACATTGTTCGGAGTTCATAACCTTAACATGGTATATGAACTGGTCAAGTTATTTAATAAGCCGTTCGGAGTGGTTTTAAACAAGTGTCTTGACGGTGAAAATCCGTCGGAAAAATTTTGCATAGAAAAAGGCATTCGGATTTTAGGCCGAATACCTTTTGATAATGAGCTTGGATCATTGAATTCAAATGCAGAAATTGCTGTAAGGAAAAGTGAAAAATATCGTACAATCTTTTCTTCTTTGCTGGAGGACGTGAAAAAGGAGGTGCATCATGAAACAACTTCTGATTCTTAGTGGTAAGGGTGGTACCGGAAAGACAACCATAGCAAGCGCGTTTATCAAGCTATCTAAGGCTCGCGCTTATGCTGATTGTGATGTTGATGCACCTAACCTGCATCTTATAACAAAGCAAAACTCCTTGCCAAAGAAAAGAGACTATTATGGCTTGCCGAAAGCCGAGATAGATACAGAGTTGTGCATAGAGTGCGGACAATGCAGGCAAAACTGCCGTTTTGACGCTATTTCAGCAGATGGAAAATACAAGGTAGATCCTTTTGCCTGTGAAGGCTGCGGGGTTTGCAAGCTTGTTTGCCCTGTTGAAGCTGTGACTTTAAAACCTGCTGTAGCTGGTGAACTGCTGTTATATACAGAAGGAGAAAAAGTATTTTCTACAGCGCAGCTAAAAATGGGCAGCGGAACCTCCGGAATGTTGGTTACCGAGGTAAAGAAGCAAATGAAGTCAGCAGCCGCTGATGTGGAGTTTGCCATTATTGACGGATCTCCCGGTATAGGCTGCCCGGTTATAGCGTCTTTGAGCGGTGTTGATATGGTGTTAATTGTGGCCGAGCCATCCATATCCGGAATTAGTGACATGGAGCGGATTATAAATACAGCGACGAAATTTGGCGTAAAGACGGCGGTATGTATCAATAAGTTTGACACAAATATGCAAAACACAGAAAAGATAGAAAACTTCTGTAAAGGTCAGGGAATTAGCCTTATGGGTAGAATACCCTTTGATTCGGACGCGGTAAAAGCAATTAATAATGGGCAGACAATTGTTGATATAGTCTGTGCCTCAGGTGCAGCAGTGAAAGTAGTTTTTAGCAAGACAATGGAGCTGCTGTTTGAAGAAGGTGGTGGGCTGAGGTCATGATTATCAAAACATTAGTTGAGAATACAGCGCTATCCAAAAACTTCGGCAGCGAACACGGACTTAGCCTTTATATAGAAGCAAATAGTCGCAAAATTCTTTTTGATGTTGGTGCTAGTGAATTATTTCTTGAAAATGCAAAGAAACTGAATGTAGATATCTGTGAGGTTGATTATCTGATTATTTCGCATGGACATTATGATCATGGTGGCGGGCTAAGAGCTTTTTTGCGTGAAAACACAAAAGCCGAGATATTCCTACACCGACTGGCATTTGAAAAATACTATGCTTTGCGTTCGAATGATGAACCGGAGTATATTGGTTTGGATGAAGAATTGAAGCAAAACAGGCGAATTGTATTTACATCAGACCGTTTCTTTGTCAGCAAGGGGGTTCAAGTGTTCTCAAATATTACCAGGAAGGAACCTCTACCAAAGTCAAATGACAGTTTGCTTATGAAACAAGACGGCAAAATAGTACAGGATACTTTTGCGCATGAACAAAACCTCATTATAGAGGAGGCAGGAAAGACGCTTTTGGTAACAGGCTGCGCCCATAATGGTATTGTAAATATTCTTGAATACTTCCATGACTTAAAAAGACGTATGCCTAACTATGTGATAGGTGGATTTCATCTTTCCAGCCGTTCTGGCGGAAACGAGGCCCATGAAATGATAGATAGAATTGGTAAATACCTGGTGGATACAAAAGCAAAGTTTTACACATGTCATTGCACTGGTCTGGAGCCTTATAAAAGGCTGAAAACTATTATGGGTGATAGCATCGATTATCTGTCAGCAGGCAGTGAAATACACATATGAATTATTTGATAGTGCAAATCAAGGGAGATGAATGCCTGTGAAAGATATTAATACATTTATTTTTATTTCTGCTTTTGCAATGGGAGCAATGATAGTAAACAGTTTGGGAATCTGGACTCTTTATAAAAATCGCGAATGGGCAGAAAAAATTAAAGACTATTGTATGTGTTTTGCTGCGGGAATACTTATCTCTTCCCCGCTGATAATGACTTTACCTCAAGCTATACAAAAAACCTCCTACGCAGGATTTACTGCGCTCGCAGGATTTTTATTTATGTATTTCAGCAATGAGATCATCAAATACAAAACAAAGCAAAAAGAACTGGCCTTTGGCATAACTGCAATTGAAGGTATCTTAATTCATTCACTTATAGATGGCGTTGTATACACAGTTACTTTTAGTATCAGCACAGTAGTTGGAATTCTTACTGGAGTTGGGTTGGTTGTTCATGAGTTCGCCGAAGGCGTTATAACTTTTTCAATGTTACTTAAAGGTGGATATAGCACAAGGAAAGCTGGGATTTATGCTTTTCTTGCAGCAGCATTAACAACTCCTATCGGTGCCTTTATAGCATATCCAATTGTTCAACATCTTAGTAACAATGTTTTAGGACATATGCTTGGATTTGTTGCTGGTGTTTTAATATACGTTTCGGCATCGCATTTATTGCCTGAAGCAAGGGATTATGAGAAAAAGCACTCTACCCTAGCATTTATATTGGGAATTGTTTTCGCACTGCTTATTATGTTTACCGAACACTAAAGTTATTACAGCATAACAACCATGCATGAAAAATATACAGGAAGGAGCTAATATTATGAGCGAAAATTGCAACCAAAGCTGCAGCAGTTGCTCGGAGGACTGCGCAGAAAGAAAAGAGAAGAAAAATGATTTCTCCGTGAAACCACATGAAATGAGCAGCATTAAAAAGGTTATTGGTGTTGTCAGTGGTAAAGGAGGGGTTGGAAAGTCACTGGTAACTTCCATGCTAGCTGTTACCATGAATAGAATGGGTTATCATACCGCTGTTCTGGACGCTGATGTAACCGGGCCTTCTATTCCTAAGGCATTTGGTATCAAGGAAAAAGCCACAGGAAGTGAATTTGGCTTATTCCCAGTTAAAAGTAAGACAGGTATTGATATCATGTCTGTTAATTTGCTTTTAGAGAATGATACCGATCCAGTTGTGTGGAGAGGACCCCTGATCGGAAATATGGTAAAGCAGTTCTGGTCAGATGTTATCTGGAGCGATGTGGATTTTATGTTCATCGATATGCCACCGGGCACCGGCGATGTTCCCCTTACTGTATTTCAATCCATTGCTGTTGATGGGATCATTGTTGTAACTTCGCCTCAGGAGCTTGTATCCATGATTGTATCAAAAGCAGTCAGGATGGCTGAAATGATGAATATTCCTATCGTTGGTTTAGTAGAAAATATGTCCTATTTTAAATGTCCGGATTGCGGTAAGGAACACAAAATTTTCGGCGACAGCCATATTGACGAAATTGCCGAAAAGCATAATTTAAAAGTGCTTGCTAAGCTTCCGGTCAACCCCAAAATTTCTGCCGCCTGTGATAAGGGTATGATAGAACTTTTTGACGGCGATTGGCTTGAGCCGGTTGCAAAAGTATTGGAGGAAATCATTGAGGAAGATAATAAATGAGTGCACATTCAGATTTGGCAAGAAAATTGTTTAAAAAAGGCTACAATTGCTCTCAATCTGTTTTTGCTGCTTTTTGTGATGAAACGGGGCTGGACACGGAAACAGCATTAAAAATTGCATCTTCTTTCGGAGGAGGTATGGGTAGGTTGCGAGAAGTATGTGGTGCTGTGACAGGAATGTTTATGGTGGTCGGCATGAAATATGGTTACACAGATCCATCCAGCAAAAATGCGAAAGCAGAACATTATGAGCTAGTTCAAGATTTGGCAAAACAATTTGAAAATGAAAACGGATCAATCATATGCAGGGAACTGTTAGGTATTTCAATTAAGCATGATAAACCTATACCCGAGACCAGAAATGATAATTATTATAAAAAGCGGCCTTGCGCAGAACTTGTTGAGCAAGCTGCAAGGATACTTGATGAATATATTCAGAGTAAAAGAATGGAGGAGGTCAACTATGATTAAAATTGCTGTAGCAAGTGATAACGGAATGGTGACTGAGCACTTTGGACATTGCGAAGGGTTTATAATTTTTGACACCGAAAACAACAAAATTGTTAAAAGTGAAACCATCGCTAACCCCGGGCATAAACCTGGATTCTTGCCTAATTTTCTTGCCGATCGTGGAGTAAACGTCATCATCAGTGGTGGTATGGGAGGAGGTGCAGTTGACATTTTTAATGAAAGGAACATTGAGGTTATTGTTGGGGCAAGAGGTGATGCCAAAGCAGCAGTAGAAGCATACCTGCAGGGTTCTCTTAAATCTACTGGTTCTGTTTGCCATGAACATGAGCACCACGATGAATGTGGAGAATGAAACAGGACTTTGAAGTATAATTTCCTATACTTTGATTATTACACTGTGCAAATAAAAAGACACCGCTTCAGTACAAATACTGACAGCGGTATCTTTTTATTTAATCATATATTTACCCGTATAATCAGTGGTTTTTTTGAAGAGTTTATTGTGGAATACGATTATAATAATTCCGAAAATGATCAGAACCAATGACAGTGCTTGCGATATTCTAAGTCCCGGGACCAGATAAAGACTATCTGAACGCAATCCTTCAATCCAAAAACGACCTAGCCCATATCCGATAAAGTAAGTTGCCAAAAGCTGACCGTTAAACTTTGTCCTTTTGCGGAAATAAACCAGTACAGCAAATACACACAAATTCCACATGCTTTCATAAAAAAATGTAGCTTGATGCCATTCTTCCAACCGTTCTATGAATACAGCATAGGGGAAGAATTGAAGATTTGGGTTTGCAACGAGATTGCCGAAGGCCTCCTGGTTCACAAAATTACCCCATCGACCAATTGCCTGTCCTAGAATTAAGCTTGGTACAACCATATCAACAAGTCGGAAAAATGGGAATTGACTGCGTTTTGAAAAAATAATCGCAGCTATGATTCCACCAATAACTCCTCCATATATAGCAAGACCACCTTCCCAAATAGCAATCATCTTTGTAAAGTTGCCGCTATACTGTTCCCATTCAAATACAACGTAATAAATTCGCGCGCAGATGATTGCGATGGGGAGCGCTAAAAAGAGAAAATCAAAGATTATTTCACTTTTAAGGTTCTGTCTTTTAGCTTCACGACAGGCAATCAAAACACCAAGTAAAACCCCGAATCCAATAATAACGCCATACCATGCAATATTTAAACCATTAATGCCAAATAGGTTTTTTATTAAATATCTATCTATCATAAAATCCGCCTTTCTAATATCAGCGTATAGAGGTAACTTTAATAATAGTATCACGATGAGGTATTTACGTAAACCATTTAAACATGTATATTAGGAAGAAAGGCTTGTTGATATGTTCCTGCGAACGACGATTTTTCAAAAAAGACCGAAAAACCCATTGACATGTTCCCGTAGACGTAAGGTTCAAAAAATCAGCCCAAGACATCAATCCGAGCGGCTCGTTCCATGTGGAGTGCGTAGTATTGATGTCAAGGGTAAAAGATTGAGAGAGCTGAAAACCCTTATATATCAAGGGTTTTAGCAGATATGGGTATGAAACCCACCAGGCGAAAAACATGAAAATATCGCTTCGTGGAAACAAGTCCATAAAGGCACTTTTTGATAGTCAAGTGGTCAGGTTAGATGTCATAGCCCCACGAGTGGTCGGGTTAGATGTCAGGCTTCGCGAGTGGTCGGGTTAGATGTTTTTTCGGAAGTTTTTGGGGTTGTGTGGTCAGGTTAGATGTGTGATGCTGTGTAGTTAGAATCCTATAAACATTAATAAAGTTTGCGAGTAATTCTGGAGGGCTTTATGAAATTACAAGATACCATTAAGGGGTTGCTTTCATTAAAGCGTGAAGGCGGATATTGGGATTTTAAGAAAGAATGGTATGACGATAAAGGCGAGTTGCTCCTTGATGTTCTTTGTATGGCAAACAATCTTGAGGATATGGATGCATATATCATCCTCGGGGTTGAGGATTCCACATGGAGCATTAAGGGTGTTGAAGCTGATCCAAATCGTCTACCACTTAGAAATCTATCACAGATTATTTCTAACAAGAAGTATGCAGCATATGCTCCAGAGGTGGATTTGCAAACGATCTATCTCGAAGAACATGAAATAGATGTCATAATTGTTCGCAATACGATGCATACTCCATATTATTTGACAGAGCAGTATAAAGATAATAAAGTCGATGATCCTCTTAAAGCTAAGGTTGTTGAAGCTGGGAAAATATATGTCAGGTTAAATGATCGAAAGGCAGGAGTAGGCGAAATCACTCCATACTGGTGCCTTGAACATTTATGGGGGAAGCATTTCGGGCTTAATCAGCCAATTCTTAAAAGGCTTAGTGTACTTCTTGATGAACCAAATAAATGGATCTTTGATTGGGGAAATAAGGATTATGCCTATCATATAGATCACCCGGAATTTCGAATGCAGAGAATTGGAGATTTTGAGCAAGGCTGGTGGCCAGCAGCGGCTTTTTATATACACCCTGTTATGCATTTAGCAAAATTAAATATCTTGTACCATAACACAATAATATATGAAACAGAGATATGGGCATTTGATGAATTTAGAAAGTACCTTCCGAAAGCAACAAACTGCTGTGTTAGTGGAAAACCAAATTATTGGTACTCGTATTATCAAATGGACACAATTGAAGGAAAAATGCTGACTATCTTTACGAATGGCAGCATGGACATATCCAGTCGTGAACCAAATTATAATCAATTTCTGACCTTTAAAGACGAAAAAGAAAGAAAAGAATTTGATTCATATCTTTATGAGCATTTTGAGGATTATACAGATGAGCAGATTGCAGATGAATACAAGCATCAGATTGCTGAAGACACAAAGTCTAACGGCGGAGGGTTAGTATATTCAGCTTTTCAAGTTGCGAAGAGTGCTAAGATTTATGGAGATTGGAAGCGTATGCATAAATAGTAGGAAATAATAACGTATAAAAAAGTTGCTACCTTTTTGATAGAATAATCAACTTTGTGCGGGTTAGATGTCTTAGCCTCGCAAGTGGTCGGATTAGATGTTTATAGACTTTTTCTGAGATTGTGTGGTCAGTTTAGATGCCGATGTAAAGATCCAATAATTAGAAACTTATGAGGAGCATTCCTGTAATGAAACAAACTGAATTTTGAAAATAGAAGTACATCCTGTTAGAATACGAGGTGTAAGGCCTGCAGGGCTTACCCCTAATGAATAAGACTAACAACGGAGGTACGTAATATGAAGTATACACAAAATGAAAAAATAATGCAAATTTCAGAAGAAATTTGATAGCGTCAATTTACTGTAGGAAAAAGAAGAAAAGAATCATCCTGATATCGTGTATTTCGAGACTGTCCCGAAAATTGTGTAAACCTCCATTACGGTGTAGAATGGAAGCACCATAATGGAGGTTTAATTTATGACAAGAAGGAATCGTACCCCGGAAGAAAAC
>Ga0208825_1002979_pt1 | contig 10549 bp, 10 predicted proteins | sample AD_UKC113_MetaG_FD_184450 | JGI IMG/M metagenome (GOLD analysis project Ga0208825, IMG submission 184450) | Active sludge microbial communities of municipal wastewater-treating anaerobic digesters from Hong Kong - AD_UKC113_MetaG (SPAdes)... | ecosystem: Engineered > Bioreactor > Anaerobic >...
AAACTTTACCGGAAAGTCGGATGAAAACGGAGAATCGCAGATTAAGATGACCGGGCTCAGCCCTGGGCTGAGCCCGGGGACGGGGACGGAGACGGGAACGGAGGAGGAAAGTAAAACTAAGTGTTTGCCTTTTCCATCACCAGCTAAAAAATCATCAATTGTTTTTTCCTTTCCATCCTGTTTATAAATTCCAAATCCAAAGTCTTTTTCAAAAACCTTCTGATAGTATTCAAGTTTTGTCTGAGCGTGTGAAGTTAAAAAAACTGCAACTACACCGATAAACAATATCGGGATCAGAAGTTTAAATTTTCCTTTATTCAAATATTTTTTCATAAAAAATGTCCTTTAAAACCCCCAAAACCAAAAGAAGATAGCAGGTCTGTGCAAAAAACTCCGCAATCTGATCCATTTTTAATATGAGCATTATCGGTGTTAAACCTAAAGAAATCAAAGCCAAAAGGTAAATATATTTTCTGTCTGAAAGAAAACCAAAGAGAAAAACAAAAAGCGAAAAAATCAGCATGGGGAAACTCAATACCGCAGATAATTTTGCTAATGCAAATATTATTAAAAATCCCAAAATCATTAGAGCAAAAAATGCATGAGATTTTTTAACTTTGGTTTTTAAAATTTTCCCTAAAGTTTTTTCTAAAGGAAACAGGAAAAGAAGCAGGTTTAGAAGAAAAATTAAAATTAAAAGAATATTAAGTTTGTATTCGACAAATAAACTAGACATTTTTCTGTTCTTTGGTCAGGCACAAGTATTATAAGGTTTTCTGAACAATTTTCCACTACTTCAAAAACAACACTCTCCCCTACTTTTACACCTTTGCCTATCTTTTGTTCAAAAAATCCATAGATATCATCACGAGTACGAAGAACCGGGTTTATCTCCGATATTTTTTCCAAATCGTCGTCAGAAATTTTCTCCGGATAGTAGATTAAATACTTTGGATTTTGTTTTAAAAATTCTTGTATTCCTTCTTCGGTTATCAATTTTTTGGAAAATTCGCCTGCATTAAATCCTGTTTCATAGTTTACATAGTTTACGGGATTAATGAGAAGATCTTCATGTGAGATTACCCAAAATATTGAGTAGTAGTCACCCTTAGGATATACGGCATAAGGAACACTCTGGGGATATTTTTCTTTTACATAAGCTATTTCTACAGGAGGTTTTTCTATATTTATTACAGGTATTTTGATTGCAAAGATAACAAAGTTTAGGGCTATGAAAACCAGGATAAAGAGTGTTTTTTGAAGTTTTGTTTTCATTAAGTTGTATAAGTCCTGAACAAGAAAAGAATTGATTATTAAGACAAAGAGATAAATTACTACCGCCCATCTGACTAACGTTCTAAATACAGGAACTATATGATAAAGAAGATATGTTGGCGTGTATATTTCTATTCCGTGAATGGTAAACGAAGGTGGTCCGGATATTAAGAGTATGCAGAAAATGATAAAAAAACTCCGAAGAATCATTTCTTTGTTTTCATAAACGGTTTTAAATACCGGAAATTCTTTATTTTTGTATCGTTTTAAAAACAGAAGAACAGCAACAAAAGCCATTCCGAGAAGGAAATGCCAACCCATATAACTTCCGGCCATTTCTTCTTCCATGTAGTCATCTGCAAGGTAGTAACCCGTGGATTCTATTTTTTCATGAATGTTTTTTGAAAATTCTCCGAAAAAAACTGAAGATTTTGGAGGAATAAAGAAATACCAAGGACGGAAAGAAAGGTTGTACCAGTCTTCGATGGGACGATAAACTACTATTTTTTCACTTGCAATCTTATCATTATTTTCTTTTGTATAGTCTTTAGAAAAAGTCAGATTGCTTTTTAATAAAGGAAAGAAAAACACCACTATTCCTATTAGCACCGGAATTGAAAACAAAAGTATTTTTTTGACAAACTCTCTAAAATTAATTTTCTTGGAAACTAAATCAAACAGATACCAAAAGCAGACCAAAACAAAACAGAAGAACCCATAATAATTTGAAGAGGACAACACAACAAACTCAACAATCCCCAAAATCAGTGGTTGTGTTTTATTAATTAATAAAAGAACTACGAAAGAAATAAGAAAAGTCACGTACATAGACGGAGTTAAAGATATCAAACGAAATAAGTAGTACAAGGATATGGAAAACAGTATCGAAAAGAAAACGTTTAAAAGAACTGACTTGCTCGTTAATTTTCTAAAAATCAAATAAGTGATGATTACAGTAGCGAAAAAAGTTAATAGTAGAAAAAGATTATTCAGAAGTACAGGGTGTAAAAAAGTAGAAAAAAATCTAAACAAAAACTTTACAATAGGATCAAGATAATATGCTTCTTCTAAATTTCCTGAATTAAAGTACAGATACGGTTTACCAACATAAGTAGAGTATCTTAGCACGAGGGAGTTGGACATATCATTGTAGCTATGAATTAAATTATTTAGCATTGATTACTTTCTTCTTTTAATGTTTTTTATTTCCAACACAACTCCAACTGAAAATAAGGCAATAATAGATACCGAACTAACGATAAAACCTATTACAACATATATTTGCGGGTAGTAATATAAATGCAAGGTTACATTATCATCATCAAAATCATTTCTATTTATTACCCACTTGTTTCCCGGTTCGTTATTAATATGTTGAACTTGAATTTCTTTGTTATAAAAAGGAATCGCAATTTTTTCTAAAAAACCCAAGCCTTCACCGCTGTCAAAATACAACTTCCATTCGGGATTAAAGTTCTGAGGAAATATTAGCTCAGCATTATTGCTGCCTTTAAAATCAAAATCCACTTGATAGTAAAAAGGGTAAATTTCCTTGATTTTGTAGTTTTTTTGGTAATCCTCTCCGTAGTCTATTTTGTAAAGGTCAAAATAATCATTACTCATTTCTAGAGTGAAATTAGATTTTTTTAAACAATCACTACAATTATCATAAGAGACTATCTCACCTTTACGGGTAATTAGATCCTTGTTTAATAATACATAGTCAATATCAATTTTCCTTAAATCCTCTAGGTAATTTTCATTATTTAGGCAATATTTGTAATCAAAAATATTTTTAAAAAAATCTTCAGATATAAACACATGATTACCATATTTACTCGTCAATATCTCAGCATCCAAATAGTTATTTAGCAAATTGAAAATTGCCCTTATATTGTTATAATTAGAATTTTTATTCCAAACGAAAGCTTCATAGTCTGTTTTAGGATAAGTCAAAACTCTCGGAGTTTCTCCAACCTCACTCTTATATCTTTTCAAACTTTCATTTAATTTCGCATACTCTGTAGGTATTTTATATACAGGTATAATACCTCCGAGATCACCAGTCATAAGATTTATACGACCAAATAATGTTAAGAGAAAGATTGATATAAGTACAATCTTAAAAACCCAATTTTTATGTTCTTTATAGTACATACCAATAACAACGAACATTACAGGCAATAAAACAGTAATAAACCTGTTAAAAGACCGAAAAAAACCAAAAAAGGAGAAATTTTTCAAAAGGTAGTCCCAGGTTGAACCTAAGATAGGATTATTTGGCCAAAAAGAGAGACTTAAAAATATGATAAAAATAACAGAAAAAAACGTAACCTTTTCATTTTTTCTCCCGAGGAAGTAAACAGTAACATAAAGGAAAACCAGCAGTAGAATAAACGATGCACCTATTAAACTTACATTAACCAAATTTTCCCAGTAACCACTTATGGGGTAAACAGAACCTACCATTATTCTAGTAAGAGAGGATTGGGAGATATAACCGGACAACACTGCATTCCAGTTTGACTCCCCATAAAGGGCAGCGGGAGAATTTTTTGATATTAATATGTTAGTTATAAAAGGTAATAGCCAAATCAGATGGGAAAACAAAATAAGCACAAAAATACTTGAGTGCTTGATTATCGTTGAAAGTTTTAAATTTTTTAAAGAAATATAAAATAAGTATAAGAACAAATATAAATTATAAATTATGAAATAAAACGGGTGAAGATTAAAAAAGGATAAAACAACAAGTGCTAACATCCTCTTATAGTTTATTTTTACCTGCTTAAAACCCCAAGAGTGAATTAAGTAAGTCAATATAAAAATACTTGCTACATGCTCAAAATATCTTATAAAAGAAACGGTCATGTATTCTACGGACGTAACTGAAAGAATGAACACACTAGAGCCTATCAAAGCATAGAGTGTGCTATTAGAAACCTTCCTCAACAATATATAAGAGGCAAGAAGTGCAAAAAAAATAGGCAGAAAGTAAGTCATTTTACTAACAAAACTAGGACCTATTCCTAAAAACATAAATACTTTCAAGAATGTGGTTTCATGTAAGTATGTGGATACCAATAAATCACCTGGGACACCATTATTTTCATAAGGTAACCAAGCACTAACAACCAATTTTTCGAAAAGAAATGTATTATCACCAAAAGAAATATAATTTTGATTAAAAATTGCTTTCCAAAATAACAAAAAAATGAGAACGAGTAGAATAAAAACTCCTAAACCGGTTTTCCAAAAATTATTCTCATTATTTTTTTTGAATATGCTCATAATAAACTATCAATGCCTCAAATTATCTCGTCTCAATGACAACAACCTTAGTAGGTTATCCCTACGCACATTATCATATTTTCTACCTAATTCAAAAGAATTTGTAGAATAAAAATCATAATTAATTAAAATCTCTTTGAGTCCGCTAACGTATTCTTTGGGATCTAATTTAACGATTATCCCAGCCTGATAATCCCTTATTTCCTCAACAGTAGAATGTGTATCTGTAGTTAAAACAGGAAGTCCGTAGAAAAGATATTCTCTGCATTTCATTGAATCACCGTAATAATTAAAATCCCAAGAGCCGTTATAAAGAGCCAAACCGACACCACTCAAAGATATCTCCTTCAACGCATCTTCATGATTTAAAAGTCCGGTAAAAACTACATTTTTCTCCAAATGCAAATCTTTAACCAAGGTTTTATATTTATTTTCATAGTCACCTGTACCCACTATTTTTAACAAAATTTCTGGATAATCTATAACAAGCTCTTTTAAAGCCAGAAATAACCCTTCGTAATCTAACTGTCCTGATAACAAACCAAGTGATATGAAATGAAATTTTTCCTTTTTGTTATTAGAAAAATTTCTATATTCTTGGGAAGGAACATTAGGGATAAAAAAAACCTTTCTCTTATCAATCCCGTTTGCCAATCTCATATTTACAATCCTAGTAGAAACATTCCAAACTTCATCCGATTTTAACGAGCAATGTCTATCTAAGAATTGGTAGATACAATTCATAAGCCTATTCTGAAATCTGTTGGGGGTATAATCAACTGAGAAAAAGATAGTCTTATTAACAATGTTTAAAAATTTCAATACAATACCCGATGTAGCATTTAGAGGGTCTATTCCTAAAAAAATTATCTCTTCCTTATATTTTATTTTCATAATAACAACACTAATTACTGTAGTTAGAAAATCAGAAATATATTTCAATAAGTCAGACTTTATATTCAGAGAAATCAAAACATCTGTAGTTCCCTTTTTAGCTCCCATACCATAAAAAGCATTAGAAAAAATACCTGTACTCAAAGAATGCTTGATTAAAACAAAAGGAATATTTTCTTTCTCAAGAAGATTTTTAAGAGCAGATGATGGGTTGTTGTGTTCGTAATTTCCTTTTACAAGACCATGTGTAACCAAAATTACCATAATATCGCTCCGAAGAAGCCCTATAGAAAGACCCCCAATTTTAAATGCCCGAAAACAGAACCTACGTGATTAGAATAACTAAAAAAAGAGTTTAAATCAAACTGTAAATAATACATACCGTTATATCTCATTACATTTTTTCGGCAAAAACATGATATCCAAGACATAACTGCTCCTCAGATCCAGAAGATAATTTGGATAAAGCATATATCATTAAAACTAGTGGGAATATAAAAAGGTATAATACAAAGGATATTACACTGATTGGCGAATATTTTGCTAAAGTAATAGGAGTTCGCAACAATTCTTGATTAATATAATCAAAGAAATTACCATTTCTTTCATATTCAATTATCTTAAAACCATTACTTTCAAGATGCTCACGATACCAATAAATATTAAAACCATCGCAATAGTGGTATGGAGCAAAGTGAGTTTGCGAACAAAAAGGTGCGGTTAAAATAAGTTTTCCCCCACTTTTTAGTATCCTAGAGAATTCCTTTATAGCATTTTGAGGATTAGGTATGTGCTCTAAAACTTCAGTGCACAGTATTACATCATAGACACAATCATCAACAGGTATACTGACAATATCAGAAATTATATTTATGGTACTTGTATCCCAAATCTTAGTCTGCAAACCAACACCATCACCAACACCATCGTACTGACAAAAATCTTGACTTTCATACACTAAGTGCGAGCAATATTTTTTATATTTGCATTGTCCAGCACCAGCATCCAATATTTTTGAATTTTTTTCAATTTTTTTCAATTTATTCTTAACCCAATTTTCTCTAGATGAACTAGCATCAACAAAAGGAAAGAAAATAGAAACAAATCTTTTCATTTTTTGTATAAAATTTTTCATATAAAATTTTTTATAAAAAATAAATTCAAACCCTATTAATATACAGAGTGATCACTTATCGTTGTAACACCAAAAAGTCAGCTCGCTTATTTTTAAATTGCTGTTTTCATCTTATAAATCTTCCAATTGTTAATATAATTTATCGTTATTAATGACAAACAAATTATACCAAATTAAAAACTCTAGGACATTTAAAAAGAAATGATTTTCGCGATTATGTCCCATTCCCAACTTTCTAACATCAGTCAAAAAAACTTCTTTGTTTATAAAATCAGGGTATATTAAGGAAACAGAAAGCTTTTTAAAGACCTTAAAAAAATTCCGAAGAATGTACACATTCCATCCATACATACACAGAAGTCAAACTTTATTTTTATTTTAGAAACACTGTTTATAGTAAAGAAAAATTCTTTAATATAGATTAAAACTTCCGGATATTTTATATAATCTTTTGATTTCCATTCCCGATATAAATCTCCATCTTTGTACCACTTACATCTGCTAATTCTGTCAGGACAATCGGGAAAAGAATGGGTGATGTGCATAACATTATCGGTTTTCTTGTTATTTAAATACAAAACTAAATCATCATCCGGCTGAGGAAGGAATTTATGAGCTATAATCAGAACATTATTCATGTATACCTTTTAATCCAATTCGACACCATTATAAGGGAAAATATATTATTGTCATAATTAAGATTAGACTTGTAGTACAGGTCAATATATTCCTTTAGTTTTTTCTCGTTGAAAATTTCTGCTTCTATTACACTCTTTGACAAAATAGAATCATAAATATATTGCTTCAAAGGACCTTTAAACCATTTATTTTGAGGGATATTAAAACCTCTTTTTTTTCTACACACTACATGTTCAGGTAATATTCCTCTTTCAACTAGAGCTTTTTTAAAAATATATTTCTTAACTCCATTTTTTATCTTGTAATTAGTGGGCATTTTTGCCATATTTTCCACAAATATATAATCCAAAAGTGGGGCCCTAAACTCCAAGGCACAGGACATAGAAGCTATATCAGTCTTGTACAAAAGACACCCCGACAGATAAGATTTTAAATCAATGTTTAAAGCATTATCCAGCATAGAATAGTTTTCTTTATACATGTTCTTATACTCCTCAAAAGAATCGTTACTATTTATTTTTCTAGTAAACTCATTTGTGTATAAACTCTTTTTTACTTCGTTAGTAAAAAAACAATTATAATTCACGTATTTTCTATAAAACGGCTCTTCAAATGAGCTGGCAAATCTATAGGCCCTCTCAGTAAACTTATTAGGAATAGTGTTAAACAGCATTTTAGAAAATCCTGCCCCCACATTTCTTAAAAAAGCGGGGAAATCTTCATACTTACTGGAGAAATCCACAATGTTATATCTATCATAGCCAGCAAAATTTTCGTCCCCACCATCGCCGTTTAAAGCCACAGTTATATGCTTCTTTGTTTCTTGGGCAAGAATAAAAGTAGGCAATATGGAGTTATCGGCAATAGGCTCATCATAATAATCAACTAGATTGGATATATTATTTAACAAATCCTCCGAGCTGACTCTGATGTTTGTGTGTAAGGTATTGTACTTCCTAGAGACATCTAAAGCATAGGGGGTCTCATCAAAGCTATCATCATCAAAACCGATATTAAAAGTCTCTATTCTTTTTTTAGAATTTCTGGACATAAAGGCGACCACTGCACTTGAATCCACTCCTCCGCTTAACAATGCTCCCATTGGAACATCGGACATCATCCTCATCTTAACGGATCTCTCTAACTCTTTTATGATTAAATCTTCCCAATCTGACTCATTTAGATCCAATTTGTCCGAATAATCTATATCCCAATACCTATTTATTTCTAAACCTCTTTCTCCATAAACAAAATAATGTGCGGGTGGCAATTTATATATTCCCTCAAACCCTGTTCTGGGAGCCGGGACATATTGAAAGGTCATATAATTATCGATGGCTACTGGATCTATAACTGCCCTATCACCTAAAAAAGATAAGATGGCTTTTACTTCAGAGGCAAAAACAAAAGTATTATCTTTCAAACAATATTTTAAAGGTTTCTCTCCTAATCTATCCCTTGCTCCATAAAGAAAATTTTTCTTTTTATCATAAATAACAAAACTAAACATCCCGTTAAAGTGCTTTACACAATCAAATCCCCATTCTAAGTAAGAGTTTATTATAACTTCAGTATCACTATTTGATTTAAAGTTATACTTGTCTTTTAATTGTCTTTTTAAATCTTTGAAATTATATATTTCTCCATTAAAGACAATACATATATCTTTATTATGACTATACATTGGCTGATGACCTAACTCTGACAGTTCAATAATTGATAGCCTATTGTGTCCAAGACCAACTTTATCAAATATTTCAATCCCGCTGTCATCTAAACCCCTGTGTTTAATAGAATTAAGCATTTTTTCTAATTTTTCACTATTACCATTTCCAAAATATCCAGCTATACCACACACTTTATAACCTCCTTGAGGATCTTACTAAATTAAAGATTCGAAATTTTAAGTTACCAGGTATAAAAAATGTGCTAAACCATTGCAAAAAAGTATAAATCTTATCAAATACTTCCATTTTGTAACCATATTCCATAGTAGCTTTTATACGAACATATAGAGCAATTCTCTCTTGCAGCTTACTCTGAGATAAAGAAGAAGAATCTGTATGCATCCTAAGTTTTAATAATATATTACTTAAATTAGCTAACTTTCCAACATTACCTAATCTGAAGTAAAGATCATAGTCTTGTGCAAGAGGTAAATTTTCATCATATTTACCTACTTCTAAAACTTTATTCTTTCTCAAAATAATAGAAGGGTGGGCAAATGGACTGTATCTAAAGATTTTTTTTCTAATCTCTTTATCAATTAAAGGATACCTTCTTTTGTTTTTAATCATTAAATTCTCATCGCAAACTTCTATAGAACCTCCAGACACCGCAATTTCTGGATTTTTTTCCATAAATTCAAACTGTTCTTGAATTCTATCGGGGTAGCTCCAGTCATCTGCGTCCATCCTAACTAAGTATTTACCTTTAGCTAGATCTACGCCTTTATTTAAAGCTGCTGTTGTTTTTAAATTCTTTTCATTCCTAAAAGCAACAATTCTTTCATCTTTTTTTGCATATTCTTGAATAATCTTCCAAGTTCTATCACCACTCCCATCGTCAATAATGATAAACTCAAAATCTTTGAAAGTTTGATTTAAGATGCTTTCAATAGCTTCACCTATAAACTTTTCAGCGTTGTAGGCGGGCATTATTACCGAAACTAATGGGTCTTTTTTATCCATATCCGTGAGGTTATTTTACTACAAAATCACAAACTACCCTACTTCACACACTTAACCATCAAATAATGACACATTCCCCTTCCAATCTTTCCCTTTGGATACAGGCTAAAAGTAATTCTTAAAGGCCATATTCCAAAGTAACAATGTTTTATTTCAATATTTTTAAACCCGACTTCTTCTAGCATGTTTTTTAACTGACTTCTTAAACTCCCAATCTCCTAAATTCCTTAATAATTTCTGACCTTCCTTATCAACAGGATTATCAACTATATCCGTAGCAATAATTTTTTTAACGGTTCCTTTTGCATTTGAAAATACAAAATAGTCACTTAATCCATCTCCTGTGGAAACAGATAACGCCACCCCACGATTCGGAATCGATGTTCCCTTTATAAGTTCTATAAGAGTATTCCTGTAAGAAATCTCTATAGAGAGAGATTTTAGTACTATCTAGCCTATTTTCTAATGTATCTAAATGTTTTACTTTTTCTTGCATATAAAAGTAACGTGCTCTCTTGAAAACGCCTTAAATATTAAATAAAAAGGATAAATAAAAAATTTAAACTTACTTTTCCTAACAGACCAGAAAAGATCCAACGGAAAATCATAAAATTCATATTTAACA
>Ga0208825_1002985_pt1 | contig 10532 bp, 4 predicted proteins | sample AD_UKC113_MetaG_FD_184450 | JGI IMG/M metagenome (GOLD analysis project Ga0208825, IMG submission 184450) | Active sludge microbial communities of municipal wastewater-treating anaerobic digesters from Hong Kong - AD_UKC113_MetaG (SPAdes)... | ecosystem: Engineered > Bioreactor > Anaerobic >...
ATATGTAGTATTTTTCTACATACAGTATATCGCAAAAACGCCTTGAAGTCCAGTAGTTTCAATAGTTTTGCGAAGTTTTCAAAGATCGATATTACCTGTTTTTAACAGGAGTTATTGCAGTGGAATCACGATTATTTGACTGCAAGAGATGATATTAATGATAAGAATGTTGTTGTAATGGGAAGAAGTATCGGTACCGGGGTGGCTACATACTTGGCTCAAAATAGAAGAGTATCAGCCGTAATTTTATCAACACCCTATGATACTTTGGAAAGTGTAATTCAAGAGAAATGCCCCATTTTACCTGTTAGCTTGATTTTTTCACATAAATATGACTCGATAGGCCGTGCTCCTTTAATAAAGCAACCTCTTTTAGTACTGGTTGGGGGTAAAGATAATATTATACCGAATTGGCATTCTGAAAGGCTCAAAGAAGCTTGGGGTGGTGAAGTAACATATCATAAGCTTCCTGATGAAGACCATAATACAATTGATGATGTTAAAGATATGAACCGAATTCATGTTTTAAGCTGGAAGTCAGCCTATAAAGGAATTGTTCCGCAAAATTACCTAGATGAACTTAAAGAAGATTTTTGGGCACCTGCGTTTGAAAAAAGGTTAAGCGATGAAAAGAATAAATGGCGATGCAATGAAGATGATGAATGCATTTGTGAAATTGGAGGGAAACAACTTACCGAAGTACATTATGTTTATTCTTTATAAAATGTTGTATTACCTATCCCACTATAATTATAACATACTAAAAATATATATTATAGGCTATTTGTTTTTGGATTATGCTCATATAATATACATACAGGTTTAACTTAGTTTAATTAATAATAGTACTAGGAGGATAGGATATTGGATAAAAATAAAGCTCAAATTCATGGTGAGGAAAGTGTTGACAATGTTGGGCCATCGAAAATAAAGATGGTGTATCAGCGGTTTGGTGATCCTTCTTTATTACCTGTTTTCCTGATTATGGGTGCAGGTGCACAGATGATTAACTGGCCTGAAGGATTTTGTTTAGAACTGGTCAGTCGAGGTTTGCATCCAATTCGATTCGATAATAGAGATGCCGGGCTTTCAACTCACTTTTCTCATGCACCTGTTCCGGACTTTCTCGGGATACAATCCGGTGATTTCTCTACAGTTGCATATACTCTTTCTGACATGGCGGCAGACACGGTAGGTCTTATGGATGCACTTGGATATGACAGCGTGCACTTGGTTGGTGCATCAATGGGTGGAATGATAGCCCAAACAATTGCTATAGAGTTTCCGTATAGGGTTCGGTCGCTGACATCTATGATGTCTACAACCGGGCATCAATCGGTAGGACAGGCTGACTATTCGGTGCTGGCTAGTCTGGGTTCGCCCTCTTATGACGATCGGCAGGCTTACATCGATTGGCAGATAAAATCACGAAAAGCAATCGGTTCTCCGAAGTATCCCTTAGATGAAAGGGAAACTGCTGAAAACGCAGGCATTGCTTGGGATAGGGATCATGATGCTTTGGGTATGATGCGACAGGCTGCTGCAGTTATAAAATCAGGTGATAGAACAGAAAAACTTCATTCTATACAGATACCTACTCTTGTTATACATGGTGAAAATGACAAAATGATTGATGTCAGTGGAGGACGTGCTACTGCAGCTGCTATTCCAGATGCTGAATTAGTTACATTTGAGGGTATGGGACATGGTTTGCCAAAAGCATTATGGTCAGAGCTTGCTATAAGGATTGCAGATCATATACATCGAGCGGAGTCCATGAAATAGAAAGAGATCTATTATTAGACAATTTTTTATTCGTTCTTTATCCGGCATATTAATTGGTTGCTTATGTAACAGTTTTGATGCAGTTAACATAAAATATCATGAGGTGATTAATATGCCAAATGAGTTACACACACATAGTTTTGGCGGTACAACTACGTTTGATAGTGGACATATTCATAACCGGTCCGGCGATTTATGTTAATGGTGGACATTATCATTATTATAGAGGGAATACAAGTGCAGCCATTATTCCAAACAGGCATATCCATTTACTTGGCGGCTATACATCAATATACAGAGGATAAAGCACTTTACGGTAAAATAAACCATTCCATCCAAAAAGAATATAATAAAGAATTTGTTAAAGTGCTGATTACGTAGAAATATAGGTTATAAGCGATGTGGAGCATGCAAATTTAACAAGAAGGCAGCTTATGCTTTTTAAGTAAAACAATAAGCTGCCTTGTTTTTAAAGACAGCCTGTTATAATACTTAAAAAATATGTTGGAATTTGTATTTGGTTAGAATTTGTCTTTGACTACCTTCTCGATTGTGTTTACATCCTTGCGTGAGTTTAAAGGCTTAACTGTAGGACCTTCGATTATATCGCCTTCATACGTGAATCTTGAACCGTGACAGGGGCAGTCCCATGATTTTTCAGCAGAGTTCCAGGTCAATTCACAGCCCATATGAGTACAAGTGCTGTTAACTATATGAAGGGTACCTTGTTCATCCCTGTACGCTCCGACTTTTTGTCCGTCTGCCTCAATCAATTTTCCCTCTCCGGATTTAATATCGACATTATCCGGAAGTGGCGTGATTTTACCGCCTATGAGTTCCTTTGCAACATTTAAATTTTCAACAACAATACTTTTAACGGAAGTTGCCGTGATTTGCCGTGAAGGGCTGTAAACATCCTGCCATGGGCTTTTTCCATCAATTATTAAATCCTTTAATATCATGGCTGAGGCTATACTGTTAGTCATTCCCCATTTGCCGAAGCCTGTGGCAACGAACATATTTGGCGTTTTTGAAGTAAAATGACCTACAAAGGGAATATCATCCGGCGTCATGCAGTCCTGCGTAGACCAGCGATAAGGGATATCCTCTACCGTAAAGGTATCGTTTGCAAAATCTATTAATGCTTCATAATGCTTGTTCGTATCCTCACTCTGCCCGGTTTTATGGTGTTCTCCGCCAACAAATATCAATTCGCCGTTGTCGGATATTTGGCTGCGAAGTGACCTGCCGGGTTCCTCTGCGGTTATATACATCCCACCCGGATATTTCTCTTTTGCCTTAATGGCCACAATGTATGACCGATCAGCCCATATTCTGGCAAAGTACATGCCGGGTTTATTATAGCATGGGTAATGAGATGCAATAATAACTTTTTCTGCTGTTATCTTTTTACCCTGGTTTGTTGTTAGAATGTAATTGCCATTTTCTTCAATGTCAACAATTCTACTTTGTTCAAATATTTGACTGCCATTCATCGTTATTTTTTCAGCAAGAGGCAGTAAAAATTTACGCGGGTGAAATTGGGCTTGATCATCAAAACGAACAGCGGCTTTAACTTTGAACGGTAATGGTATTTCTTCGAGATATGTGGCTTTTATACCCAGGGGTGATGCTGTTTTTACTTCATCACTTATCCTATCAACATACCCATCCCGCAATGTGTAAATATAAGCTGATTGAGGCATATAATCGCATTGAATGTTATTTTCTATTACTATTTTTTCAATCATCCTGATGGCGGATTCATTTGCTTCTGCATATTGTTTTGCGAACTCTTCACTCAACTGAGTTTTTATTTTGTTGTATATCAGCCCATGTTGAGAAGTGATTTTTGCAGTGGTATGTCCGGTAGTACCCTGAACAATTCGGTCTGCTTCAACGATTGCCACATTTAAGCCTTCTTTGCTCAACATATAGGCAGAGGATATTCCGACAATTCCACCTCCTATTATTGCAATATCAACTTTAATATCTTTATCTAAAACTGGGTATTCAGTTCTAGATGTAGAAGCCATCCAGTACGATTGGGGTGGCTTATTAAAATTCTTTTGCTCATCTATATTCATATGATTCCTCCAAAGTGTAATTACTGTTATCTATTTTTTGCAGATATGGATTGAAATATCCTATGGTGTAAGAGTTTTTTAAAAGTAATATTTAAGTTTTTTTGAGAATGGCATTAGGAGACAATTCAATTGTATTTGTAATATGGGATAGTGCAGAAATTAAGTAGTAAGATACTTGTAAATAACTGTTTTTAAATATTTATGAATTTTGTTATTGACTACATATAAATGTTTATATACAATGTAGTATTATTGCCAAAATAATGTTTGTTTTAGTTTATTTTTTAATGATTGGGGGAAATTTTGTGGGAAAGAAAAGGTTTATTTCAGTTATACTTATTTTTGTACTTATGACTGAAATAGTGTTAGGTGCTTCATCGGCATATGGGATGGAAATGTCAATGAAGGAGGAAGTAATAAAAGAAATAGATGCTGCATCACAAGAAGCTGCAGTAGAGGAGCTTTCAAGGATGTTGAACGAATATTTAGAGGATGAGAGTTCAAGCCTTGAGTTAGTCGAAGAGAATATCGATATTGCTGAAAATCAAGATAACGACAATTACAAGGAATATACCGATATTCCGGGAGAAGATTATGATGATATGCAGGTATCAAGTCTTTGGAACTACTTTAATGCACCATCTGAGTTTAGTGAGATTTCCAGTACTGAAGAGGATAATAAAGAAAATCAAAGCACATTTACATTATCAGGATATGTTGCACCGGATTTTACCGCAACTTCAGCAGTCAATTCTGGGTTTAAAGTTGAAATTTTAGGAACAGAATACAGTACTGAAACAAATGAAGAGGGATTCTTCATAATATCCGGAAGGGTTGAATCACAAGAAAGGTACATATTACAGATAACAAAATCAAGTTTTCTTAAAAGACAAATAGATGATCTGACATTAGGGGGTATAGTTAATGTTGGAACCAAAGGTCAGCCGATTAAAATGTGGGCTGGAGATATCCCTAAAAATAGTGTCCAGGATGATACCATTAATATGTCGGATGTTATTCAGATTGCGATTAATTTCAATAAATTGGCTCAAAATGATGATTTTAATGAGGATTGTGACTTAAATGATGATGGCAGCATTAATATGGCTGATGTCATTATAATGGCAAGGCACTTTAATGCTACAACATCTTCTTATGGAATTGTTGAAGTCGATTATTTTCAAGATTTTATTAAGCCAAGTAAACCTAGAAATCTTAAATCTCTTTGGTATACAGGTTCTAGTATATCCTTAAAATGGTCTCCATCATATGATGATATGTTAGATAGATATGAAGTATATTGTAATGACAAGTTGATAGGTACTACAAAAAAAACTGAAATTATATGTACTGGTCTAACCCCGAATGCAGAAAATAAAATATATGTCATAGCAATTGATACATCGGGAAATATGTCTGATGCCAGCGATATACTCTCGATATTTAGCCTTGAAGATGATCATGGAGATACAATGGATAAATCTACACCTATTGAGCTTGAAAAAGAAATCAGTGGAAGGATGGACACATGGGAGGATGAAGAATATTTCTGCTTTACACCTCAAAAGTCCGGTTATTATTTATTTATGAGATATGATGATACGGCAACATATAATTCACGGTTTCTTGATAATACGGGTGCTGGAATCAGTTTAACTGATAGTGGTTATTTCTTTGAGGCAGGAAAAAAATATTATTTAAATCTAAAGAATGGGTATCTTAATTATGATTATAGATTTGTAATCAGGTCTGCAAACCCAAAGGTCGACTTGGTGGTAAACAATGTTTATCCACAAAAGGCATACGTAGGTGATCCTGTAGAACTGGAAGTTAGTATCGCTAATATCGGTGATATTTATTGTAACAGCAATTTTAGAATAATGGTTGATATTAATGAGAAAGAATATTGTTATTGGGTTGATTATAATTCCGGTTTAACTAAAGACTCAAGCAAAAGAATAAAAGTAACAGGAGGTATAAGCGGTAAAGAGCTGTGGACACCGTATGTTGCAGGGAAACATTCAATAAAAATACACATAGATTATGACAACTCTGTAGATGAAATATATGAAAACAATAATACTTTTGAATTTCAGTTATATGTAGACGAAACAAATGACACCTTTGATACGGCAAAACAAATCAAGCTGGGAGAGGAAATTGAAGGCAGGATTATCAATAACTGCACTAAAGACTATTATTATTTTATACCGGAACAAACAGGAGAGTACCAATTTATAATGCCGTCTCCTAAGGATATATGCTTCTATATCTACAATAAGAACCGCAAACAGGTAGTTGCAACTGGGGTGGGCAATGATTACATTGTAACATACAATTTTAATGCAGGTGAAATGTATTATATTAGCGTGATAAAGAACGAGAAAGTTTTGAATGTTGATGAGAGGTATAAAATTAAGTCATATCCGGTTTTACCTGATTTGGTTATAGAGGGGATGAGTAAGCTTTCGTACAAGATTAATGATTATAAACCTAATATTGTGGTACAAAATATAGGGTTAAAAGCAAGTGATGCCGACAATACATTTAGAATAAAGATTGAAGTAAAGGAAACAAACAAAATATACTATACGGAATACAGTAGTAGAACTATCGATTCAAAAGATAAAATATTAATTCCAATAGATGATAGTTTGTATGAGGATATTATAGGTAAAAAGAATATCTATTCTGTTAAACTAAGCATTGACAAGAAGGGGCCTTTTATAGAGTCAGATGAATCAAATAATTCTCTCGAAACCATTATAAACATTGAAAGTCCCGAACTTAAGGTTTCTGAAATTGTAATGCCATATGACAGTCTTGTAAATCATCCTTTAGATTTAAAGGTTAAGATAACAAATTGTGGTTATGGTGATACTGCCGGGTCAATGCCAATAAAAGTAGGGTTAACATTAAATGGTAGCACATATTATTCAGATGACTATTTAGGAAAAATTAAAACTAATGAAACAATAACTCTTGCGGTATATGACTCGACAAAAAATCAACCGGTTGTTTCATCCATAGGTGTATATGATATGAGAGCATATATTATAGCAACCGACAAGTATGATGATGGATTAGAAGAAAACAATAGCCTCTATGGAAAATTGGATGTTGATAAAGTACCTGATCTTGCAGTAACTAATATACATATAGAACCAACTAATATTAATGTTGGGGATTCTGTGAGAATTAGTGCAGATGTTAAAAACATTGGGGAAGGTAAAATTGCCAATAATAAAGCTATCAGGGTGGGTTTCAAGATTGATGAAACTACTGTGCTATGGTCGGACACATTTACATCAGGACTTAAGCCTGGTGAAAAAGTTACATTAAAATGTAATAGTGGAATAATCGGTGATTACTGGTATGCAGAAGAAGGTGAATATACAGTAGCAGCTATTGTGGATGATCTTGACCAGTTCACGGAGCTAGATGAATCAAATAACATAATGTTTAAAAATCTAAAAGTACAAGGGAAGTGTGATTTAAGCATTGAAGACATTATTCTTGAACCGGCCAATCCTGCAGTAGGTGAGCAAGTAGTTTTAAAAGCTCGTATAAGGAACACATCTGATTATGCAAGTCCTTTTGGCAGAATTAACAAAGTTGGTTTTAGAATAAATTATGGTGAGATCATATGGGCCGACCCTTATAAAGGAAGTATTGACAGTGGTGGATATGTTGTGGTTTCTACAGATGAGGGAAATAGCCCTTACTTCTGGACTCCAACAAATGAGGGAGAATATATAATATCAGCATATGTTGATTATGACAACTATATTAATGAAATTGATGAAACAAACAATGAAAAGGATAAGACAATACGTGTGACATCGATAAGCATTTTTGACGAAGAGGATGATTATGATAACGATGGGCTTAAAAATGGAGAGGAAATAAAAATTGGAACCGATTGGAACAATTTTGACACTGATGGCGATTCTATCAGCGACGGGGATGAAGTAACCGGTAAAAATGGCTTCATTACTGATCCTTTAAATCCGGATACTGATGAAGACGGAGTATTTGACAATGCTGAAATTGCCCTTGGAAAATCACCGATTTCAAAGGATGAATATTCATATTATTCAATTAAAGCACAAACACAATCAGAAAGTGTTACTGTTGAGGTGTATGGCAGTGGAGGCCTTGAAGCATGCCCAATAAAAGTAAATGAATTAGATAACTTTATGTTCAGTTCCATAGATGGAGTGATTGGAAATCCGGTTGAAATATCTCTTGAAGGCTACACGATGCAAGAAGCTAGTATCTCATTTAACTATAACGAAATAAATCTTGATGGAATATCTGAAGATGAATTAACTGTTTATCAGGTTGATTATGAAAATAAAGTACTTGTGCCACTACCCGATTATAGGGTTTCTGTAGACAAGTACAATAACATTATAACAGCAAGGGTAAATCACTTCAGTACATATGTTCCAGGCAGAAAAAATGACTGTGAGATAAGCTTTAAAAAAGAAACAGTATTTTCTATTGATGAATCAGGAAGCATGCTTGGAAGTGACAGTATTAATTTACGCATTGGAATACCTAAAAAGGTGCTTGAAGATATAGATTATGATAACTCGGTTTTCGCTGTAGTAAAATTTTCTGATGAAGTTAAGAGACTTATTGATCTCACCAATGACAAAGAATCTATTATCAATGCTTTGGATATGGCAATTGGTGGAGGATTAACAGATATTAAAGGAGGACTGGAGGAAAGTGAAAGAATTCTTATTAATTCAAAAAATAGGAAATATGTAATATTACTTTCTGATGGAGATAATAACTGCTATTCGAATAATGAGGTTATTAATGTGGCAAAAAGAATGGCAAAAGAGAACATAAAGGTGTTATGTGTATCTTTAGGAAAAAGATCCGATTTGTTATATCAGATAGCCAGTATAACCAATGGAAGTTACTTTATTCTTAACACAAGTTTAAAAGGTGTTGACCTTGAAAACGAGATAAATGATATTGCAGAAAAATTGAAAGATATAATTGAATCAGAAGAAGACTTTCCAAAAGAGAAAAAAGGTCCAGCAAAGAAAATTGTATCAAAAGAAACTTATGGTTGTATTAACTGGGCTGGAGATATTGATGCTTATGAGTTTACTCCAGATGAGACAAAGCTTTATTGCATAAGCAGTATGGGTGAAACTGATACAGAGATAAACATCTATGATAGTAAAGGTAAGTTAATTAGCTCAAGTGACAGTAATGATGATAATGAGTGGGATAAGAACTTCTATATACTTATGAACCTTACAAAAGGCCAAAAATATAGATTTGAAGTTAATCACAGTGACCTTTTGAATGGAATTGGAGAGTATAAAATATGCGTAGATGATCCTGTTAAGGAAAAACTTAGCCCTGGCCAATCATACCTTAAATTATTGGTTTATGAAATGGAAGGAACATATACTGAGAATCTTATAAATAAGTCAGTTGATGTTACTATTGACGGAGAAACTCGTACATTTAATAAGATATCTTTTGTAAACGGTGAGGTAGTTGTTGATGTTCAAGATTTTTTAGATGCATTTGGAATATTTGAAATGTATGCAGCTCCAAATACTAAAGATACAGAACCTAGGATTAGTACTGAAGATATGAAGAAGACTCTTTCCGGTCTGGGATGTGGAAATATAGTAACCTTAAACATGGAAAGCGTAGAAATTATAGGGAAAGCTACAAAAAGAGCAATTGAGACCTTTCAGAAGAAATTTATGGGACGGCAGGAGAATTTTTTTCCTATTGACATCTCAGGTACTTATAAAGAAGTAAAGCTAGATGATGAAACTAATAAGGAATTGTTGGAATATAACAGAATAAGAAAAATAAATCCTGCATTTCTTAAAAGCTCCGGTGTTAGTGTCAGAGCTTATCTTGAAACTGTTTACAATATGACGTCTGCAAATGGATTTACACTGTCTTATGATGGCAAAAATATAATTATATATAAAAACACAGCTAAAAGAGCAGAGACATTTTTTATACCTGAGCTTGATTATAGGGGAGGAGAGAAAAGATGTTATGCTAAAATAAGGAATATTAAGATTGCCTATGAAAACTACTTAAATGATAATTATGGAAGCCAAGATGTATATGATACTAAAGTGAATATGCTTAAGCTTATGGGGAAAGCAATGAAATCCGGCCATAAGTTTGAAGCTACCGATATAAAAAACAGCATGGGTATAATTGATGCATACTGGGATGACAAATTTGAGAAAGCTGTAAACAACTATGTAAAAGCCGCATTTTTTACAGATGTATATAATGCATTATGTAACGGGAAATATGGTAAATATGGCAATCTCAAAAATAACGATGTTAAAGCACTTTTCTTAAAACATTGGACTGATATTGAAATACAAAGAAGTCCGAGCTTTGCCGAATACCCGGCACCTGTAAAATGGTACAGTATGATTCCTGATGCACCGACTAAGGATAATGGTAAATTAATTGATAAATATAACAAAGAATCAAGTGTAAGTGCAAAGGAATATTACGATTCTTACTATTTACCGATGGATAAAATAAGAAATTGGCAAGGATCTAATGTGGGTTTAAGAAGAGTATGGCTTCAGGCAACATATGGAGTTACAGGCGATGAAATGGGTGGGATTCTTGGAGGTGCAT
>Ga0208825_1002989_pt1 | contig 10529 bp, 14 predicted proteins | sample AD_UKC113_MetaG_FD_184450 | JGI IMG/M metagenome (GOLD analysis project Ga0208825, IMG submission 184450) | Active sludge microbial communities of municipal wastewater-treating anaerobic digesters from Hong Kong - AD_UKC113_MetaG (SPAdes)... | ecosystem: Engineered > Bioreactor > Anaerobic >...
TCGGGGGATTTTTCAACAACTCGGGTAGTTTCCATTCCTCATAGGTACGGTAAGAACAAGATGTTGCAAAGATGCTTGGAGTTACGAGGCGAGCAGGTTTCCATTCCTCATAGGTACGGTAAGAACGTTAACAATGCTGAGAGATGAACCAGAATACTACACGAGGTTTCCATTCCTCATAGGTACGGTAAGAACTGGAAGTTTTGCAAGGTCTTTTGGTGGTGCTTTCAGCGGTTTCCATTCCTCATAGGTACGGTAAGAACTATCGTACTCTGCGGAAGGTGAGCCATACTTCGATAGTTTCCATTCCTCATAGGTACGGTAAGAACCGAACACCAAAAGACTCAGCTGGAGCAGACGTAGTCAATGTTTCCATTCCTCATAGGTACGGTAAGAACTTTATAGGACTAAAGTACCGGAATAAGGGAGGGATGTTTCCATTCCTCATAGGTACGGTAAGAACATACATTACAAGGAAATATCGGAACAGATGAAGAAGTTTCCATTCCTCATAGGTACGGTAAGAACTGATGTGTCTGGAAATGTCATTTTGAGTTCTCTCGAAGTTTCCATTCCTCATAGGTACGGTAAGAACGCTATACAAACCATATTCAAGGACGCTGGAACACAGAGTTTCCATTCCTCATAGGTACGGTAAGAACTTTGTGTTTGATGTTGTGCTAACACCACTGCCAGAGTTTCCATTCCTCATAGGTACGGTAAGAACTAAAAGAACTCGAGCAGATGAAAGAGGAGAAGGAGAAGTTTCCATTCCTCATAGGTACGGTAAGAACAAAGCAGGGGGTGCTAAGAGATGTGGGTACAAGGAGGTTTCCATTCCTCATAGGTACGGTAAGAACGGAGCCGGGACCGCTTGGATATTGCTACTTGGTACCCTAGTTTCCATTCCTCATAGGTACGGTAAGAACGGGTGCTAATACTCCGCCTACCCATTTATATGTGTCTGAAGTTTCCATTCCTCATAGGTACGGTAAGAACCGAAGATTGTTGTTGGCGGTCCATCATTGGACCAGGGTTTCCATTCCTCATAGGTACGGTAAGAACGAGCTTACCGAGGAAGGGAAAAAGCTTCTGGAAGAAGTTTCCATTCCTCATAGGTACGGTAAGAACTGATCTACAAATTACCGGGGCTGTAGCTGAAAGCAGTTTCCATTCCTCATAGGTACGGTAAGAACCTTTGTAAACTTGTTAAAGCCAACTCCGGAAGAGATGGTTTCCATTCCTCATAGGTACGGTAAGAACATACATTACAAGGAAATATCGGAACAGATGAAGAAGTTTCCATTCCTCATAGGTACGGTAAGAACCCGCCGGTTCCCTTTCAACTTCCCCTATCTTCTCCAAAGTTTCCATTCCTCATAGGTACGGTAAGAACGCAACTCCAGATAATGCAGATCTGAAAATACTAGAGTAGTTTCCATTCCTCATAGGTACGGTAAGAACGAGCATATAGTATGGTATTACCAACCGATTATCCATGTAGTTTCCATTCCTCATAGGTACGGTAAGAACGATGGAACTAATTATTTTACTGGCCAGTTCGACAGAAGTTTCCATTCCTCATAGGTACGGTAAGAACGCCATATTCCAATTTGTGCAGCTTTTGCTTGTGCTTCGTTTCCATTCCTCATAGGTACGGTAAGAACTTTGACAGCCTCAAATTGCATTGCATACACAGTACTGTTTCCATTCCTCATAGGTACGGTAAGAACGATCTGATGACGCCTCAAAGATTCTTTCTCTGCTATATCGTTTCCATTCCTCATAGGTACGGTAAGAACGATGTAGAAAAATTTGAAACCGTCTGAAATTTAATGTCGTTTCCATTCCTCATAGGTACGGTAAGAACATAGAATATATCGGTTCTGCAAGTTTTAACGCTTCACGTTTCCATTCCTCATAGGTACGGTAAGAACTATTAATTCACGCAAATGTTTTTTAGTATCATCAGTTTCCATTCCTCATAGGTACGGTAAGAACTAAAAAAGGAGGGATAACTACATGCAGTTTAAAAAAAGTTTCCATTCCTCATAGGTACGGTAAGAACGTAATAATCGCAAATGTTGGTGGATTTGTAGATGCGGAGGTTTCCATTCCTCATAGGTACGGTAAGAACTGTATCGTCTTGTTTCGCTGGTAAATCTATTGCAACGGTTTCCATTCCTCATAGGTACGGTAAGAACACGAACAAATCGAGCGAGAAACCTTGAAAATAAAGGAGGGTTTCCATTCCTCATAGGTACGGTAAGAACGCAATAGTACTGGAATGACGAACTGAAGCGTTGCGAGTTTCCATTCCTCATAGGTACGGTAAGAACAGACCATCACCGTTGCTATCCACGCTAAAGCTTCCGGTTTCCATTCCTCATAGGTACGGTAAGAACTTATTCGTTGTTTTAGCGCTTTCATGTCTTCAAGGTTTCCATTCCTCATAGGTACGGTAAGAACGTAAGTACCTGCTTGTGCTCCTGCAAAATCTTGTGGTTTCCATTCCTCATAGGTACGGTAAGAACATAGTATTGTTGACTATCTTGCCGTGAAAATCAAGTTTCCATTCCTCATAGGTACGGTAAGAACTAATCAAATCCAAACTCATCCCAGAAAATTCCATGTTTCCATTCCTCATAGGTACGGTAAGAACTTACATTCGAACGGGAATAGCATTAACGATTAGGAAGTTTCCATTCCTCATAGGTACGGTAAGAACGTAAAAATAGCCATAACAGATGATAGTGTGTATGTTTGTTTCCATTCCTCATAGGTACGGTAAGAACCCACACATCTTCATGGTATCGGAATTTGAGCCAGTAGTTTCCATTCCTCATAGGTACGGTAAGAACATATTTTCCCGAACACGAGCGTAATTCCGTGAGTGAGTTTCCATTCCTCATAGGTACGGTAAGAACCGTTCCTTTGTCTTGTGGATTCTGTACCCGATATTTGTTTCCATTCCTCATAGGTACGGTAAGAACGAAAATGTTATCATGCCAATGCGACTTGACACAAAGGCGTTTCCATTCCTCATAGGTACGGTAAGAACTCCTACGGTAAAATACGCTCCTCGGCTCGAAGAAAAGAGTTTCCATTCCTCATAGGTACGGTAAGAACACTCGAGAAGGAGCAAAAGCGGAACAATCGGAGGTGATGTTTCCATTCCTCATAGGTACGGTAAGAACGTTCAATTACGACTTCTCTCATATTATCACCTAAAAAAGGGTTTCCATTCCTCATAGGTACGGTAAGAACGCAACAATTGGTGGCACAACGTATACCGTCTATGCGAGTTTCCATTCCTCATAGGTACGGTAAGAACCTGGAAGGCAAACACGTAAACGCTCGGCGTATCGTACGTTTCCATTCCTCATAGGTACGGTAAGAACCGAGCAACCGTGGATGGCTTAATTTCTACTGAGAGCGACGTTTCCATTCCTCATAGGTACGGTAAGAACAGAAGATTTATAACTTTCTGGAAGATGCACGAAAAAAGTTTCCATTCCTCATAGGTACGGTAAGAACCCTGAACCGTAGGACACACTAACCGCATTAACGCATGTTTCCATTCCTCATAGGTACGGTAAGAACGCAGCGTGAGCAATTGGAACAACGGCGTTAGTACGGTGTTTCCATTCCTCATAGGTACGGTAAGAACGCGATAACCGATGCAAAAATCAGTAGTTTAAGTGCGTTTCCATTCCTCATAGGTACGGTAAGAACAAATATTTGAGTGACGTTGAATCTCTTTACTGCCGTGTTTCCATTCCTCATAGGTACGGTAAGAACTATCAAGAAGAACGCAAGCAATCTTTCACAACTATTCCTGTTTCCATTCCTCATAGGTACGGTAAGAACGAACACAAGCACACCTGCGGCAGTAACGCAAGAAGCGTTTCCATTCCTCATAGGTACGGTAAGAACAGTCTTTTACCTGAATACCAGCAGCGTTTATTCTGAGTTTCCATTCCTCATAGGTACGGTAAGAACCATTGTTCTATTAAGTTCGTTGTGCCTTCTTCGATGTTTCCATTCCTCATAGGTACGGTAAGAACCTGGTAATGTGTATCCTACTATGTTGCCTGGGTATGTAGTTTCCATTCCTCATAGGTACGGTAAGAACTATAACCATCGACTTCGGCTTAGAATACGAGTTGGGAGGTTTCCATTCCTCATAGGTACGGTAAGAACCCACGCTTTATCGTTCTTCATCAAAATTAAGGCGGTTTCCATTCCTCATAGGTACGGTAAGAACCTCGTCAGTAGAATCACCGAAGCGATATTTGGAAGCAGGTTTCCATTCCTCATAGGTACGGTAAGAACCTTACCAAAGCTAACTGTTACGATAGGTTTGTTGTGTTTCCATTCCTCATAGGTACGGTAAGAACCGGAAGGTAATAGACCATCAAATTCTCTTGTAAATTGATTGTTTCCATTCCTCATAGGTACGGTAAGAACGCTTGGAAAGGTGGAGTGGATAATTTAAAAGCGATAAGGTTTCCATTCCTCATAGGTACGGTAAGAACCCAATTAGAAAAGCGGGAAATGCGGGAAAAACCGAAAGTTTCCATTCCTCATAGGTACGGTAAGAACTGACGTTGTGGAACTTGCGGAAACAGACGAAGAGTTGTTTCCATTCCTCATAGGTACGGTAAGAACGATATTTTCTATATTAGAGCAAATTGAATTTTTAACGTTTCCATTCCTCATAGGTACGGTAAGAACCAATTTGTTTATATATTTCGCTTCTTCCTTCATAAGTTTCCATTCCTCATAGGTACGGTAAGAACTTTGATGTTCTTTTCTAGTGTAATTTTTGCTGTTGCTCGTTTCCATTCCTCATAGGTACGGTAAGAACTGATAACCAATTATATCCTGTCTTTCAACTCTATTGTTTCCATTCCTCATAGGTACGGTAAGAACATACCGTCGCGGAGTTGCTTCAGATCTTGAACGCTGTTTCCATTCCTCATAGGTACGGTAAGAACTTCTGAACGATTTCGTCGTTCGTTCACTAAGCTCTAGTTTCCATTCCTCATAGGTACGGTAAGAACCGTTTACGTCTACTTCTTTTACATCATTGACAATGTTTCCATTCCTCATAGGTACGGTAAGAACAAACTCCAGGACTAGCTAACAAATTATTTAACTGAGGTTTCCATTCCTCATAGGTACGGTAAGAACTGAGCTATATACCCCGACAGATCGACAGTAGCACCGAAGTTTCCATTCCTCATAGGTACGGTAAGAACGAAATAATAAGAAAATATCGAAATAAACCTTTGACCACTGTTTCCATTCCTCATAGGCACGGTAAGAACCTTTGAATATTGTGTTGTTGTTGTTATCTTTGACTGTGTTTCCATTCCTCATAGGTACGGTAAGAACATGTGTTTGATTTTTATTACTACAACATTGAACTATTGTTTCCATTCCTCATAGGTACGGTAAGAACTCACCTCCTTCCTTCACTAACTCTATTCTTCCTTGGGTTTCCATTCCTCATAGGTACGGTAAGAACTTGAGAAATTTTATGATGAAATGCGAAGTGGTTGGTGGGGTTTCCATTCCTCATAGGTACGGTAAGAACGAAAGAAGAATCATGAGACCGATATACATCAGACCCACGTTTCCATTCCTCATAGGTACGGTAAGAACACATACCAATTATAAAAAGAATTTGGATCGCCCAAAGTTTCCATTCCTCATAGGTACGGTAAGAACGCTTCCTGCTCCTTTTGATTTACTTAAAATACTTTCTGGAGTTTCCATTCCTCATAGGTACGGTAAGAACCAATAACGGTATCGGCAAGTATAGCAAGCTATAATTTGTTTCCATTCCTCATAGGTACGGTAAGAACGGGATTACCGCCACTGGCTGAAGCAGTACACACAATGTTTCCATTCCTCATAGGTACGGTAAGAACCTTTTCTTTCGCATACTCATCGTTGCTTACCGATGCGAGTTTCCATTCCTCATAGGTACGGTAAGAACTAGCGCTTGAGTCACTTGCTTATCTACATAGCTTTGGTTTCCATTCCTCATAGGTACGGTAAGAACCGAGAGATTACATCGAAACGCTCTCACTTATGAACGGAGTTTCCATTCCTCATAGGTACGGTAAGAACTCATTATCCAGCATTGGAAAACCTACTTTGTCGGGTGGTTTCCATTCCTCATAGGTACGGTAAGAACCGTACTTGGCGGATATAATGCTTTCAGGTTTGTCGAGTTTCCATTCCTCATAGGTACGGTAAGAACTGTGGGGAACGTTGAAAAGCTCATTCCAAGCGGCGTTGTTTCCATTCCTCATAGGTACGGTAAGAACGGAGTGCGGTTACAACGGATGGATTTGAGTTACCGAGGTTTCCATTCCTCATAGGTACGGTAAGAACTCGGAGCACGATAAATGTGCGCTTTTGCGATAACGGCGTTTCCATTCCTCATAGGTACGGTAAGAACGACTGTCTTTCTCGAAATGATTCCGAGATTGTAGAGCATGTTTCCATTCCTCATAGGTACGGTAAGAACTTGCAATGACTGTACTCGATAAAGCATTTCACAACGAAGTTTCCATTCCTCATAGGTACGGTAAGAACCCGAATTAGTAGCTAAGTTCTTCGAGGAACAAGGATTGTTTCCATTCCTCATAGGTACGGTAAGAACGTACATACAAAGAGAAACACGAAGGAGGTTATGAAGTTTCCATTCCTCATAGGTACGGTAAGAACCATCCATGGAGTAGGATAATTTTGCATTTGCCAAGAGTTTCCATTCCTCATAGGTACGGTAAGAACCTATGCTACATATTCAAATGACGATTACGTCACTGTATGTTTCCATTCCTCATAGGTACGGTAAGAACATGAGCAAGCAGGAAGGAAAACTGTGAAACTCAGTAGTTTCCATTCCTCATAGGTACGGTAAGAACCCGTGAACGTGAACTCGAATTCGTAGTTGTCTGTGACGTTTCCATTCCTCATAGGTACGGTAAGAACGGATTTCGTCAATGTTTTGTGCGGGTACTCTGCAGGGTTTCCATTCCTCATAGGTACGGTAAGAACTCTACCTATCCGGGCATGGGCACTTTCTCACAACCGGTTTCCATTCCTCATAGGTACGGTAAGAACTTCCTTGTTTCGTAATCGTCAATACATCGTCCTTCGTGGTTTCCATTCCTCATAGGTACGGTAAGAACTCGCTGGACTTCTGGCATGTCTTTACTCTCGTCCAGTTTCCATTCCTCATAGGTACGGTAAGAACAAAAAATCGTCCTCGTAAAATGGCCTATAAACCGTGTTTCCATTCCTCATAGGTACGGTAAGAACCAGCAAAGGATGATTCAAAATGAAAATCGAACAGATGCGTTTCCATTCCTCATAGGTACGGTAAGAACATATCCTGTGTGACAAGATTTAGACTTTGCATTAAGCCAAGTTTCCATTCCTCATAGGTACGGTAAGAACACAGCACTTTTAGAAATAGCAAACGGACTACGATGTTTCCATTCCTCATAGGTACGGTAAGAACGATGCGTCACCACTCACGGATGAAGGTGTAAAGAAAAGTTTCCATTCCTCATAGGTACGGTAAGAACGTGAAAAGACCGAAAGTGGGCAAAAAGAAGGAGGGAGGTTTCCATTCCTCATAGGTACGGTAAGAACGTTAATGAGCGTTTGCATAGCTTCCATGTTTTCTTCGTTTCCATTCCTCATAGGTACGGTAAGAACAGATTTTGAAGCCTTGTACGATGATGGAACTGTTGGTTTCCATTCCTCATAGGTACGGTAAGAACTGAACTTATGCCAACAAAAAGCAAGCTGACCAAAGAACGTTTCCATTCCTCATAGGTACGGTAAGAACGTAGAAGCGACGGTAGAACAGAACGAAACGACAAGGAAGTTTCCATTCCTCATAGGTACGGTAAGAACCTTTCTTCACATCTTAGAACCTTTCCAACATCCACGTTTCCATTCCTCATAGGTACGGTAAGAACATTGTGTTGTCCTTGACTCTGACTTCCAAGTCTAAGGTTTCCATTCCTCATAGGTACGGTAAGAACAAACGCATGGGAGGGATTAGCATGAACGCGGTGATGATGTTTCCATTCCTCATAGGTACGGTAAGAACTTTCGGATAGCTTTTTCAATGGTAGGTTTGCTAACCTGGTTTCCATTCCTCATAGGTACGGTAAGAACCACAGAAAATGCAAAGAGGCTTGACTTTGTGAAAGGCAGTTTCCATTCCTCATAGGTACGGTAAGAACTGTGCCGGTTCTTTTGCTTCGGTCTCCTTGCTGTCGTTTCCATTCCTCATAGGTACGGTAAGAACTGGACTTTTGGGATGGGTTCAATGTTCCAGAACTATGTTTCCATTCCTCATAGGTACGGTAAGAACTTTCTGAAGCAATTTCACAAGTTCAATCAGATAGAGTTTCCATTCCTCATAGGTACGGTAAGAACTAAACTTTACGACTTAAAAGACCCGGACAAATTAAGTTTCCATTCCTCATAGGTACGGTAAGAACAAAAAGAACTCCTCAACATGAAGAAGAAACTCCTCGGTTTCCATTCCTCATAGGTACGGTAAGAACGCGATAACACAAGGAGACACAGCTATAAGGGACAAGGGTTTCCATTCCTCATAGGTACGGTAAGAACTTGCTTTCACTGTCTGGGTATGATATAGTGAATGAGGTTTCCATTCCTCATAGGTACGGTAAGAACTGTAGTTTCAAATGAGCTCGGTCTTCCCGTAGAAAGTTTCCATTCCTCATAGGTACGGTAAGAACGGAAAAATCAAGGTTGGAAATAAAACGTTTATGATGTTTCCATTCCTCATAGGTACGGTAAGAACAAACGGACAAAGGGCAGACAGAAATTCAGACCTTGCGTTTCCATTCCTCATAGGTACGGTAAGAACTGATTCAAGAATATCAAGCAATCGCATTTTTTCAGTAGGGTTTCCATTCCTCATAGGTACGGTAAGAACCAAAAAATCCATTTGTAAGCGATTAAATGGAACTATGTTTCCATTCCTCATAGGTACGGTAAGAACGAGATTCCAAACAATGCAACAATAGAAGGTTTAGAATGTTTCCATTCCTCATAGGTACGGTAAGAACCTCTCTGCGTGATAGACAAATAGAGGTAGCAAGCGTTTCCATTCCTCATAGGTACGGTAAGAACATAGCCGCTTGAACTTGATCGAAGAGCGCAGAAAGATGTTTCCATTCCTCATAGGTACGGTAAGAACACAACCCCACGCCTTTGAATCTCCTTTACCCACACAGTTTCCATTCCTCATAGGTACGGTAAGAACTCAACTTTCGTTAAAGCCAAATATCCTGGATCATTCAGTTTCCATTCCTCATAGGTACGGTAAGAACAGGAGTTTATCGCATTGAGTTATCAGCTCACGAAGTTGGTTTCCATTCCTCATAGGTACGGTAAGAACTTGACAAAATTGTCACGATGGCAATAGCAGGGAGGGAGTTTCCATTCCTCATAGGTACGGTAAGAACAAATTTTCGATCTGAAAATTAGAATTAGTATAAACGTTTCCATTCCTCATAGGTACGGTAAGAACTGAACCTTACGTATTACAATTTGAGGTTATTAAAAACTGTTTCCATTCCTCATAGGTACGGTAAGAACCGGGCTTCAATGTTCTCTACTTGCCCGCTTCTTCTGAGTTTCCATTCCTCATAGGTACGGTAAGAACTGGAATTTCACAAGCTTTATAATTTTCGTTTTCACTAAGGTTTCCATTCCTCATAGGTACGGTAAGAACCTTCAGATGCAGATGAAGAAAGAGCAGTAATACTGAGTTTCCATTCCTCATAGGTACGGTAAGAACAAAGGTTCGTTAGATTTTTAATAGAAACATTCGGATGTTTCCATTCCTCATAGGTACGGTAAGAACTATTTTGTATTTGCATAGATTATACTTCGTACAATCGTTTCCATTCCTCATAGGTACGGTAAGAACCAATCACTCCTTTTTTTATTTTTGTGATGATGTTAAGTTTCCATTCCTCATAGGTACGGTAAGAACTAGTCTTCGATAACCGCTTGACCTTCCAGTACATCGTTTCCATTCCTCATAGGTACGGTAAGAACCAGCACTACACCACTTAAAACCTTCTTCATTTTCTACGAGTTTCCATTCCTCATAGGTACGGTAAGAACTTCAATATCATCAAATGGAACGCGCTCAAAATAATCGGTTTCCATTCCTCATAGGTACGGTAAGAACGTAATATCGCTTAATAGATAACGAATCAAACTTTTAGTTTCCATTCCTCATAGGTACGGTAAGAACTTTACCTTTGTAAAGAAAGTCAACATAATATTATCGTTTCCATTCCTCATAGGTACGGTAAGAACCTTTCTTTACAAAGGTAAATCTTAGTGACTTTACACTGTTTCCATTCCTCATAGGTACGGTAAGAACCATTATTACAATAATCTTCTTGGACATATGTACCAGTTTCCATTCCTCATAGGTACGGTAA
>Ga0208825_1002995_pt1 | contig 10510 bp, 6 predicted proteins | sample AD_UKC113_MetaG_FD_184450 | JGI IMG/M metagenome (GOLD analysis project Ga0208825, IMG submission 184450) | Active sludge microbial communities of municipal wastewater-treating anaerobic digesters from Hong Kong - AD_UKC113_MetaG (SPAdes)... | ecosystem: Engineered > Bioreactor > Anaerobic >...
CAAAGTAAGGAAATTTTTATATGTTGCGCTGGCACTTCCATAAAGTGAAAATAATCTGGTATGTGATTCAGTTGAAAATCCACCTAATTCGCCCGGTCGAGCTGAAACATTAAATAATCCTTCGATAATCAAGTTACTAGCATTTACTCCTGTATTTCTTGACAGTACATCACGTACATAAGTACCACCCAGCACATTTAATTTAAGATCACCAAATGTGTGATGTAAATTGGCATAAAATTCGGATGAAAGTCTGTTTCCTATGTAAGATTCATTGTTTACAGATTGTGGAATATTGTCAATGCCGCGTGATGCGCCAAATGAATTTGCCACCTGACGTTTGCTGCGATTTTCACTTACAATGCTTTGATAAGTCATCGCTGCCCGATAATTTAAATCAAGCCAATTTGTAGGTTCCAGTTTCAGGTCAAGACTTGTTATAAGGTTTTGATCTTTGCCTTTTTCCCTCCATGTATCCAATGCAATGTAAGGATTTATACCATATCGATTATAATAATTATTGTACTGAGCAAACTTGTTATTAACAAAGTCTTTATAGGAAGTTAAAGGAATATTGGCTTGAGTGCTAAAAATAAGATTCATCAAACCATCATTTAACCCAACATTGTTGCCAGAATAATAATCACTCATTCCCAAATTGTCAAAAACATTGTAGTTTGATTGAATATAATTTGTATTGAAAGTTGCAGTGAATTTTTTATATGTACTTGAAACATTCAAACGAATTCCTGTTCTTCTGTTTTCATCATCTGGCACTACTCCTTTAATGTTTGCATCTTGAATACTCAGATAAAATCCTTTTCCAGCATAAGAAACGTCATTCTGAACCGTTACTCCAGTGTTAAAGAAATCTTGCCTGTTGTTTTTTATTGGCGAATATTTTACTGTTTGTTGAGAACCATCTGGAAGTACATCTCCTAACGGACGCATTGAACCGTCATATTCAGGTCCCCAAGACCAGTTCTCATAAGGGATATATCCTCCATATCCTCCGGAACCAAACTGCGTTTGAAATTTTGGGAAGAAAGATATATTGCTGAATTGTGTTGCATTACCATAAGTTATAACCGGTTTTGAATCTTTCGAACCAGCTTTTGTTGTTACAACAATTACTCCATTTCGGGCATCAGGTCCATAAATAGCTGCAGCAGAAGAACCTTTCAAAACATTTATACTTTCAACATCATTCGGATTCAAAGTATTTAAAAGGCCCAAACCAACTGGTACTCCATCAAGCAATAACATAGGATTATTGTTCCCAGTTAATGAACGAAGGCCACGCAAATTGATTTTTACATCTTCAAATACTCCACTGTTTAAAGAAGAAATATTTAAACCGGCAACTTTCCCTTGAAGCCCTGTAGCTACGCTGACAGATTTAGCCTGGTTTAATTCTTCACTGTTGATATTTACTGTAGAATACCCCAGTTCTCTTTTTTGACGCTGAATACCCAATGCCGTCACCACTACTTCGTCAATTTCCAGTGTTTGAGGCTGTAGTCTGACAACCATCCCGTTTTCGGCTTGAACTTCTGCTGATTTCATTCCGATGTAGGAAACAACCAGCGTTCGGTTGCCGGCCGGCACGGTAATGGAAAAACCTCCATCAACCCCGGTAATTGTGCCTGTAGTAGTACCTTTTACTAATACCGATGCACCAATAACGGGTTGCCCATCTTCATCCGAAATCACCTTTCCTTTGACTGTCAGAGATTGGGCATTGACCAAACCAACTCCTATCATAAATAGGCAGGCAAATAAGAATGTTAGTTTTCTCATAAATTTTACATTTTTGTTTATTAATCTTATTATTTATTATTTTCACCTAAAATCAGGGAAAACGTGCTGGCAAAAATAAAATATTAAAAAATAAAAAACAAGTGTTTTTGATGACAAATAGAAAAAATATTCAATTTTTCTCTTTCATTTTGCAGTTTATTGCCAAAATTCCTATCCCTTTTTAAGTTTTAAAGATAAATTTTCAATAGAAAATTCATTTATAAATAATTGAAAATAAGCTAATTGATAATTTTACACAAATTACCGTTAAAAAAATCTTTCCTTAAGTAAACAAATCTCATACAGCAAAATTTTTTTTGTTAAAACCAAATATTTAACATTTTAGCAAGCAAAATAATGACAGTTGAGACAAAATTTACTGCATTTTATGTTAATTTTTAATCAATAAAATTGAAAGTATAACTAACAGTTGGCTCGAAAACGTCAGAAAAATAAGTTTTATAACACTTCTTTATGTTCTTTTCATTACCCAAATCGGGATTACAAGAGGATAGAAAATAAACCAATTTGCTGGAAATTGTCAGGAAATATCAGTTTCGATAGAAGCAAAACTTGGGTGGAATAATTCATCCTTTTTTGAAGTAAGGCGTATTTTTGTTATTTTTGCTTGCAGTCTTCATTGAGGGCTTGGATTAAACTATCATTACAAAATGGAAAAAGTATTACAGGAAGAAATCAGAAAAGCTGTTGAAGTATTGAGGCAAGGAGGTACTATACTTTATCCCACCGATACGGTGTGGGGAATTGGTTGCGATGCTACCAACGCAGAAGCCGTTAAGAAAGTGTACGAAATAAAGCGGCGAGCCGATAGCAAAGCCTTATTGGTTTTGGTTGATTCCGCCTCGAGGATTCTTTCTTATGTGGACGAGGTGCCCGATATGGCTTGGCAGTTGATTGAAATTTCCGATAAACCGCTCACCATTATTTATCCCGAAGCCAAAAATCTGGCTGCCAATTTGATTGCGGCCGATCGTTCAATAGGCATCAGGGTAACAACGGAATTGTTTTCAAAAAACTTGTGTGAACAATTCAGAAAACCCATCGTTTCCACGTCCGCCAATATCAGCGGGAACCCCACGCCGTCAAATTTTTCGCAAATAGATGAAGCCATAAAATCGGCTGTCGATTATGTGGTAAATTGGCGACAGGACGACATCTCAGAACCCAAACCTTCTTCCATTATCAAGTTGAATAAGGGAAACATAATAGAGATTATCAGAAAATAGCGACGAGCCGTTGCTTTGTATCAGTGCTTTTTTAAAGCGGCGAAAGGAAAATAAAGAATGCTAATTTTCGTTTATAAAAAGTAGCAATATAAGGCTGTCGAAAAGAGAAGTTTTATTTCTTAAAATTCTTTGCCGAACTTTGTTGTTTGTCAAAATGTAAATTTTTTAAGGAAATAAACTATCAAATTATTTAAAAAAAAATTTCTTCTTCCGCGAGCGAATGAATAAAAGGAAACTGTTATATCATTATTTAATTTCGGATTTGCTGGCTTCACTGGTGGTGTGGGTGCTGTTCATGATTTTCCGAAAAATGGTGAATGATGCAGCTATTTTTGAAAATGTTCAGATTTTCTTTCCGAATTACAATTATTTTACCAGTCTGATACTTTTCCCGTTGAGTTGTATCGTTGTTCATTACCTTTCGGGATTCTATCTTTATCCCGAAAAACTTACGGGCATAAAAATATTTTTTACCACTTTTGTGGCTTCGTTGATTATTTCCATTGTCATTTTCTTTGTGTTAATGCTCGATGATATTGTGGTATCCTACAAATACTACTATTATTCTCTTGCCGTTTTGTTTGGTTTGTTGTTTCTGTTTACTTATCTGCCTCGACTAATTATTTATTCCAACGTTAAAAACAATTATCGTACAAAAAAATGGACTATACCGACGCTGATTATCGGGACAGGACAAAATGCCATCAGAATAGGAAATGAACTGGCGAAAGCGGCTCCCGAAAAAACAGTGGTTGGATATGTAGAAACGAATCACGAAAAGCTCGTTCCACCGGAAATGGTACTTGGCAATTTACATCAAATAGATCACATTATTGAGAAAAACAACATTCAGGAAGCGATTATTGCACTCGATCAGACGGACGATTATCAGCTTTTTTCTATTATTAATCTTCTTTACCGGTTCAACATCGATATTCAGTTTACACCCCGACTGTATGAAATTCTGACGGGAAGTGCCCGCATCAACAATTTGAGTATTAGTCCGCTGGTAAGTATTACCGATGTAAAAATGCCCGATTGGGAGCAAAGCGTCAAACGTGCCTTCGACATAGTTTTTTCGCTGTTGGCTTTGGTTTTGCTTTCTCCCGTTTTTTTGTATTTTATAATTCGGATTAAAGCGGATTCCAAAGGCCCAGTTTTTTATCTTCAGGAAAGAATTGGACGTTATGGGCGACCTTTCCACATTATCAAGTTCAGAACCATGTTTCAAGGTTCAGAGAATGGCATTCCCCGACTTAGCAATCCTAACGATAATCGGATAACGAATATCGGGAAAAAATTGAGAAAGTACCGAATTGATGAAATTCCTCAATTTATCAATGTTTTGCTGGGACACATGAGCATTGTTGGTCCGCGTCCCGAAAGACGTTACTATATTCAGCAAATAGTTCAGGAAGCTCCCTATTACTGTCTGTTGTACAAAATTCGGCCGGGACTTACTTCGTGGGGACCCATTCGCATTGGTTATTCCGACAGTATCGAAAAAATGATCGAGCGGCTGAATTATGACATTATTTATTTGGAAAGCATGTCGTTGATTACCGACCTGAAAATTCTTCTTCTTACGTTGGAAATTATTTTTAAGGGGAAAGGCGTATAAGTATTTTTATTCTGAAACTACTGCTTTTTTAAAAACTAATTCGTAAACTTCCGCGAATAGCAAAATTGTCGCTATTAAATTGTTCGATATCGGTCAATCGCCAGATTGCCTGTAAGTTGAAAAGATGCAGAATATTGGCCAGTCCGACGCCAACTTCGGTGTAGGGACGATTAAAAGGATAAACGTAAGCCGGAAAATCCATGACCGACAAGTGGTCGTTACTCATTTTTCCGTAACCGAACTTAACGGAAAGCATTTCGCGCATGTTCAGGTACTTGAGGAGCGGAATATGATTTAATATCAGCCCGTTCATAATCAGTTCTCCCTGAAAATCAAAATATTTGTCGGCTGCAAATTGCATAAAATTCATCATGCTGAAACGGTAAAATCCGTATCCGCCTTCGGCTCCGGGTTGATATGCCAACAGAGGATAAGGAACGCTTCCAAAAATACTTCCGGCTTCCATCCAATAATTGACTTGTCCCAAATCGAACTGGACATTTTGTTTAAGAATACCCGAAACTTTTCCGTAGTATTTTTCAGTATTTCCAAGTTCATATTTCCCCACTTCCAAAATGCCGTAAATTATTGGGTTGTGGTTATTGATATAAATTCGCTGTAAATGGTCTTCGTATTTTTTTTCGTTGAACGAAAAACGTGTTGAAAAGGTAAAAGATTGTTGTCGGAAATTGCCAATATCGACTCCGTCCTTTTTTAACGGTAAAGCTTCGGATGGAAGCTGCTGCAAAGACCTGAAATACAATCCGGATTCTATATTCCTGTTCCAGTCGCCGGAGAAAGAAAGAGTCCATTCTTTTCTTTCGTTCAATCGACCGGCACTGCGAAGGGCAAAAATGGTGCCGGCAATATCTTCATCGCCACTTACAAGCGGGTTTTCGAGATACAGAAAATTATTGTAATTATAATCAATACGACGGTAATCGTTCGTGTAATTCAAACCGATAATGTGTCTTTTTTCCGTTGGCAATTTATATTGTGTGAAACCTGAGTATTTTATGGCTTCGTTTTTGAATCCGTAACCCACAAAACCGCCAACAGTAAAGTTTTTCCACAGTTTTTCATTGGTCCTGAAAGGTAACGTCAGTCTCAGCCCTTCCACATCGGTAGTGCGGGCAAGATATTGAATTTTTCCTATATCAATTTTCCCTACAGGAATGTAACCTGTAAAAATAATGTCGGCCAGCCATTTGGCAGCATTCATCAGTGGTGTGTTTCCCAGCTGTTCCAATCTCTGATCAAGTGTTTCGGCGCTGTAACCGCTTTGAGCAAAACTTTCGGGAATTTGGATACTTCCGGTATTGTAAATTGTACTTCTTTTAAAGAAAATCTGAGAACCGGCCGGAACACTGTCGGTTAAAACGTCAAGGTTCAACACCAGTGAAAGCTTATCTTTGTTACGCACCCAGCGTTTTGAAGCAAGGGGCACAAATTCCTGCTTTATGCTCAGGTGTCGAATAAAGTTGATGTTGGCTTCCGAAGGGAGTTCTGCTTCAATGTCGGTAAGTGCCAGCGAAGCCGAATCGAGACAGAATTTTCCATTGAAAGCAGGATTTCTCGGATTTCGGCTTCTGAAATGTATTTCGTATTGTTTTCCCGAAGACGCAATCATGCTGTCGGCAAGGTAATAATTATAATACATATTGCCAATGCTCGCCAGTGGGCTGATAATGTTTTTATTGAAAATAGGAATGGAATTTTCGTAAAAATTCAGTGAAGGATTGAGTTCGCCAAAAAGCTGTTCCAAAATTTTGTTGCCTTCTTCAGAGGAGGAAAAGATTTTTTTTGAAAGCTCTGTTTTTGCAGTGGAAGTCAATTGATATTTTATTTCGTCCATGTAAAGCGGAACCAGCAAAGAAGAATCGGAAGAGAGCAGATTTCCTTCCTGAAGCTGGCGGAAAATCTGTTTGCTGATCGAGCGTTGTTGCGAACGAGAAAGAAAGATAGCATTTTGTTCGGTTGCCAAAACTTCGTAATGAGGCAGTTTGGTCTCATCATTTACTTTCCTCAACAGTCGGGCTTTTCTCATTAAATCGAGAGCAGGATTAGTACCGGGCAAAACAAAAACTTCCTGAAGCAGCGTGTTCGATTCTTCCATTTCAACAGTCAGGCCAATATTTGAACCCGGTTTGATTTTGATTTCCGTCTTTTTGTATCCGATAGCCGAAAATACGAGTATATTTTCCTTTCCCGTGTGTCTGAGAAGAAAATAACCTTCTTCGTTGCTTGTTGTGCCAACGGATGTTCCCTTGAAGTAAATGCTGACCGATGTAAGCGGGTGCTTGTCGTATTTGTCGATAACCTGACCTACCACAATTGTTTCTTGAGCCCGCAAACCGGGAATGAATAGAAATTCTGTCAGGAGAACTCCTATCACAAAACGGAAAAACAACAAACTTTTTTCAGAAATCCGACAGATTTTTATTTTCCTCATTTTTCGATTGGTTCAAGGGATGATATTTTAAAATGGTTTCTCTAAGGAACTGCACGTCGATATGGGTATAAAGCTCGGTTGTAGTAATGGATTCGTGCCCCAACAACTGTTGAATGGCGCGCAGGTTGGCTCCATTTTCCAGCAAGTGGGTAGCAAAAGAATGACGAAAAGTATGCGGACTGATGTTTTTTTGAATGCCTGCCATAGTTGCCAAATCCTTCACAATTTTGAAAATCATGGCTCTGGTCAGTTTCTCGCCTCTTCGATTCAGAAAAAGAAAATCTTCATGTCCTTTCTTGATTTCCAAATGATTGCGGTCGATTTTCCAAAGTTCGATTTGCTTTATCGAATTAGGCGAAAGCGGAACAAGTCTCTGTTTGCTTCCTTTTCCTTCTACCATCATGTACCCTTCGTTAAGATAAAGCTGCGAAAGTTTGACGTTAATCAATTCGGAAACGCGCACGCCCGAACCATAGAGAACTTCAACGATGGCTTTGTTTCGTTGACCTTCGGGTTTTGAAAGGTCGATGGCTGAAATCATGGCATCAATTTCTTCTACCGACAAAATTTGTGGCAACCGAAGTCCGATTTTAGGACTTTCGAGCAATTCGCTCGGGTCAGTAGAAATTATATTTTTGTAAACCAAAAAACGATAAAACGAACTGATACTCGATATGATGCGGGCTTGTGAACGCGGATGAATTCCCAGACTACCAATTTCGATTATGAAATCACGCAAATGCTCGATGGTTGCATCTTGCAACGATACATGAAAATCGGACAAATAGCTGTTGAGTTTTTCCAAATCTCTTTCGTAAGCCTGAATGGTATTCTCGGAAAGTGCTTTTTCAAACTTCAGATAATAATGATAATCGGTGAGTAAGGAGTTCATAGACAATTTTTAAAACCGTTGCAAAGATACAAAATCTCGAAGCAACTTTTGCAGGAAAGTTAAAATTACATTTTTATGCAAAATGTTTTATTTTTCTCCATTTTGTCAAACATCTTAAAAGTTTTTCTAATTTTGTCCTCCCAACTTGTTCAATATTTTCGATTGTTTAATCAATAAACTATAAATCAATATGTTGCGTAAAAGAAAGACTTTATTTGTCGTTTTATTTTGTGCTATTAATTTTGCTCTTTCAGCTTATGATGCAACAGGGCATCGCATTATTGCCAGCATTGCCTATCAGTATCTCAATGCAGCTACACGCAATCAGGTGGACAAATTGCTTGGTAAGCAGGGAATTGTTTACGAGGCAGGTTGGGCTGACGAAATAAGAAGCGACGATAATTATGCTTATTCTTACCAATGGCATTATCAGAACTTGAAAGACAGCCTTACATCGAAAGATTTAAAGTTTTTGCTGGGACATCCCACAGCCGAAGGCGAACATTTGTTTTTTGCGCTCGATTCATTGTCCGGTGAACTTAAAAAGAATCCCAACAATGCAGAAGCTTTAAAATTTATCGTTCATTTTGTTGGCGATTTGCATCAACCCATGCATTTGGGACGTGTGGATGATTTGGGAGGAAACAAAATCATGGTAAAGTGGTTTGGAGCCAAATCCAATCTGCATCGTTTGTGGGATAGTCAGTTGCTGGAAAGTTCTAAGTATTCGTATTCTGAATATAGTGTTTATCTTCAAAACAAGTTTGAACCACAAAGAGCCAAGTATCAAAAATTCAGTTTGTTGCAGTCGGTAGAAGGTGTATATGGGCTTCGTAACCAGATTTATGCTTACGATTTGACAACAGAAACGAATAACTACAAGTACATTTACCTTTTTTCGGACCAATTGGATGAAATGCTTTATTTAGGGGGCATTCAGCTGGCAAATGTTTTAAACGGAATTTACTCGAAATAGCAATTAAAAATTGCCTAAAATCATTTATAACCTAATAATGCTGTCGGATAATTTATAGCTGAAAGTTAGACTAAAGCTTGTTAGCAAATCGTTTTTCTTTGAACTTACGGTCGAAATTCCGTCTAAAAAGTCATTAAAGGCATAATTCCACATCAATTCCGCACCGATTGAAATTCTCGGTGAAATAAAATATTCATATCCAAAACCGTAGGGAAGAGAAAATGAGGTTTCATTGAGTTTGATTTTATCATCGGGTCGATTCGGTGGAAATTCATAAATGGGAATTCCATCCTTTTTTACTGTTGCTTGACTATTGCACAAACCTATTCCTCCGAAAAGATATAAAGAATAGGGATAATAAATATTAGTATGGAAACCTCCCAGTAAAGTATATTCACCCAATAAGTTTATGCTGGAAATTCGGCTTTCGAATGAAAAATGTCGGGCCGAATTTTTTGCGTTTTTGTCATCTCCGGTAAAATTTCCATAACTAACACTGACTCGATATCCGATATTATTAACAAAAGATTGTCTGAAACCCAACGAAACTAAATATTTTGAACTTAGCACATCCCAATTGTTTAATCCATTGATTACTTGTTGTTTTGTAGTTCCTCCAATATCACTGAAACAATAATTCAAATTGGTTGCAGTTAAAACAAGAGATTTCGAATTGGGTTTAAAATTTCCTATTAGCCCGTAGTTTTGAGCTTGAATATTCGAAATGGCAACTGCGAAACATAAAGTAAGGTAAATTTTCCTCATCTTAGATATTGAGAATAAAGATTTATTGCAAACATAAAAAATTTTAAATTCGCGAAAATAAGGAAAATATTAATACCTGAAACTGCTTCCGCCTACAAATTCCCGCAAAAGTGAAGTAGGAGGAATTTCCCTGTCGGGAATAGGCACAAAATAATTTAAAAATTTGATAAGTCGATGGGCTTCGGTGTATTCGTCGCAGTATTTTGGGACTTCGGCAAGCAAAGGTTCAGCATAGCGTTTTAATACGGCAAACTCGAAAAGCAGGGCAGAGTTGAACATGACATCGGCATTTTCCTGAAAAGGGAAAATCCATTTTTCTTCGCCTTTTCTGACGCTTTCCCAACGCGCAATGGTTTCCCTTGCCGAATAGCTTCTATATCGAGAGTCGCGGATAATTCTTCGCAACAATCGGGTGTCGGTGGTAGGGATCCAATTGTGGTTGTCTATAGAAATAGTGGTGAGTGCCGAAACATAAATTTTAAAGGTAGCTTCTACCGGAATTTCCGGCAAAAGCTCAGGGTTGAGAGCGTGAATGCCTTCTATAACCAGAATGCTGTCTTCCATAAGTTTCAGTTTATCTCCTCTGTAATAACGACGACCTTCCTCAAAGTTGAAACTGGGAAGTTCGATTTCTTTGCCTTCCATGAGTTGATGAAGGTGTTGATTCAGCAGTTTCAAATCGAGCGCATGTAAATGTTCGAAATCCAACTCTCCATTTTCATCGCGTGGAGTTTTGTCTCGGTCTACAAAATAATTA
>Ga0208825_1002999_pt1 | contig 10503 bp, 12 predicted proteins | sample AD_UKC113_MetaG_FD_184450 | JGI IMG/M metagenome (GOLD analysis project Ga0208825, IMG submission 184450) | Active sludge microbial communities of municipal wastewater-treating anaerobic digesters from Hong Kong - AD_UKC113_MetaG (SPAdes)... | ecosystem: Engineered > Bioreactor > Anaerobic >...
GTAGTCGACAGCGTAGGGCTCCTCGACCTGCACCGGCTTCTTTAGGTACGCGGCCCTGTCCTCCTTCAGAAGGTCAACAGCGACCTTCAGCCGCACATCTGGCAGCGCCCGCGCAAGCAGCTCATGTGCTTTGATGTGCTGCGCGCGGGTGAGATGGACTACGCCCATCGTTAGACCGCCGAGACAACGTGGAACGATGTGGTGTGCGTGCAGGCCCTTACGCGGCTGCACGCGCTCAAACTTCTCAATGAAGCGCAGGTAACGCTTCACACCCTTCGGGTCAGCTCCCTGCTTGACAAGGGCCTCAGCGTGCATCGCTGACTTCCTTGTGCTCGTCAAGGAGCCTGTTCAGCCGCTCGATGGCCTCGTGGTGCTCACGGATCTTGCGATGAAGAACTGCGCGCGAAGGCAGGCGCTTGCCAGTGATCCTGCTGATCCTGTAGTTGTGCTTTGGGTGTCGAAGTAGCGTCATGGTTTCCCTCCAGTATCGAATTCGCATACAACAAGAACGCTGTAGCGATATCTATGTATAGAGAAACCAATACCCGGTGGAACTCTCGCGCTGGACACACCGGCAAAGCTGCTGCATCAGCTCACTGCGCAAAACTCAAAGCCGGGATCAAAGACTTCGCGCGGGCTGCATGACCAACCGACAAAAAAGCCGGGATCAAGACAAGCAGGAGAAGCAAAGACCGGAACAAGAGAGAGGAGATGAAGCGCAGCGTGTAGTAATAGCTATATGAGTATTACAAGTACCGGTCGAAGGAGAGAGAAAGGAGACACACGCACAGCAGAGCGTAGTAATAGCTATATGAGTATTACAAGTGTCCTTGACCGGCCTTTGAGCACGCGGAGCGCAGTGAATACTCTATGTGGATTACAAGTACCGACCGATCCGTGGCCTTCGGTGGCCCAACAGGCCTTCGGGGGCCCAAGCACTCAACCTGTGTCCCGTACCACGGGGTGAAATGGCCTCGGCAGTGGTGATACTTTCAACATAAGTATCACGACGGTGGTACGCCCGATACCCTCTGCCAGAGCATCCAAAGCCTATCCCGGTGTCACCCGGCTGTAGCCCGGAGGCACTTTCCGAGGCTCGATGCTGGACACCATCCGAAGGCGATTTGGATTCAACCGCCGTGGGCGCCGCGTAGCGGCCAGACCCCCCAAAAGCGTCGATCCGGTGCGATGGCTCCAAAGGTGGGGGCGGCGGGCGCACCGATCCGGCCCTGCCGCGCGTTTTTTCCGCCTGGGTAGGGAGTCACGCTCCCAGAGTGACTACCTACCTTTGTCCAACACTTATCCCCCTCCCTATCAGCCCAGGCGGTTCCCACGGATCGTCGCTCGACTCTCGTGGAGCCTCGACCGCGTTTTTCCGGTCTCAAAGCGGCACTTGTAATACTCATATAGCTATTACTACACACTCGCTTCATCTCACTCCTCCCTCGGCTTTTTTCCCGGGTTTTTTCTGGTGAGGCATTCATCGAGTCCGGTGTCACCCGTTCCCGCGTTTGAGCAAGCGGTGTCACGCAGGTCGCTAAATAGGGCGACAACTTGTACTGCGGAGGCACCGCTCAATGAACATTCACAACCTCGTGGCCCGCGAAGAGGCTCTTCACTTCAAGCCGGTTCTTCTGGCGTGCGGCGGTGGAGGCGGTGGCCCCTCGGCTGCTGAGATGGCAGCTCAAGAGCAGGCCGCTCGTGACCGTGCTCGCGCTGAGGCCGACAAGGTACGCGCTGAGCAGGACCTGGAGCGTCAGAAGCAGGCGCAGAAGGCTCTTGCCGATCAGGTGGCGATGGTGAATGCAGACGCCGCCCGCCGCCAGAAGAACCGGACTCTCCTGGCAGGTGTAGCCGCTGACGAAGGTCAGATCGACCCGCTCACGGGCCTGCCCAAGCCGAAGAAGTCCTCGACCCTGATCGGAGGCTGAGCATGTGCGGTTCAGTTTCCGCAACGCTCAAGAAGAGCCTCACTAACCCACACGCGTGGGAAATGCGCGGTGTCGACGACGCCCAGCGCACGAGGGACTTCCTTCAAGGCAAGCGCAAGGAGGACCCGACGTTCGCTTCAACGATGGCGCAGAAGCAGGCCGAGATCGACCGCGTTCGCCAGGAGTCGGCTGACATCTCGGCGCAGGCCGAGCAGCTTCGCCAGCGCCGCACTCTGATCGGAGGCTGAGCATGCCGTACTCAGGTTCGATGCAGGACGAGACCAACCGCTACGTGGCCGAGACCAAGCGCATTCGCACGGAGCTTCAGAAGGCCTCGACCCTGCGCCGCGCTGACCTGATTTCGGGCGGCCAGTTCATGGCCGAGACAGCGCTTCGGGCCGCCCAGACCGCCTACTCGCTGCAGTCCGGTGAGGACCTGAGCGGCACACCGGTCGGACGGCGCTCGACGCTCATTGGCGGTGCGCGCGTTGGACGCACTACCACGTCTGCCGCAGCGGCTGTAGCGCCTGTGACGGGCACCCCAACGGCAACCACCAGCGCTGCTGCAATCACTGCCACGCGCGCAACCATTCAACCGGTCACGTCGCGTCCAAGCGCGTTCCGGACCCTGCTGGAGTAACGCATGTACAACGAGAAGAACGAGGAGCGCGGCAAGGCCGTCATCAAGCAGTTCGAGCGCCTCAAGGCAGTTCGCGACCCACTCGACAAGCAGTACCAGGACTGCTACGACTACACGTACCCAACCCTTGGTGTGGGCTTCCAGTCCACCGAGGCTGCTGATGGTGTGAGCGCCGCGCAGACGACGAAGGAGAAGCAGTCCAAGCTGTTCGACAGCACTGGCACGGACGCCGTTCGACTGCTCAGCAGCTCGGTGCTGTCGAGCCTTACGCCGCCGACGACCCGCTGGTTCAGCCTTGCTCTGTCGAACTTCGACGAGGAGGAGCTTGACCAGGACGGCCGTGAGTGGCTTGAGGACGCCGCTGAGCAGGTTCACACGATGGTTCACGCGTCCAACTACGACGCTGAGTCGGTCGAGTTCATGACCCACGAAATGATCGCGGGCATGGCCGGGATCTACGTCGAACTGAAGGACAGCAAGTACTTCTTTGAGGCGTGGCCGCTGTCTTCACTGTACGTGGCTGACTCGACGCACAAGGGTCGCATCGACACCGTGTACCGCGCATTCCACTGGACAGTGCAGGAGGCCGTTAACGAGTTTGGTCTGATGAGCCTGCCTGACTACATGCAGGAGGAGTTCGCTCGCGATCCGTACTCGACGAAGAAGCACAAGTTCATTGTCTGCATTCGTCCTCGCATCAAGAGCGGCAAGCAGTCCGAAGGCAAGACGCGTCGCTCGCTGCCGTGGGAGTCGCTGTGGGTCGCTCCTTGTGGCTCAATCGTGAAGGAAGCTGGCTTCCACGAGATGCCGGTGATCATCCCCCGTTGGATGCGCATTCCCGGTACCGACTACGCGCGTGGTCCAGTCTTTGACGCACTGCCAGACATCAAGTCGCTGAACGCCGTCAAGGAGAAGATGCACCTGAACATGGACATGCACATCGCTGGCATGTGGAAGGCGAAGGACGACGGTATCTTCAACCCAGCCACGGTGAAGATCGGTCCACGCCGCATCATTCCTGTCGGTGACATGGACAACCTGCAGGAACTGAAGTCGGGTGGCGACATCAGCTTCGCGATGCAGGAGATTGCCAACATGCAGGCCTCGATTCGTCGAGTGCTGCTTGCCGACCAGCTTGGCCCGACCGAGAAGGCAATCATGACGGCTACCGAGGTGCAGACCCGGAACAACCAGGTGCGTCAAATCCTCGGCCCAATCTTCGCTCGCCTGCAGTCTGAGTACCTGTCACCGCTCGTTGAGCGCTGCTTCGGTCTTGCAATGCGTGCAGGTCTGCTGCCCACGCCGCCTGAGTCCCTGCGCGAGAAGATCCTTGAGATCGAGTACCGCTCGCCGCTTGCTCGCTCGCAAAAAATGCAGGAGCTTGAGGCAGTGGATGCGTTCGTGACTCGCGTGACGACGACTGCAATGAACACGCAGAAGGCTGAGCTGCTCGACCACATCAACTGGGACAAGGTCGTGCAGAAGTCAGGCTACCTGCTCGGTGTCGATCCAGAGCTGCTCAACGACGACAAGTCAATCAAGAAGCAGCGCATGGAGCGCGCAAAGGCCCAGCAGCAGGCAGCAATGGCGCAGGCTGCTGCAGCCCAGTCCGCTCAGGCACCTCGCACACAGGCGCAGGCCAACGAGGAAACACCTGAAGCGCCACCGATGACCGCGTGACGGGCGGGCTCACTAAATAAAAGGCAGTCGAGTTGACTGCCTTTTTAACTGGGAGCCCATCCTTGGACAACTCGCAGAAGCGTCCTACACCGCAGGACTACTACGCCGTCTTCCAAAGCGACCCGCAAGGGGCCGCAATCCTTGACCAGCTAAGCGCGCTCTTCTACGACTGCTCGATCTTCGACGCAGATCCGTACAAGCACGCGTTCAACGCAGGCAAGCGCGAGGTACTGGCGTACATCATCCGTCAGTGCGGACTCTCCCAGCAACCACCTCTAACTGAAGGAGAGTCTGATGAGTGAAGAACTGCAAGAAGGCGGCAGCATGCCGCAAGGTGCTGAGGTACCGCTGGTAGATCCAGTCGTTCCTGAAGACACCACTCCGCCCGCTGAGGGCGAGAAGACCGATGCGAAGGCAGACGAGAAGGCCGATGAAAAGCCTGCTGACGGCAAGCCTGACTACTCGCACATCCCCAAGAAGTTCATGAAGGCGGATGGCACGCCTGACTTCGATGCTCTCGCCAAGTCCTACACGGGCCTTGAGAAGAAGCTCGGTCAGCGCCCAAACATGCCAGCCTCTAGCGTCGAGGACTACTCGTTCGACTTTGGTGACCTCGATGTAGCCGCTCTCGGCGTAACCGATGAGTCCGTGAACGCCTTCAAGGAGCAGGCTCTCAAGGCTGGCTTTACAAAGGACCAGTACTCCTTCGTGATGAACATGTGGAAGGAGAACGTCACGAAGCTGCAGGTGACCGCCGATCAAGCCGAGCAGAAGCTGAAGGAGTCGTGGGGTAAGGACTTCGACAGAAACGTCGATCTCGCAAAGACCGCGTTCCGTGAGTACGCCCCATCGGACGCCGATCCCAACGACCCAATCTGGAACCACCCTGTCGTGATGGGCCTCCTGGCTCGCATCGGCGGCGAGATCGGTGAGGACAGCCTCGCTGGCAAGAGCAACGGCAACCGTGCCCCGGACATGACTGAAGCTGAAGTGGCGCAGATCATGAAGTCGAAGGAATACCAGAACGGCGACCGCGCGCTGCACGCCAAGGTCACCGCTTGGTACCAGAAGCACTACAGCTAAGCCATGCCAGTCACTCAAGCCACTGGACAGGTTGCAACGGCTGCAGTCAACGAGGTGACCGGTAGCAGGCTGGTCACTAAGGCACCGAGTGAGGCCTACAAGGAAGGATGGGACCGCATTTTCGGCAAGAAGAAGCAGGAACCGGAACAGCAAGCAAAAGGAGAGAACGATGACCAACGAACTGATTGAGGCGATGCTGAACGCTCGCCAGCTTCTGAACATGCTGCAGGGCGGTGATCCGCTTCGCTCGTACCTCAACGGCTACATCGCGCAGCTCAATGACGACCTCGTTGAGGCGCTGACGCAGGTGCAGTCCCAGCCCGAGGTAGAGGAAGAACAGATGCCTATGCAGAAGCGCTCGCTGCTCTCCAAGAGCTAAGCAAGAACGCTCCAAGAACAAGCCGCCCTCGGGCGGCTTTTTTCATGCGCCCTTCGCTAAATACATCCGATCGCAATCCGCTCGGATAAGTCGTTAGACCCCATACGCGTGATCTGCCATCGCGCCCTCCGGCTGTCGGAGACAAGCAACCGCAATCAACCAACAGCCATTACTCGGAGGAAATTCCATGGCTATCACCATTGACCAAAGCTTCATCACCCAGTTCGGTGCTGAAGTCAAGCACTCGTACCAGTCCGCTTCGCGCCTGATGGACAGCGTCCGCAAGCGTGAAGGTGTTGTTGGCCAGACCAGCCGCTTCCAGAAGCTCGGCGCCGTGTCTGCCTACACCAAGACCCGCAACGCTGACCTGACCGTCCTCGAACCGGCACACACCTACACCGACGTCACGCTGGCTGACTACTACGCCACCGTTCTCGTCGATGACCTCGACCTGCTGAAGACCAACGTCGACATCAAGCAGGAGTACGTCAAGTCGGTGTCGTTCGCCATCGGTCGCAAGATCGACGACGTCATCATCACCGCCCTGACCGCTGGCTCCAACACCGCCACGACCAACACCGGTCCGGCCTCCGTTGCCCGCCTGCTCGAAGTCAAGAAGGCCTTCGACAATAACGTCGTTCCGATGGACAACCGCACCATCGTCTGCGGCGCCAACCTGATGGAAGACCTGCTCGCCATCACGGCCGTCACGTCGTCTGACTTCGTGAACGTCAAGGCTCTGGTTCAGGGCGAGATGGACACCTACCTGGGCTTCAAGTTCATCCAGGTTCCTGACTCGTACCTCGAACTGCAGACCGCTCCGACCCCGGACACCCGTACGCAGCTCGCCTTCCACCGTGACGCCCTCGGCGTTGCTGTCGGCCAGAACATGAAGACGTTCATCGAGTGGTCGCCAGACAAGCACGCTTGGTGGATCAAGGCTGTCGTGTCGCTCGGCGCCGGCATCGTTGATACCAACGGCGTCCTCGAGTTCGGCGTGGACATCTAAGCACCTGCTGCTTAGCCAACAGGGGGACCTTCGGGTCCCCTTTCCATTTCCGACTCTAAATAGTCGGAACAACTGGAAGGAGCCCGAATGGCATCCCAAGTCGAAATCATCAACGTCGCGCTTAGCCGCATTGGCGCGAACGAGATCACGTCACTTACTGAAGGCACTACCGAGCAGAAGGTGGCAGTCAACCTGTGGGATGTGGCTCGACAGGCGACCCTGCGTGACCACCCGTGGAACTTTGCTATCAGTGAAGTTGAACTTGCTCAACTCTCTTCTACGACCTCCTACAACTTCGAGTACTCGTACCAGCTTCCGGCCGACTGCCTGCGCCTCATCGCCGTCTACGACAACGTGAACTTCAAGGTGTTCGGTCGCAAGATCTACACCGACTCAAACAGCTGCTGGATCAAGTACGTCAAGGACGTCAAGGACGTCAACACGTGGGACACGCTCTTCATTGACGTTATGGCGCAGCGTCTTGCTGCCGAGATGGCCTACACGCTAACTAAGTCTCAGGCTGTCGCTGACACGAACTACAACCTCTACGAGCGCAAGATCGCAAAGGCCCGCTTCGTTGACTCGACTGAGGACATTCAAGACGAGATCGGCCAGGGCGAGTCCTCGATCATCTCGGCACGCTTCTAAGGAGGTCGCATGGCAAACCTCCAGAAGTTCCTGACTGGCTTTGAGTGGGGCGAGATCAGCGACCGCCTGCTTGCTCGCGTTGACCTCGCTGCCTACAACAAGGCAACGAAGACGATGGAGAACGCGTACCCGTTCGTGCACGGTGGTGCTACGAAGCGTCGCGGCACTCTGTTCGTGGGCGAGGTAAACACTTCGGCGCAGGGTGCTCGCATCCTTCCTTTTGTCTACTCGCAGACAACGCAGTTCGTGCTCGTGCTCAACGGCGGCAAGATGGAGTTCATCAAGAACGGTGCGTTCGTTGAAACGTCTCCAGGTGTTCGCTATCAACTGAGCATCCCGTACACCGAGAGCGAACTGCCTGACATTCGCTTCTCCCAGTCGGGCAACACGCTCTACATCTGCCACCAGAACCACTTTCCCAAGCTTCTGCAGCGGGTCACCGACACGAACTGGACGCTGACTGACATTCCGTTCGACTACTACGCCGTCTCCGACATCACGTTCTCAAACGCGTACATCACCTTTCGCATCATCAATGGCGATCAGGTTTTCCAGGTAGGCGACAAGTTCACCATCACCACGACTGCTGGCGCCATCAGCACGATCAGCGGCCCGACCAATGGCATCACTCAGGTTGCCAACTGCGTCGTTGCAACCACTGGTTCCAACATCCTGCTGACCGGTGCCCAGGACGTAGATGATCGAACTCTCGTGACTGGCGACCGCATCCTTGTGAAGGATCAGACGCTAACGTACGAGAACGGTATCTACATCGTCAACACCGCAGGCGCGTGGACGCGCGCTAGTGACGCCAACTCTCCATCTAAGCTGAACAACTCGATGGTGAAGGTTCTCAACGGCACCATCAACAGCGACACGTGGTTCAAGCAGACCGCGACTGTCGCAACCGTTGGTGTGAGCGCTGTTGCCTACGCCGAGATGTCGCCTCCTGGTAACGGCCAGATCGCAGCGGTTGCCTCGATGCCGGGTTCGAACACCACCGAGACGTGGACCATCGAGTGCGTGCTGTCCTCTTCAACGCGTCAGGAGTGGTCGGTTACCGGCTCTGTAAGTGGTGCTGCTGTCTCGTACTGGAAGTCGGGCAACTACCCGATTGCCGTCTCGTTCTTCGAGCAGCGCCTCTACTTCGCAGGCACGCCGCAGTTTCCGCAGTACGTGTGGGGCTCGGCTGCTGGTGACTATCTGAACCTCACCGTGGGCAACCAGGACAAGGACGGCGTGACTGTCCAGATCGCTGGCAACGACTACAACGCAATCACCCACCTCGTCTCGGCTCGCAACCTGCTGCCGCTCACGTCCTCAACTGAGTTCTCGCTCGCCGGCCCAAACAACTTCGCCATCTCTGGCACGTCGTCCAACGTCGTGAAGGACCACACCTTCCACGGCTCCAACCGTGTTCGTCCGCTGAAGGTTGGTCGTGAAGTTCTGTTTGTGCAGCGTGATGGTCGCAAGGTACGCGCCATCAGCTACTCGGTTACCGAGGACGCAAACATCGCACCAGACATCACCGTCTTTGCTGAGCACATCACGCGCGACGGCACCATCATCGACGGCGCCTTTGCACAGAACCCTGATTTCATCACGTGGTATGTGCGCTCGGACGGCACGCTGCTGTCTCTCACGCTCGCGCGTGACTACGACACCACCGCCTGGGCGCGGCACACCACGGACGGACTCTTTGAGAACGTCTGCGTCATCCCAGGTTCGTCAAACGCCGATGACGTGTACCTGGTAGTCAAGCGCACCATCAATGGCAGCACCAAGCGGTACGTTGAGAAGTTCGACTACGACACCAGTGATGTCGCGTTTATGGACAGCGCCGCCTACTACGATGGTGCTGCCACTACCACGCTGTCCGGACTGAGCCATCTTGAGGGTGCGTCGGTCACGATTGCCATCACGAACGATGACGGTGAGTATCTTGTCCACCCGAACAAGACGGTGTCGAGTGGTTCGATCACACTGGACTTTGCTGTAACGCGTGCTCTTGTTGGCCTGCCATTCACGACCACCGTTGAGCTGCTCAACCCTGAGTTTGGCGACTCAGCGTCGTCGTCTCAAGGTCGCACCATTGGCATCTCGGACATCATCGCCCGCTTCAAGGACACGGTGAACTGCAAGATCAACGGCACTCCAGTTCCGTTCCGCACCAACACGCTTGGTCTGGATAGCTTCCTGCCGCTGTTCACTGGTGACAAGGCAGTGAAGTCCATCGGTTGGCGCTCGCCTCAGAACATCGTCTTCACGTCCGATACACCCACTCCGCTGACCCTGCTAGGCGTAATCATCAAGGCTGCTGTAAACGACTGAGCTACCTCCGCTAAATAGGTGCGGAGGTACTCATGATCCGTAACGCGACCCATGAAGATGTGAACCGGATGGTTGAACTCGGTGCGCTGATGCACGCCGAGAGCAAGTTCCGCGCGTACTCGTTTGATCCATGGAAGCTGGCAGCAACCATTGGCGCTCTCATCGACGGTGAGGACGGCATTGCCATCGTTGCGGAAGAGGACGGCGAGATTGTCGGTGGCTTCATCGGCTTCCTGTCCGAACACTACTTTGGTCGTGACAAGGCGTCTTACGACCTCGCGCTTTTCCTGCAGCCTGAGCACCGCGTCGGCACACTCGCAATGCGTCTGATCCGTGCCTACATCAAGGTAGCAAAGGAGAAGGGCGCCTCTGAGGTTGTGATCGCAAATTCAACTGGTGTTGCCAAGGAGCGCGTTGCACGGCTGTTCGAGCACGCCGGCTTCAAGCACGACGGCTTTGTCTTCTCGATGAACGTGAAGGAGGCCTAATGAGCGCTGAGGCATTTCGCAAAAACGTGATCCAGTTTGAACGCGCGCTAAAGGAAGCAGGTGACACCGTTGAAGCCGAACTCACACATGAGTTTGAAGACGGCCACTACTTCCGCACGATGCAATTGAAGCGCGGACAACTCATCGTTGGTGCCATCCACCGCTTCGAGCACGTCTGCTTTATCTCGAAGGGCTACGTGTCAATCTTTGACGAGGACGGTCGAGTTGATGCATGGGCACCGTACGCGTTCATTGCAAAGCCGGGCACGAAGCGCGTGATCATCGCCCACCTCGATACCACCTGGACCAACATC
>Ga0208825_1003000_pt1 | contig 10496 bp, 8 predicted proteins | sample AD_UKC113_MetaG_FD_184450 | JGI IMG/M metagenome (GOLD analysis project Ga0208825, IMG submission 184450) | Active sludge microbial communities of municipal wastewater-treating anaerobic digesters from Hong Kong - AD_UKC113_MetaG (SPAdes)... | ecosystem: Engineered > Bioreactor > Anaerobic >...
ATATGTAGTATTTTTCTACATACAGTATATCGCAAAAACGCCTTGAAGTCCAGTAGTTTCAATAGTTTTGCGAAGTTTTCAAAGATCGATATTACCTGTTTTTAACAGGAGTTATTGCAGTGGAATCATAATTATATAGATCTTGATAATATGATTTTGCGAAAAGGAGCAATATCTGCTCAAAACGGTGAGAAGGTATTGATACCAATCAATATGAGGGACGGAAGCCTTGTTTGTATTGGAAAAGGCAATAAGGACTGGAATTACTCGGCACCCCATGGGGCGGGAAGGCTTATGAGCAGAAGTAAAGCTAAAGAAGTGATAAGCCTTGAGGATTTTCAAAAGTCCATGGAAGGCATTTATTCCACTACAGTTAACAGCTCTACATTGGATGAGTGTGCCTTTGCATATAAACCAATGGATGAAATAATAGAAAATATAAGGGATACGGTTGATATAGTTGATATAATTAAGCCGATTTACAACTTTAAGGCAGCAGAGTGATGATGAAGATAATGTATGATTTGAACAAGATGTCTGGAAAACAAGTTTAACAGCAGAAATGGAAATAATTATTATGAAATAATTATTATAATATAGCGGGATTAGAGATTTAATGTCTGTCTTGTGTGGCTTTAGTTTTTTTGCTATAATCTTGTTATACACGTTTTACAATATAAATTTTGATTTGCCATTATAATAATTACATGAAAAGGAAAGTGATTTATACCAATGAATATTAATGATTTAAGAACAAAAATAAACGGTGCCAATCGATTTAAAACATATTACTTTATTTTGGCGATATTTTTCTCAATTATTTGCCTTATAAGTACATCCCTTCATTATACTAAAAAGGCAGAGGGAAACTTTCTTATGTGGTCTTCCTGGCTATTAAGTGTGGGATTACTCTTTTTATATTCAAGGGAACCGGGCAGCATAAAGTTTGATCTAAAAGTGTTAAGGAGTAAAAGGCTGCTTCTATACCTTGTACTCACATTTGGATTCTTTATTACTCACCTTTGGGATTTCAACAATTTACCATGGAGTGATAAAGGGCTGTTTGACGATGGTGCATGGGATATTTACTTTGCAAAGGAACGTATTTTCACCGATCAGCCCTTTCAAGCAGCGTTTTTTGATGAAGTGGGTCTCATATCAAGAGAGGTGGTATTTCATTATTACATAACATTCTTCTTCAAGCTTTTTGGGTATAATTTATTGATTTTCAATATTTCATTAACAATTCTAGGCTATATTACATTTATATTTACAACTATGCTTGCAGAAAGGCTTTTTAAGAAAAATTCCGTTACTATATTTACTGCCATAGTGATGAATTTTTTCCCGCTTCACTATATGCATATGTATGCCGGGCATAGATATGCCATGGCGGCACCAATGATAATGGCATCGGTGTATTTTTCATATACCGGGTTCAGCATGAAAAGCAAGATGAGGCTTACCTTAGGAGCATTATTTGCAGCACTTGCTGTTGATAGTGCTGTTATGGGCAAACAGTATTTATATGGCTTAATTATCGGTACTGTACTGTTGGTAATTTTTCATCGAAAAACTTATTTAAAAAGAAAGATAGTAAATAAGGCTATATATTATACAATGGCATTGGTTATTTGTATGATGCCCCTTATTGTATATGTTATATTTAATCCCGTTTATTTTAACCATGAAAAGAATATGACCAAAGAGTTTATAAGGAGTTTAGACATAAATTTAGAAGAAGACGGGGCCATTGGATATGTAAAAATGCCATTTGCAGTTATAAGCAAAACAATTAATCAAGATAAAGCTTCAATCGAATTCAGGGAATATATTGAGCTTCTGCTCGGAACTTTTTTTAATAAAGATACGGGGGTTAAGTGGTTTATACCGGGCTTTACTGCAATTCCGCTGGCATACTATTTATTAATTATTCCCGGAATAATAATTGCCTTAAGAAGAAGGTATTATACCATTGTAGTATTGGCAATCCTTCCTGCTGTAGGGGCTTTTGTGGCAGGATCATCGGATTATAGGGTTTTGCACGGTGCATCTTTTTGGGTGATACTGGTTGCATGTGCCTTAAGCGGTGCGTATAAGCTCAATGATTACAAGAAATTGGAGAAATATAAATTGGGTTATGTCGCACTTGCTGCCTGTGTAATAGTTGCTTCATTAGGTCTATACTCAAGTGTCAGCTATATATATAAAATGGCATCGGATAAAAATTCATTAAGACTTCTTCCTCATAAGGATGTTGAGGTTGCACGATATATGAAGGATCTTGTTGCAGGGGTGGAAAATCCATCAACCAAGATGAGGTGGAATGAGCTCAATACAGGTCTTTCTGTGAGCAGCAAGTATGATACATTGTTATGTCAGGGCACGGGCTATGCAATTACTCATTTATTCCTGCATGATTTCGGCAATAAAAAAATAATGGCCTTTAGCGATCAACTGCCATTTCAGATTATGGAGGTTCATGAGATATTTAATGCCAATAAAAAAGCTATAAGTGAGTATAATAGTTCTTCTAAAAAGGATTTGAAATTGATATGGGAGTATGACAATAAAACATATGGTATCATTTCTAAATTTAAGAGTTTTGAAAAATATGGCAAGGGACAAGATATCACTATCAGTACTGATAGCGGAAATGTAAAATTTTACATTCTGGATATATTGAATGAAAATATTGATAAGTTAAAATTAGATGTAGCTAATCTTTCATTAGAATAAGGCTTAGGAGTGATTGAGTGCAGTATAGAAGAGTTGGCAAAAATGGAAATGAAGCATCCATTTTAGGATATGGATGCATGAGATTTCCTGTTAAAAACGGAAAGATAGATATGGTAAGAACGGAAAAGCAGATTATGTCGGCCATTGAAAGAGGTGTCAACTATTTTGATACTGCATATCTGTATATTGGAAATGAGGCTGCATTAGGTGCCATACTACACAAAAACGGTGTTCGCGATAAAGTTATGATTGCTACCAAAATTCCTCCATATCTTGTCAACAGCAGAAAGGATATGGAAAGCATTCTCAATACCCAGCTTGAAAGGCTTAAGACAGATTATATAGACTATTATCTCCTTCATGCGGTGCAGGATATAAAGGGATGGGAAAAGGCTAAAGCCAGCGGACTTATGGATTTCCTTGAGGAAATGAAGGCGAAGGGCACTATAAGAAATATTGGTTTTTCATACCACGGAGATAAAAACGATTTCAAGGTATTGATAGATGATTATAACTGGGATTTTTGTCAAATACAGTATAATTATATCGACGAAACAAACCAGGCAGGGATGGAAGGCCTTAAGTATGCCCACTCTAAGGGAATAGGCGTTGTTGTTATGGAGCCTCTTAGAGGAGGAAGTCTTGTCGGAAAAATGCCCGAAGAAATCAAAAAAATATGGGATAAAGCTGGAGTTAATCGGTCGTATGTGGATTGGGCATTGAGGTGGCTTTGGAACCAGCCTGAAGTAGGAGTTGTGTTGTCAGGCATGAATGAAGAAAGTCATATAGATGAAAATATAAGGCTTGCATGTGAGATAAAGCCTGGAACAATAACCGAGAATGAACACAGAATATACAAGGAGGTAAAGGAGGCTTACCTCAGATTGATGAAAGTAGGGTGCACAGGCTGCGCATACTGCTTACCATGTCCGGCAGGGGTCAATATACCCTTTTGCTTCAGCTACTATAACACTATGCACTTGTTTAAAAATAAGCATGCTCGGCTTCAGTATCTTATGTTTGGCGGTGGTGCTACCGGAGGCGCAAACTCTCTGGCTTCAAAATGTGTAGATTGCGGTAAATGTGAAAAGGCATGCCCACAGCATATAAAGATAAGGGAGAATCTTAAAATATTGAGAAAAGAAATGGAGCCATGGTGGAGCGGACCGCTCCTTGGCATTATAAGAGGTGTGGTTAATATAAAGCGGTTTTTTACAAGAGGAAAAAAAACCGGGTGAGGTTGGAATTTATATTAAATGCGTTGTTTAACATAAATTGGTAAAATATATTTGCTGTTGTTTATAATGGTGATACAGTTATGTCCATATCCTTTGCAACCTTAGCTTCAAAAACCTGATATGGGGGCTTTTCATAATGGGTAATGCTTTCTGCATTATCGATAAATATAGGAAGCTTAAGGTTTGTTCTGGAATTAATCAATGCAGAAATTTCAAGTCCTGCACGAATTGATTCTGAGGTGCTTATGACATGCAGCTCACGACCCTTGTATAGTATTTCAAAGCAATCCCGAAGTTCATTTGTGCCCGGTGTAACCCTCTGCAGACGAATAGTAACATTTTTAAGGCTTCCACGAATGGTATCGTATTGCATATCGGCCTTTTTGGAGTTGTACAGTGATATGGCCGTTATTGATCTGTTTATCTGATAACGCTTTGCAGAGAGCTTTTCTAAGCTTTGCTTTGTTGCTTCAAGTGACTCTAATGCATTCTCGTATAATTTCTTTTGTGATATTATAGCTTCATTCTGCCTTATAATTTTATCATATTCAGCTTTTACGCTTTCTAACTCTTTTGAGACTGAATCAAGCTCTTCCTTGATGGCATCAGTTTCGTTGGTTTTGCTTTCCTCTTCTTCAATTTGTTTCAAAAGGTCAGCTTCATTTCTTTTTAAACTTTCCAGATTGGATTTAAGAAGTTCATTTTCTCCTTCTATTTTTTCCATCATCATGCGTATTTCCGCCTCAGGTATAGGTTGTCCGCATGTTGGGCAGTTCCTGTCAAAATGAGGAGTACTCTTATTTATTCGATTATTAAGGGACTGTATTTCAAGCCTGCATATGGAAAGCTTGCTCTGCAAAAAACTTAGAGCATTATTCTGAACCGACGCTCTAATAAGATTTTCCTTTCGTGCTTCAAGCATGCTTAGTCTCGATTTTATTTGAGATTCATCAACAATTTCACCCGAAGGAACTATTTTGATTTGTTCTTCTGCCTGCCTTTGTTTTTCTTTTAAAATCTTTATTTCATCTTCAACAGTTTTAAGTTCAGCTCGCATCTTCTTAAGAAATGCATTGGAATCAAAGTCCTCTTCTTTAGGAAGATACTCACGTAAATCCGAATCCACTTTTTTTATAATTGATTGTGTTGAAGGAAACGGCAGAATGCTCATTAAAAGCTCGCTGGCAACCTTTGAATTTAATCTGGTGAAATAACCTATCATAAATGTTGAAAGAAAAATGTCTTTATTCATGATATAGGGAGCCAAATCCGATTCTTTTACAGGCATTCCGTCTAAAATAAGCCTGTGATGCTTTCCTGTTTCAGCACTCTGCTCTCTAAGCAAGGAATGTTCATTTCCTGAGTTGTCTTCAAAAAATACCTGGACAACGGTTTTTGAACTGTCATTGTTGCGAAGAAGGTACTCGGCAGTAATGCCTGTAGCACTGCATCCGCAGAAAACCCAGCATAGTGCATCGCCAAGCGATGTCTTTCCGGAGTAATTTTCTCCCTGAATTAAAGTATTGGAATAAAAGTTAAAAGTTTTCGGTTGATGAAAAGGTACATTTTTAAAGCCTGCTATTTCTATCTTCTTAATAATCATTTGCCACACCCTGTGTTATTTAAATTTATATTACTTAAAATTTATATTTCATTATAACATGTTTTGGAATATTGCTACAACTTGTAAAGAGATGAAAAGTTATGATTTTTTATGGGTATAAAAAATGGGTTTCCAAGGCAAATTATAGTGTAGAAAATATTTAATATTATTAAAAAATTATTAAGAGGTAGTGGTTGATACAATGACAAAAGCACATGAAATAAGTGTTACAGCACCGGCGGAACAGGAATTGCCACGTGAAAAGTTTGATGAACTGGAAGCTTTTATTGATGGATTGGGAACTACAAAGGGTGCATTGATAGAAATATTGCATAAGGCACAAAGCTTGTTCGGTTACCTGCCAAGGGATGTACAGCTCTTTGTCGCAAGGAAGCTGGGGATTCCCGGAGCGGAGGTTTTCGGTGTTGTCAGCTTTTACTCGTACTTTACGACAAAGCCTAGGGGCAAGCATACCATAAGTGTATGCATGGGAACCGCATGCTTTGTTAAAGGAGCGGATAAGATAATGGAACGGCTTAAGGAGAAACTTAAAATAGAGTCTAACGAGATAACGGAAGATGGACTTTTTACATTGAAGGATATCAGGTGTGTGGGTGCATGCGGCTTAGCACCCGTAATGATGATTGATGATAAGGTCTATGGACGTGTTAAGGAAGAAGATTTAGACGGTATACTGGAAAGCTACAGAAAATAAGAGATGTAGGAAAAAAGAGATGTTAGGACAGGACGGTGTACGATGAGTATAAAATCAATGGAAGAGCTTCGTAAAATAAGAGACGAGCACAAAAGCAAGGTTAGCTTAAGGCAAACCGGAGATAACTCTGAAGAAAAAATTGAAATACTTATAGGCATGGCAACATGCGGCATTTCTTCGGGAGCAAGGGAGACACTCAATGCCTTTATTGAAGAAATCAATAATCAAGGGCTCGAGAACATAAAGGTCATAACTGTGGGATGTATCGGATACTGCCATTCAGAACCGACTGTCCAGGTAAATATGCCGGGACAAAAGCCTGTTCTTTATGGCAATGTTAAAAAGGACAAGGTTCCAAGCATTATAAACAGTCATATAAAGGGTGGACAGCCCTTGAATGAGTTGGTCCTTAAAGTGGATTTTGAAAGGGCATAGGAGGGGATATTACAGTGGCAGCACGTTCGAATATTTTGGTTTGCAGCGGTACAGGATGTTTGGCCGGTGATAGTGAAAAGGTAGCTAAAAATCTTGAGCTTATAATTAAGGCCAGAGGGTATGAGAATGAAGCAAATGTCATTAAGACAGGCTGCTTTGGTTTTTGTGAAAAAGGGCCAATAGTAAAGGTTGAGCCCGATAATGTCTTTTATGTGTCGGTATCGCCTAAAGATGCGAAAGATATTGTAGATGAACATATTATAAAGGGCAGAGTTGTTGAAAGGCTTTTATACAAAGAGCCTGTAAAAAATGAAATTGTAAGCAGGCAGGAAGAAATGCCTTTTTATAAGAAGCAGCTTCGAGTAGCTTTACGGAACTGCGGCCTTATAAATCCAGAGGACATATATGAATACATCGCTTTTGGAGGGTATGAGGCATTAGGAAAGGTGCTTACATCAATGACACCGGAGCAGGTCATTGATGAAATTAAAAAATCAGGCCTGCGTGGACGAGGTGGCGGCGGATTTCCGACGGGTCTAAAATGGGAAATAACCCGAAAACAGCAGGGTCCGGAGAAATTCATTATTTGTAATGCTGATGAGGGCGACCCAGGTGCTTTTATGGACAGGAGCATTCTTGAGGGCGATCCCCACAGCGTAATAGAGGCTATGGCAATAGGCGGATATGCAATAGGTGCCAATAAGGGGCTTATATATATACGTGCCGAATACCCACTTGCCATAGCCAGACTAAACATTGCCATAAAGCAGGCAAAGGAACATGGCTTGCTTGGTAAAAATATTTTCGGCACGGACTTTAGCTTTGAAATAGCGATAAAATTTGGTGCAGGAGCTTTTGTATGCGGAGAGGAAACCGCACTTATAAATTCCTGCGAAGGCAAAAGAGGGGAACCTAACTACAAGCCGCCATATCCCGCTGAAGAAGGATATTGGGGCCATCCTACCTGTGTAAATAATGTTGAAACATTTGCTAATATTACACAAATAATTTTAAGAGGAGCGGATTGGTTTTCTTCTATTGGAACTGAAAGAAGCAAGGGTACAAAGGTATTTGCACTTGCCGGAAAAGTCAAGAATGTCGGTCTTATTGAAGTGCCCATGGGAATTACATTAAGAGAAATAATATTTGATATCGGAGGTGGCATCCCAGGGGGACACAAGTTTAAAGCCGTACAAACGGGAGGACCGTCCGGTGGCGTTATGACTGAAAAGCACCTTGATGTGCCTATAGAATATGACAGCCTTTTAGAAATAGGTTCTATGATGGGATCTGGCGGAATAATTGTTATGGACGAAAGGGATAACATGGTAAAAATTGCAAAGTTTTATCTTGAGTTTTCAATGGACGAGTCCTGTGGAAGGTGCACGCCATGTAGAATAGGAACAAAACGCATGTATGAAATTTTAAATAAGATAACAAGCGGTAAAGGTACCATGGCAGATTTAGATGCATTGAAACAGCTTGCCTATATGGTTAAAGACAGCTCGCTGTGCGGACTTGGCCAGACAGCACCCAATCCCGTTATAAGCACACTCAAGCATTTTTGGGATGAGTATGTTGCTTTTATAAAGGATGAGGACAGTCCAAGGGGAGAAGGAAGATATGAAGCAAAAAACAAATTCAAACCTGGGTTAAAAGTATAATTTTGTGAAAAGTATGATTTGCTAAAAATGGAGGATTGATTATGGGAGGAAATCCGGCTCTACATGAAGGTAAGGCTATGGTTAACATTAAAATAAACAATAAGGAATTGAAGGTGCCGAAGGGTATATCAATTGTGGAAGCAGCCCATGAGGCCGGCATAAAAATACCTACATTATGCCATCTGGATTTGCATGATGTAAAAATGGTAAATAAAACTGCTTCTTGCAGAGTTTGTATGGTTGAGCTTGTTGATTCAAGAAGCAACCGAAATAAACTTGTTCCGGCATGTGTCACAAAGGTAAGTGATGGGATGGAGGTTTTAACAAGCTCTGTAAGGGCTATTACAGCAAGAAGAATGGCAGTTGAGCTTCTTTTATCAAACCATCCTAACGAGTGCTTTACTTGTCCTAAGAATTTGGAATGCGAGCTTCAAGCCCTGGCAGCTGAGTTGAAAGTGAGGCACATAGCCTGGGAAGGAGAAAGAATGGATTATCCTAAAGACATGTCAAGTGATGCTATTGTCAAGGATGCGGATAAATGCATTTATTGCAGGCGGTGTGAGACAATGTGCAATGAGGTTCAGACCTGTGGAATACTGTCGGGAATAGGCAGAGGGTTTAATGCTTTTGTAGGGCCTGCATTTAATATCCCCATGGTTGAGTCTTCATGTACATACTGCGGGCAATGTGTTCAGGTATGTCCTACGGCGGCGTTGACTGAGGTTTACCACGTGGATAAGGTTTGGGAGGCGTTAAATGATCCTGACAAGCATGTAATTGTCCAAACAGCACCTGCCATACGTGTTGCACTTGGGGAAATGTTCGATATGGAACCCGGAACAATTGTTACGGGAAAAATGGTTTCGGCTCTACGTATTATGGGCTTTAACGGTGTATTTGATACAAATTTCGGTGCAGACCTTACAGTAATGGAAGAGGCTTCAGAGCTTATATACCGCATTAAGGAGAATAAAACTCTCCCTATTTTAACAAGCTGCTGTCCGGCATGGGTAAAATTTATTGAGCACCAGTTCCCTGAGCTTTTGGAAGTTCCTTCAACCTGTAAGTCTCCCCATATAATGTTCGGAACCATTGCAAAAACATACTATGCGGAAAAGAATGGCATAGACCCCGATAACATTGTGGTGGTCTCCGTTATGCCATGTATAGCCAAAAAGGCTGAGGCCAAGAGGCCCGAGCTTACAAAGGATGAGCACAATAATGTTGATATTGTGGTTACTACGAGGGAGCTTGCACATATGATAAAGGAGGCAGGTATAGACTTTAAAAGCCTTCCCGACAGCGATTTTGATATGCCGTTGGGAGAGCATACGGGAGCGGCAGTTATATTCGGTACGACAGGCGGTGTAATTGAAGCGGCAATACGTACTGCTCACGAGTGGATGACAGGCAGGGAACTGGAAAAGGTAGAGTTTGAGCAGTTGAGAGGCTCGGATGGTCTTAGAAAGGCTGAAGTCACTATTGGCGACAGAGTCCTTAGAATAGGCATTGCAAGTGGTCTTGGAAATGCACGGACACTGTTGGAGGATATTAGAGAAGGAAGAGACCATTATGATGCAATTGAAATTATGGCATGTCCCGGAGGATGCATTGCAGGCGGTGGGCAGCCTTACCATCACGGAAACTATGAAATAGTTAAGAAGCGTCAGAAAGCCATATATGAGGAGGATAAAAACAGAAAACTCAGAAAATCACACGAGAATCCCGAGATATTAAAGCTTTATAAGGAGTATCTGGGTGAACCCTTTGGAGAAACTGCCCACAGGCTGCTTCATACACATTATGAGGAGAGGGAAAGAATATAAATAATGTTGTTTTATTACAGTAGCATTACAAAAGAAAAAAGTGGATTGACAGGATTAAAATTCTTATGGTAAAATCTATACTGTGTGCCTTGAAAAATGTTGTTGAGTGTTCATAAATGATATTATTAGTTTTGATTAAAATAATTGAGAAAGACCAGCTAATTAAAGTCAAGAGTTTATAATAAAAATTTTGAGAAATTTTTTTAGGCTCCTGACGTTAATGAAACGCATGACAACAAGACCACCTAGGTGAGGTAGACATAAAATAGCTGGTCT
>Ga0208825_1003007_pt1 | contig 10462 bp, 7 predicted proteins | sample AD_UKC113_MetaG_FD_184450 | JGI IMG/M metagenome (GOLD analysis project Ga0208825, IMG submission 184450) | Active sludge microbial communities of municipal wastewater-treating anaerobic digesters from Hong Kong - AD_UKC113_MetaG (SPAdes)... | ecosystem: Engineered > Bioreactor > Anaerobic >...
CCGTTTCCGTTGTCATAAACATTATGTGAAACAAAGACCGGCGCAGGGTTGCCTGGTCCGAACGGTTGAAATTGCTTGAGCACTTCAAAAAATTCAGGTGTTATCTGCTTAAAGTCAAGGGTAGCATCTATTTCGATAATGGGGGTAAGAACTTCCCTGGTGATGGTTGAGGAGACTACTGACTCAAATTTTTCACAGAATTTTTTTAGATTCTCTTCTTTAAGTGTCAAACCTGCAGCATACTTGTGCCCTCCAAAATTTTCAAGGTATTCGGAACATTTTTCTATGGCTTCGTAGAGATCAAAGCCCGGAATACTTCTGGCTGAACCGGTTACAAAACCATTAGATTTACTGAGTACAATAGTGGGTTTATAGTAGCTTTCAACAAGGCGCGAGGCTACAATACCCAAAACTCCTTTATGCCAGCTTGGATTGTAAACTATTGTTGAATTCTTAGTGTTGAAATTATCAAAGTTTGCAACCATATCACTTGCTTCCTGAGTAATCCTCCTGTCTTCATTCTTCCGGTCGTTATTATGAGTATTTATGGCATCTCCTATCAGTCTGGCGTCATCATCGTTTCTTGATGTAAGTAGATCTACGGCAGTCTTTCCGGATTCCATTCTCCCTGCAGCATTGATTCTCGGACCAATTTTGAAAACTATGTCGTCAATAGTGATCGAATGCTTTTCCAGCCCGGAGAGTTTTATTATGGAAAGCAGCCCTCTTCTTGGAGAACTGTTCAGTTGCTTTAAACCATAAGACGCCAAAACACGGTTTTCACCTGTTATCGAAACAAGATCGGAGGCTATGCTTACTACAAGTAGATCAAGAAAAGAGAGAACATCTTCTGCAGGTATATTGTTCTTGATTGCAAATGCCTGCATGAATTTGAACCCAACACCGCATCCGGAAAGGTCGTCAAAAGGATAGCTACAGTCTGCCCTCTTGGGATCCAATACTGCTTCGGCTTCTGGAAGGGTATCTCCAGGAAGGTGGTGATCGCATATTATGAAATCTATCCCCTTGGCTTTGGCGTATTTCACTTTTTCTACAGCCTTTATCCCGCAATCAAGTGCTATAATTAGAGTAAAACCATTTTCTGAAGCCCAGTCTATGCATTTGTACGATATCCCGTAACCCTCGTCATACCTGTTAGGAATATAATAGTCTAAATCGCTTTCAGAGTGCTTCTTCAAAAAGGAGTAAACCAAAGATACTGCCGTAGTGCCGTCTACATCATAATCGCCGTAAATGAGTATTCTTTCACGGCGATTAATTGCGGTACTAAGTCTTTCGACAGCCTTGTCCATATCTTTCATCAGAAAAGGATCATGAAGCTGATCCAATTGTGGTCTGAGAAAAGATCTTGCCTCTGCCTGCGATTTTATGCCTCTCTGTACTAACAGACTGGCAAGGGCTTCATCTATACCCAATTCCGCAGACAGACGTCGTACTGCTTCCGGATCTCCCGGCTGTTTTATTACCCATTTTTTTTCTAAAGCCATAACTACAAAGATACTTAATATTTCGTCAGATTATTAAAAAAAGTTAATTTTGCCCCCAATTAAAATCGTATAAAGAAATGGATTACACCGAGCTTAACGAACAGGAAAGAAATCGCAGAGATTCTCTCACAGCTATGCGCCAATTGGGGATAGAACCATACCCGGCCGAGGCATTTGATGTTAACACAAATACAAGAGAGATTAAATCAGATTATAAACAGGAGCTTGGTAATTTTAAAGATGTTAAAATTGCGGGACGCATCATGAGCAGACGAATCATGGGCGCTGCTGCATTCATTGAGCTGCAGGACGAACAGGGAAAGATACAGGTCTATATCAAACGGGACGAGATTTGCCAGGGAGATGATAAAACTCTCTACAACACTGTATTCAAGAAGCTGCTTGATATTGGCGATATTATAGGCATTCATGGCTTTGTATTTATCACTCAAACTGGAGAACTTACCATTCATGCCACATTTCTCAAGGTTCTGAGCAAATCGCTCAGGGTTCTTCCAATTGTTAAGGAAAAAGATGACCAGGTTTATGATGCTTTCTCCGATCCTGAACTCAGATACCGGATGCGTTATGTTGATCTTATAGTGAATCCTTCGGTAAGAGAGACTTTTGTAAAAAGGACCAAGATTATATCTACTATGAGAGAGTTTTTTAATCAACATAGTTATCTCGAAGTTGAAACTCCTATTCTTCAACCTATTCCGGGAGGTGCTAATGCGCGACCTTTTGTGACACATCACAATGCTCTCGATATACCGCTTTATCTTAGGATTGCTAATGAGTTATATCTTAAAAGACTGATAGTAGGTGGATATAATGGAGTTTACGAGTTTTCCAAGGATTTTCGCAATGAAGGTATGGACAGGACCCACAATCCGGAATTTACTGTACTGGAAATCTATGTGGCTTACAAGGATTATTTCTGGATGATGGATTTTGTGGAAAAGATGATAGAGAAAGTTGCTCTTGCTCTTCATGACAAAACTTTATTGACAATAGGAGACAAAGAAATAGAGTTCAAGGCTCCATACAGAAGACTCCCCATGCTTGAAGCTATAAAGGAATTTGCCGGTGTCGATGTGGAGGGTATGGATGAGGATGAGCTAAGAAAGGTGTGCGAAAAGCTGAATGTTCCTGTAAACAAAACTATGGGTACAGGAAAGCTCATAGATGCGATTTTTGGAGAATATTGCGAAGAACATCTTGTACAGCCTACATTTATTGTAGATTATCCTGTGGAGACATCTCCTCTTACTAAGAGACACAGAAACAACCCTAATCTTACTGAAAGATTTGAACTTTTTGTCAATGGCAAGGAGCTTGCAAATGCCTATAGTGAGTTGAATGACCCTGTCGACCAGCTTGAACGCTTTAAGGAGCAGCTCAAATTGAAAGATAAAGGTGATGATGAGGCTATGTATATTGACATGGATTTTGTGAGAGCTCTTGAATACGGTATGCCGCCAACATCTGGCATGGGAATAGGAATAGACCGCCTCGCAATGCTTATGACCAATTCTCCTTCCATACAGGATGTCATATTCTTCCCTCAAATGCGTCCCGAGAAGATATAATAAAATGATTATTGACACTCTTTCATCGGCTAAGAACCCACGTATTAAAGAGTTGGCTTCTCTACAGAAGAACTCCTCAAAACGTCGGGAATGTGGATTGTTTGTGGTAGAGGGTGTCAGAGAGGTTGACGCCTGTATTAATGGTGGCTATATTATTGAATCTCTTTTTTTTGTACCCGGATTGTTCTCTGAACAAAAGGCACTTGCAACAGGATGCCCTCATCTTAACATAATTTCAGAAGATGTCTATTCTACAGTTGCATATAGAGGAAGTACGGAGGGAGTAATTGCTATTGTCAGGGAAAAGAGGATGGTTATTGACAATGTGAAACTTTCTGAAAATCCGTTAGTGATTGTATTGGAATCGGTTGAAAAACCCGGCAACTTGGGTGCTGTTTTAAGAACTGCTGATGCGGCGGGTGTAGATGCAGTAATAGTATGTGACCCGCTTACAGATCTTTTTAATCCCAATCTCATCCGTTCGAGCTTGGGTGCTATTTTTACGATGCAGGTTGTTGCTTGCTCTTCCGAAGAGTGCTGTCTTTGGCTTAAAAGAGAAAAAATTTTAATTTTTACCTCTGAGGTGCAGGCTTCTGAATGGTACTACAATTCCGATTTTACCATGCCTTCGGCTTTGGTTATGGGAAGTGAGGCGAATGGTCTTTCTCAATATTGGCGGGATAATGCAGACCGAAGAATAAAAATTCCCATGAAGGGGTTTGTTGATTCTCTAAATGTGTCGGTCTCTGCTGCAATTCTCTGTTTCGAAGCTGTCCGCCAGAGGGATTCTAAAGAAGATTTTACATAGATTCTAATTTTTATTATAATGCGTTTTGCTGTCGCCGGTAATCCTGTCAATCACTCTCTCAGTCCTGCCCTGTTCAGAGCTGCCTATGGCAATTCGGAAGATAGTTATGGGCTAATTGAAGCAAAATCTGTAGAAGAAGTTATTGAACGGTTCAGATGTGAGGGCTATGACGGAATTAATGTTACAGCTCCTTTTAAGGAAGGTGTTCTTGGGTTTGTGGACGTCCGAAGTGAACTTGACATTGCTATTGGTGCTGCAAATACTCTTTTGATGAGAAATGGATCGATTTATTCTTTTAATACTGACTATAATGGAGTTCAGGAGTGTATCAAACCTTTTGCTGGCAGTGGTAAGAAGGTGCTTGTGATAGGATGCGGAGGTGCTGGTAAAGCTGCTGCCCTGGCGGCGGCCGGCCTTAAGTGTCAGGTTACCGTTGTTAACCGTTCTTTAGAAAAGGCTCAACAATTTGCCAAAATTCATTCGCTTGCCGCCGGCCGCCTGAATGACTTGATAACTTTGATAGATAGATCGGATATAATTATAAATACTCTGCCTTCAAATCTCGAATTGATTGACCGAGCAAATTTTACTGGCAAAACTGTCCTTGAGGCCAACTATAAATCTCCTCAAATAGGAAGATTGTCATTCATTACCAAATCAACAAATTACATTTCCGGCAAATATTGGTTGCTCCACCAGGCAGTTGATTCATTTAGACTTTTTAAGAGGACAGAACCCGATTTTAACTCGATGCTTTTGTTCATTGAAAATGTCTGAATTTTTATATCTTTGTTCACTACTATTAAGGGGGAGGATTCATTATGTCATTAAACAAGGTTATGCTCATTGGCAATGTTGGGAAAGATCCTGAAATAAGGCATCTAGACAACGACAATATAGTTGCCAAATTTACTCTGGCCACTACAGAAAAGTATCGTGACAGAGACGGAAAATGGCAGGAACAGACTGAGTGGCACAATATTGTGTGCTGGAGATCTCTTGCAGAACGGGCTGAGAAATATGTGAAACGCGGCACACAACTGTTTGTCGAAGGAAAAATAAGAACTAGAGAATGGCTCGACCGTAATACCGATCAAAAGAAAATCTCGGTAGATATTGTGGCTGATAATTTTCAAGTTCTTGGCCGAAGAAGTGAGGCTCCGCAACAACCTCAAAATTCACATGCTCCTGCTTCTTTTTCAATTCCTGAAGATGATCTCCCTGATGACAGTCTGCCATTTTAATTTGTATTAAGTAATAACTGGTAACATATGAAAGTTGATGTAATTCTCGGGCTCCAATGGGGAGATGAAGGTAAGGGGAAGATTGTGGATGTTTTAGCAAAAGATTATCCTGTGGTTGCAAGGTTTCAGGGGGGGGCCAATGCGGGACACTCCTTACAGTTTGATAATAAAAAAGTTGTTCTTCATTCGATTCCTTCAGGAGTTTTTCATACAGGTACAACCAACATAATAGGTAATGGTGTGGTACTTGATCCTCTAATCTTCAGAGAAGAATGTAGCAATCTCATCTCAATGGGTGTTCCTGTAAATGAAAGAGTCGTTATATCCAAGAGAGCACATCTCATCCTTCCAACTCACAAAATAATTGATGCTGCATCAGAAAATTCAAAGGGGGCTTCAAAAATTGGTTCTACTCTTAAAGGTATAGGTCCGGCTTATGTTGATAAAACTGGGAGAAACGGCCTGAGGGTTGGGGATATTCTTTCTGACAACTTCAAGGAGAGATTTTATGCTCTTAAAGAGAAACATATCAATCTCCTGAAACAGTTTGACTATGCCTATGACGCTAATGAACATGAATCAGAGTGGCTTGAGGCTGCAGAATATCTGAAAAACTTTTCTATTGTTGATGGGGAATATGAGATTAACAATCTGCTGGACAACAGTAAAAGAGTGCTTGCTGAAGGAGCTCAAGGTTCTTTGCTCGATATAGATTTCGGCTCCTACCCTTTTGTGACCTCTTCAAGTACTACTTGCGCAGGCGCATGTACAGGTCTTGGAGTCGCACCTTGCAGGATCGGTACAGTATATGGTATTTTTAAGGCTTATTGCACAAGAGTGGGCAGCGGCCCGTTTCCTACTGAGCTGAATAATGCCACTGGTGAGTTGCTCAGGACTCTTGGATCCGAATTTGGAGCTACTACAGGTAGACCCCGCAGGACAGGCTGGTTGGATCTGGTTGCCCTGAAATATGCTGTGATGATCAACGGTGTCAAGAGTTTGGTGATGATGAAGGCTGATGTACTTGATACTATCGAACATATTAAAGTTGCAGTAGCTTACGAAGTTGACGGGCAGATTACAGACAGAGTGCCTTTTGACACATATGCCACAGTGACCCCTGTCTACAAAGAATTCCCGGGATGGAAAAAGGATCTTACCAAGATAACTGCAGAAGAGGATTTACCTTTTGAATTTATGAACTATGTCAGATTTATCGAGAAAGAGGTGAAAATCCCTGTCAAAATTATTTCTCTTGGTCCAGACAGAGAACAGACTATTATAAGAGAAAGCAGTAATTCTGCCGAGTTTTTCGATTAAAATCCAAAACCCGGCAGTGTTAAACTGTTACTGTTTGTTAGGCATATCTATCCTGAGGTGCGGATTTTTATCTACAGATCTTCCAAGAATAATAGAAACAACTATTGCAATAATAGCCAATCCTACAAAGAAGTACTCGGCATTCACTGCAGACTTGAGCAATGCAAGTGATGGATCTGCAACTGAAGCAGCAGTTCTTGTGAAAATTTTGCCAACAATGATTGGGACTATGAGCATTCCCATATTTTGTATCCAATATATCAAAGAATAGGCTGTACCAAGATTCTTCTCCTTTATTATCTTAGGAACTGTAGGCCACATGGCTGCCGGTACAAGAGAGTAACCTATACCCAAAATACCAAGTCCCACATATCCGAAAAATTCTTTTCCGGGCGCGAATCCAATAATCAGATGAGCGACTAGCACTAGAAGAGAACCTATAATCATGAATCGGCTTGCCTTTCCTTTTTTATCAATCAACAACCCGAAAATCGGGGTAAAGACCATTGTAAAGAAAGGTATAAGAGATACCATTATGGAAGCGATATTGTCCTCTATGCCAAATCGGGGGATGATAATAGTAGTCGCAAATCTTCTGAAAGAAATGATGCAGCAATAGAAAAAGACACACAGGAGTGAAATAAGGATAAAGTGTTTGTCTGACAGCACTTTAAATATATCTGAAAAACGGAATTTGTCCTCTTTTTCAATTGGTTCCTTGTTTTTTCTGGCTTCTTCAACTGTCTGTCTGTCGAGCTTGCTGTCCATAAAAAGGAAAACAGACCATACCACTACTGCCACTGCCATCAAAATCATTGCAACGGCCGCCGGCTTACTGGTTTCGGAGAAAGGAATGTAATCAAGATCCAAATTTACAATTCTTGGCACAAGAATGAGAGCAGTGGCAGTACCCATCCTTGCCAGAGCAAGCTGCAATCCCATTGCAAGGGCCATCTCCTTGCCTTTAAACCATTTAGCTATGGATCTCGTCACGGCTACTCCTGCAATTTCGCTCCCGAGCCCGAAGATGGAACATCCGGCGTAGGCCAGAGCTAACGAAGGTTTTGTAAAGATCTTTCCCAACCAGACATTAAGTGCACTGTGAGCAAAGCTCTCTGAAATTGCATAAACTACTATCATGGAACCTCCCACCATCAAACCAACAAACAGAGAACCCGTAAAACGGACTCCCCATTTGTCAAGCAGCATACCACATATTATAAGACCTCCCCACACACACAAAAGTGAGTAAGCTCCACCATAGAATCCGTAATCACTCAGATTCCAGCCAAGAGCCAGATTTTCAGGCCGGCTGAAAATCTGGCTTATTGTAGAAAAGATATCATCAAAAAAATAAGAAGAGAACATAGGGATAGCAAGAGTCAAAAGTACAATCCAGCGTGCACTCTTTGAGTCTTTCAAAAGCTTTGTAGGTGAACTCATAGTATAAAATTTAAAATTATAATTCGAAATTTATTTCTTGAAGTTTGGAAGCTCCAGACCATAACCTTTCTTCTTATCCTCGGCTTTAAGCCAGAATGACAGCAGCAATGCAAAAACTCCAAGTGAAGAGAATATGAGCATTGGTACTGTATAATCGTATTCCAGAGGATTTGTCACACCTTTGTTTGTGATTGCAAGAGCCCACCCGATAAGCATAGGGAAGAGCATAAGTCCTATATTTTGAATCCAGAATATAACAGAATATGCTGACCCTAAATAGCGGTTTTCAACAAGTTTTGGAACAGAAGGCCAAAGCGCTGCCGGGACAAGGGAGAAGCTGACTCCTAATATAACTATTGCAGAATAGGCAACACCTTTTGTGAAATAAGCTGCAGGTGTGATGGCGAAGATAAGGTGACAAACAATCATCAGAATGGCTCCAAGCATAAGCATTGTAGCTCCTTTCCCCTTTCTGTCCAGATAAGCTCCCAGAACTGGTGTCAGAATCATGGCTCCTATCGGAAAATAAGAGAAGATGTCGCTTGCCTCAGTGCTGCTTATGCTTAAACGACATTCAAGCATGTTGGCTGCATATTTCTGGAATGGGAAAATAGCTGAATAATATAGTACACAAAGAGCTGCAACTATCAGAAATGTTCTGCTGGTGAAGAGTATGCCGATATCACTAATCTTAAATGGTTCCTCAGGCTCCTCTCCTCTCTCTCCGATCTGCTTTTCAAGTTTCTTGTCAAAGAAAAAGTATACTGAAAAGCAAATAAAACCTATAAGAAGAAGAATCAATACAAAAAGTACCGGAGTACTCACGTCATTGTTAAATGCCTGGGCTAGCCTTGGTGATATCCTGAACACTGCAAAAACTCCCAAGCGGGCTATTGCCATCTCTATACCCATTGCAAGAGCCAGTTCCTTGCCATTGAACCATTTGACAATACCCTTTGAGACTGTAATTCCGGCCATCTCCACGCCACAGCCGAAGATCATGAAACCAAGGGACGCAAGTTTTGCTGAAGCCGGAAAAGATGTCCACCACGAACCGAGCATAGTCTCCAAACCACTGCCTGTAAATGCAGGACTTACCGCATAATACTTGATGGATGCTCCCACTACCATTATCACACCTGAAAGTAAAGCTGTGGAACGTACACCCAATTTGTCGAGAATGATGCCCGCGAATATAAGAAACAGAGCAAAAACATTCAGGAAATACTCTGAACTTGCAAAAGTTCCGTAATTTTCCGGTGTCCATCCCCTGTTAGTCTGAAGGAGGCTTTGTAAAGGAGATAGCACATCGACAAACATGTAAGCAAAAAACATCATGGAAGCCAACAGGACAAGTACAGTCCATCTTATGAAAGGCTTGTCCTTCAATAGAATCTGATTTTGTTTCACTGTGAAAATTGATTAACAAATTATATAAAATAATAAAGATGCTAAACTAATTTAATTTAACTAATCCACAAAATAAAACTAAATCCTTAATGATGGCAAATATTTTGTAACTTTCGGAGTTGGAAAAGTGAGAATTTATCGTGGAAATCCTTAATAGAATTAACAATCCTTCAGACCTTAAAAAATTAAATATCAGCGAACTCCACAAGTTGTGCGATGAGTTGAGAGAATATCTCATAGAGTGTTGTGCAAATAATCCCGGTCATGTTGCTTCAAGTCTTGGCACTGTTGAACTCGCGGTTGCACTCCATTATGTTTACGATACCCCAGAGGATAAGTTAGTATGGGATGTGGGTCACCAGGCCTACGCCCATAAAATTTTGACAGGCAGAAGAGATGCTTTTGTCAATAACAGAAAATACAGAGGTATCAGCGGATTCCCAAAAATAAGCGAAAGTGAATATGATGCTTTTGGCGTAGGGCATTCTTCTACTTCAATTTCTGCAGCCCTCGGTATTTCAGTGGCTTTTACGCTTCAAGGTAAAAACAACAAGGTTGTGGCAATTATCGGTGATGGAGCCATGACAGGAGGTCTTGCTTTTGAAGGTCTCAACAATGCCGGTGCAATGAAGTCGGATATTCTGGTTATCCTCAATGATAACGGTATATCCATTGATCCCAATGTAGGTGCACTTCACAACTATCTGCTTAAAATCTCTACTTCTCGCACATACAACAGATTTAAAAACAAAATTTGGGAACTGGTTGGTTCAAACAGTCTGAGAAAATTCTTTCAGAAAATTATCTTCAGCACTAAAATGGCTTTCTTCAAAAGCGGCTCAATCTTCGAGTCTCTTGGATTTAGATATTTTGGTGCAATCGATGGGAACAATCTAGATCAGCTTATCACTACGCTGAGCAATCTCAAAGAGATAAAAGGCCCTAAACTGCTTCATATAGTTACTACAAAAGGTAAGGGATACAAACCTGCCGAGGATAATCAAATCGAATGGCATGCTCCCGGGGCTTTCGATATTGATACCGGAGCTTTTCTGAAAAATCCTGCCGAAAAGAGGACAAAGTTTCAGGACGTCTTTGGCGAAACTTTAGTTAAGCTTGCCAGAGAGAATAAGAAGA
>Ga0208825_1003013_pt1 | contig 10443 bp, 8 predicted proteins | sample AD_UKC113_MetaG_FD_184450 | JGI IMG/M metagenome (GOLD analysis project Ga0208825, IMG submission 184450) | Active sludge microbial communities of municipal wastewater-treating anaerobic digesters from Hong Kong - AD_UKC113_MetaG (SPAdes)... | ecosystem: Engineered > Bioreactor > Anaerobic >...
TATCATCGCAAATAATGTTACAACCATGGATAATCAGCTGGTCCAGGGCACGGACAAATTCTATCTGGCTTGATCCCCGGTCATGAAAGACGAGTGTTGCATTCGGAGCAATATCATGGATGATCTGCAGCATGGCAAGTCCTTCGTCACCGCCGACGGTATCAGATAAGACCTCCACATCCGGGAGTTCTCCAAGGGCCTTCAGTTCTTTTAGGCCATCAACCCCGTCCGATATGACGCCGACTTTGACACCTTGCCCGGACAATCCGGATATATTCCGAAATTCCCGTGTCTGAAGCAGATAATCGCCCTCAGTTGTTATTTTGGATGTCCGTGGAGGTATCTGAACAACAAGGGAGAGTATCCCCTCCTGCATGGCCAGACGGGTGATATTATCTGTCCGTATCCATCCCCCGATACGGCCGTATACCGAATCCACAACCGGCGAAGAGAAATAATCCAAAAATGAGGACGGTGAAAAGGAAGGGGTTGTCTTTGCCGAGATACGGACCTCAATATCAGCATCCCGAATCCTCACTTCACCGGTCTTTTCCATGAGCGCCATCATATCTGCCCGTGACTGTCCGGGGGAGAGATAGGTATCATCAAGAAGCTGTAAAAGGTCGGTGGAGAGTTTTTTCTTCCATGAATTTTCAGGAACCAAAACTGGCGAAGGTTCATCCTGTATCATCTCAAATGATCCAGAACTGGCCGGGGGAATTACGGGCATGATCCTTTTAATCCCGCTCATCCCAGATAGAAGAGTCAGGTTTTCTGATGTTGCCCATCCGGTGACAAGATGATAGGATGTGTCCTCTGCCGGATGAGAAAGCAAAGGGAGGATTTTTTCACTTGTCTGATTCTTCTCAAGTTCCAGGAGGATATGAACTGACCACTCACCGGTCTCATTCCTGCGTATCTGCCCGTTCTTCTCCATGCTGTCTATGATGTCATCAGGCGACTGACCTGGCGGACAGGAGGCTTTAAGTAAGATCTGAAGAAGGTCGCTGGACAGGACATCGGATGCGGAGCTGTCGCTCACTGTGGTGTTATCTGCCGCCCCAAAACCGCATACCAAGAATAGTATGAGTAAGAGTATGAAGGGTATTGAAAAAACCGAATCCTTTTGCAAGAGCCCACCAGTGAGAAATAGGTTTACCTATGAATCATAAGAAGTCTTTCGCCATATATACCCTTATTTTACTAGGAGGGCAAACCTTGTGACATGGATGTTGAGGGTTATGCCCGCCGGAATCTGAAGAGAGGCAGGGCGTCCCAGGATATTATATCAGATCTTGCTGACCGTATTGTTGAGATAAAAGGGACCAGCAGGGAATATGCTCTTTCCTTTGCACAGGCGGTCTTGGTAGAAGTGACCGCTACCTCTGACCTTACGAGCGACATTCTCACTTATGAAAAGGCCGGTGTCACCATGGGTGCCTTCGGAGTCGGCTCACGGGGGACCGGCGACTTTTATGCACACCGGAAGATAGCAGAGATCATCGGAAAATCGGGGGCTACCGTGGGAGTCGAAGATATGGATGATGCCGGTGTGGTTCAGGCCGGGGGTCAGTTTATTGTCTGCACCGTTGACGGGATGCATTCACGTCTCTCAGATTTTCCTTACCTTGCCGGTTTTCATGTGACCCGTGCGACCCTTCGTGACTGCTATGTGATGGGAGCACGCCCTGTCATGTTGTTTTCTGACATTCACGTTGCCGATGACGGGGACGTTGCAAAGATCTTTGATTATACCGCCGGGGTGACGACGGTTGGAGAACTGACCGGGGTGCCTCTTGTCAGCGGATCAACTCTCAGGATAGGCGGTGACATGGTCATTGGTGACCGCATGACCGGGTGTGTCGGGACCGTCGGAGTTGCAGACCACATCACCGCACGACGACAGGCTGCCCCAGGGGATCTGCTTCTTATGACCGAGGGTGCCGGAGGGGGGACCATTGCTACAACAGCCCTCTACTACGGGTATCATGACGTGGTAGACCGGACTATCAACCTTACCTTCCTTCGTGCGGCAGATGCCATCCTGATAAGTAACCTGCTTGGTTCCATCCATGCAATGACCGATGTAACGAACGGAGGACTTCGGGGAGATGTTCACGAGATGGCAAAGACTGCCGGTCTTCGGTTCATTGTAGAAGAGGAAGCAGTTCAGGGACTTGTCGATCCACACGTTTACCGGATGCTGATGGACCTTGAGATCGATCCGCTTGGCGTATCCATCGATGCCCTTCTCATCATCGCCCAGCCTGATGTCATCTCAAAGGCCCAGGCCCTGCTCTCTGATATCGGGGTTAAATCATCAGTCATAGGCCGGGTCGAAGAGGGCCGGGCTGAACCAGTTCTATTGAGAAACGGAAAAGAAGAGGAATTTAACCCACGGTTCAGAGAGGCGGCATATACTCCGCTCAAGAAACTGGTAGAGAAAGAACAACAGGATTTTGAATTGATGAAAACGGAGGTTGACCGGGCTGCACAGGCCGCTATTGCCAAAAAGATGCGGGTGATGGAAAGGCTCAAGCCCTGATCTTTGCCTCACATCATCCCCGATTACCCCGAATATACACAGTACGGTAAGGAAAGCCAAAAATATGTCATTTTTAATCATACTTTTTTTACCCCGTTAAATATCCTTCAGTCTTGAGACTTATGATGGATTACAACCAAGTACTACCCAGGTATACATGGCATATGTCCACCGGATAGAAGTCCAATATAAAACCGATCCCAGACTAAAGGTCAGAACTGATCGGATCCGTTCACTTGGGTTTCCCATTGATGAACTTCATGTGATCGATATCTATACCATCTCAACGAATTCACATGACTTTAGCCCTGAAGAACTGCGTGAGATCGGAACTCAGCTCATAAACCCGGTGGTACAGACATGTACCGTTGATACGGCCACAATCGCACACTTTGATACGGCCATTGAAGTCGGGTTTCTTCCCGGAGTGACCGACAACGTAGGAACAACCGCACGCCAGACCATCGAAGACTACACCAAACGAAAATTCGGGCCAGGAGAAGCGGTATACTCATCTCAGCTCTTCTTTGTCAAAGGAAGGCTTTCACCAGCAGCGATTGAAAACCTGGCCGCAACACTTGCCAATCCCCTTATCAACCGGGTTCATATAAAATCACGAGCAGAGTACGGCACGACAGGGATGGACAGAGTTGTCCCGGTTGTCAGCCTGCACGAACTCCCGACTGCTGAACCGGTAGATCTTGACGTTGACGACCAGGAACTTATCAGAATCGGAAAGGAAGGCATCATAGACGCTGAGACCGGACAGAGAAGAGGCCCGCTCGCACTCGATCTGGTGCAGTTGCATGCAATCCGTGACTATTTTCAAGCTCAGGGGAGAAAACCGACCGATGTTGAGATAGAATCACTGGCCCAGACCTGGAGTGAGCATTGTAAGCATACGATCTTTGCCTCACCAATGGACGATGATATGCCAAGAGGGCTGTATAAAACCTGCATCCAGGCAGCTACCAATACCATACGGGCACAAAAAGGCGACAAGGACATCTGCCTGAGTGTCTTCTCCGACAATTCAGGGGCGATTATCTTTGACGACCATTATCTTGTCACCCATAAGGTCGAAACCCATAACTCCCCGTCTGCACTTGATCCTTTTGGCGGGGCACTAACCGGCATTGTGGGGGTAAACCGGGACACCATCGGGTTTGGTCTGGGAGCAAAGCCCTGTATCAACATCTACGGGTTCTGTGTCGGCGACCCGGAGAGCAATCCGGCCCTCTATCGTGGAAAAAATAAGTCAAATCCGATCCTCTCTCCGCGACGGATTCTTGACGGGGTAGTGTCTGGTGTCGGTGTTGGCGGGAACTGTTCAGGCATCCCCACCCCCCAGGGATTTGTCTGGTTTGATGACCGGTATGTTGGAAAACCCCTGGTCTTTGCAGGAACGGTCGGCATAATGCCCCGAACTGACGGAACACGCAAGCTCTATGAGAAACAGGCACGGCCGGGAGATCTTATTGTCATGATTGGCGGGAGGGTCGGGAAAGATGGCATTCATGGGGCAACGTTCTCCTCAGAGGCACTGGACCCGAAAAGTCCGGTCACCGCCGTCCAGATAGGAGATCCCATCACTCAGAAGAAATTATCCGATGTTATCGTCAAGGAGGCCCGTGACCGGGGACTGTATACCAGTATCACCGATAACGGCGCCGGTGGAATCTCCTGTTCGGTTGCAGAGATGGCAAAGGAATGTAATGGATGTCATGTCTTGCTCGATAAAGTACCGCTCAAATATCCGGGGATGGCACCCTGGGAGATCTGGATCTCTGAATCACAGGAACGCATGACACTTGCGGTTCCACCAGAAAAACTGGATGAATTCATGGACCTCCTGGCCAGCCGGGACGTAGAGGCAACGGTTATCGGAACATTCACCAACACCGGCCGGTGTATTGTGGAGTATCATGGATCTGTCGTGATGGATATCGAACTCTCCTTCCTGCACGACGGTGTTCCGGTAAAACAATTAAAGACAGAACCAACAGTCCCGGTTCCATCAGATCCCATGCCACCGTGCCCGGAACAACTGGATCTGATCCTCAAAGAGATGCTTGCGAGAAAGAATATCTGTTCCAAGGAGTTCATCTCCATCCAATATGACCATACCGTCCAGGGCGGTCATGTTCTTGGCCCGGTCCAGGGACCAGGACGAGTGCAGGGGATGGCAACCCTTATGAAAGTAGTTCCTGGTTCAAAGAAAGGAGTGGGTTTATCACAGGGCATCTTCCCGTCCTACTCAGAGATTGACTCCTACCGGATGGCGATTGCCTGTATTGACACCGCGATCCGTGGTCTTATCGCCCTTGGTATTCCGCTTGATGCGATAGCCATTCTTGATAATTTCTGCTGGTGTTCTTCAGATGATCCAAAGCGTCTGGCCCAGCTTAAAGCGGCAGCTCGTGGTTGTTATGACGGGGCCACCGGGTTTGACACACCATTCATCTCAGGAAAAGACAGTATGTTCAACGACTTCAGGGGATATGACGGGGAGAGTAATCCGGTGCTGGTCTCCGTGCCCCCGACGCTCCTTATATCCTCCATCGGTATCCATCCGGATGTGACAAAAGCAGTCTCCCTTGATGCGAAGATCGAAGGAGATCTCGTTTATCTGATCGGAGAGAACAGGGATGAACTTGGCGGTTCTGAATACGCTGCTCATCTTAATATCTCCGGTGGCATCGTCCCTGCCATTGATATTCCAGCCATGAAGGCCAGATACCATCGACTCACCCATGCTATTTTACACGATCTTGTTGCATCTGCTTTCCCGGTTACCCACGGAGGACTTGCCGTTGCCCTTGCCAAGGTTGCAATCGGTGGAAAACTTGGTATGGATGTCACCCTTTCCGGAGACCTGCGATCAGATGTCCTTCTCTTTTCAGAAACACTCGGACGATTTATTGTGACGGTTGATCCTGATAAGAAACGATCATTTGAACTGGCAATGGGATCTGACGCAACACTGATTGGCAGGGTAACGGGGAAGAACCTGCAGATAACCGGCCCCTCACTCAGAATATCTGTTCCGGTCAGTGAGCTTGAATCTGCGTATAAAAAACCATTCGGAGGGTACTAATCATGAATCCGACAGCGACACGACACGCCTCCGGACAGAAGGAGCAGGAGTTGATCCCGGATAAGGCGCTTATTATGAGCGGGTACGGGATTAATTCAGAGATTGAGACCAGGGAGGTGCTTTTACGTGCCGGCATGGATGCTGACATCATTCACATCAACGATCTTATCGACCGGAAATACCGGATGTGCGATTATCGTCTTTTGGTTTTCCCTGGCGGGTTCTCCTATGGTGATGATACCGGAGCAGGAAATGCCTATGCCAACCGGGTCAGGAATAATCTTTGGAATGATGTGACCGAATTCCTCGAGGAAGATAACCTGGTCCTTGGTATTTGCAACGGGTTTCAAATCCTTGCAAATCTTGGGCTTGTACCGGCATTTAACAAGCAGTACAAACGAGATATCGCCCTTATGCCAAACCGGAAGGGGGTGCTAGAATGCCGCTATGTAACCATCAAACCGGCTTCAGAAACCCTCTGGACGAAGGGAATAGAACGAATCGTCTGCCCGGTCTCTCATGGAGAAGGGAACTTTTCCTGCTCTAAGGAAGTGCTTACTGAGCTCAGGAGCCAAAAGATGATAGCCTTCACCTACTGCCGGGAGAATCTGAAACCTGCCGACGGAGAATACCCCTACAATCCGAACGGCTCGGTCGCGGACATTGCCGGAATCACTTCAGCAGACGGAAAAGTCCTTGCCATGATGCCTCACCCTGAGCGGGCTATGGAGTTTGTCAATGAATATGACTGGCCATTACAGAAAGAGAGACTTCGACGTCAGCAGCAGCCGATTCCGACCGAATCGATGAATATGAAACTATTTCGAAATATCGTTGAGTATTTCAGATAATTCTCACAGAAAAACTGTCCCTTTTTCAGGGAGGGGAATCTCCAAAATTTTTAACCATCCACTAATTCTAATCAAAAATCTTTCATTTTCGAGTAACTTATTCTAACCTATACCATTATGTATTTGTAACGTAATGGTAACCTATGCGAAAAGATGGTACATGTCTGCTGATTTTTTCTCTTTTTCTATTTTCCCTTTCATCTCCAGGGGGAGTTTCAGCCGAACCAATCGATGCACAGAACACAGATCTCTGGGATATCGTTGAAGATGCCTATGTATACTGTTACCCATTGGTTGTGGTTGATGCCACGCAGAAAAAATTTACGAACACTGAGGTCCCGAATCCCACACAGGCACCGATAAACCAACTGGCCCACAGTAATTTTGTGTTTACAGCAGAAAACAGACTTGTTGTTTCACCGAACGTTGATGATATCTATTCGAGTGCATTTCTGGATCTGAATAATACTGCTTTTGTTTTTGTGAAACCACCAACCTATCGGTTCTGCTCAGCACAGTTTTTGGATGCCTATACAAACACCATTGATGTGGTCGGGTCAGGGAGCAAGACAGATAATCCAGAAGATGAAGTCATCTGTCTGATAACCGGCAAAGATTACCAGGGAGATGTCCCTGACGGTATGAAACATATCATGATACCAACAGACATGGCCTGGATCATTATCCGGACTGTGGTAAACGGGCCTTCAGACATCCCGAATGTTACAGCAATCCAGCAAAAAATGATGCTGGTGCCCCTTGATGTATACCTGAATAACGAGATCTATGTCCCGGAAAAAGGAACATATAATGAGAAATACAACTTCAACCCAGCCGAATATGTATTCAACATGTCAGCTGAAGAGTTCTTTACCACGGCAAATACCCTCATGATAAAAAATCCTCCATCACCGGCTGATACTGAAATACTGGAAAAAATGAAGCAGATAAACGTCGGACCAGGCCTCATCTTTGATGCTGCTATTCTGGGACCAGACGGGCCTGAACGGTGGAATTCCATGGTTGGTCAGATCGAATTTGATCTTATCAGCAAAACAAAAGAATACATGAATGCTCTTGATGGTTGGAAATTTTATGGCGAGCCAATCGGAGAATGGGGTACTGTCTATGCGTACCGGGGACTGATTGCCATCAAAGGACTTGGTGCCAATCCCACCTATGTAGCTATCTATCCTGAGGCCGATTCAGACTCTGATGGCCAGATATTAACTGGGGCTCATACATATCGCCTTCATATCGATAAAGACATGCTTCCACCGGTTAAGAATGACGGGTTCTGGTCTTTTACCATCTATGGAAGTGATAACTTTTTAATTCCGAATGAAATTGACCGGTACTGTATCAATGACCGAAGTAATGTGACCTTCAATGAGGATGGATCACTGGACATTCTGCTCCAGGCTGACAAACCAGCTGAGGAGATGATGAATAACTGGCTACCGGTCGGGACAGCAGATTTTCATATCTATTTACGCATATACGGGCCAGATCTGGAGAAGATAAAGAGTACCTGGACCCCTCCGAAAATTGTCAGGGTTATGAATGATGAAAATATTTCAGACGATAATTCTACAGAAATCCGGGAATCGGTCGTAGAAGTATGAGATAACCGATTTCATTCCTGTTTTTCTGGGCTTTTCATATACTTTATGTGGGTTAGAATCATTATCAGAAAAAAATTCAACCGATTTTTAAGATATAAGCCTACATAAACCCTTTTGCTTAACAATCCTCATTTAAACGAAATGGCAAATAGCCATCTCTCCTGATTATCTGCCTTGGAAAATCAAATAAAAAAGAAAATTTATGTGATTCTGTAAAATTTATCAATTGCTACGCTTATCGGATCATTATCAGAAAGATATGTCAGCTCAAATTCATCAGGACCGATGATCTTCCCATTTGAATATCCGTTATTCTGTTCTGCAAGTGATAACTCAGTTCCGTCTGCACTGATCACTCCGGCAAGTTCACGGGTAACTTCAGTACCATCACTCTTCTTAAACGAGGAATATCCGATAATAATCCGGTCCTTCTGCTCAGTAATATTCAGAAAGAATAATCCGCTTTCTACCTCAGAAAAACCCTGACCACTCTTATATTCAACATACGGCCCTGTCCAGTTCCCGACCAGATCCGGAATGTCTGCGGTCGTTATTCCTGCCATACCAACAATCAGGCCCAACAGTAACACTGCCATTAACCCTTTCATACGATAGAATCACTCCCTGAAAACATATAATTACCGACCAACCCCAGATAATCAGAATCAGACACATTCAATATATAGATATTAGCTAATAACTCCCTTCCAACAAATTAAGTTTTATAAATACTATATAAATTTGCGATCATCAAAGGGGGGTTTTTAGCTATCCTCTATAATCGGTGTCCATACTATCTCTGAAATGTCATGTTCAACCGCGACCTTAGGAAAGTATTGTAGTGAAAAAAGAAGAATCGAGCGTGAGTTTTCAATTTGATTAATTTTTAGCGAAATTCTCAATCTCTTAAAAAAGGTTGAATCATAAATGCTAAATGGGAGAAAAATATATGCTCATCTATTCCTGTCTTTATAATGAGTCTTCCGCTCATGCTTGTCTTATACCCAAGGGTACGTTCATGGGGACTGTTCTGGACCGATGTGATCCGGCTTGAAGGAATCAGACTCAATTCGGTCAGATCGTATGGTCGGATAATGGTAATCATTTCAGGGATATGCCTGGGCTATGCCAGAGGGATTATTAATTGCCTGTATTTTTCAGGGAGCGGGGTTCTGTCCGGTGGAATAGGGATTGCTATGATCCGTATCGGTTCACGAATTTAAAAAAAGGTATTTTACCAGTAATATTCACATTCGTAATAACAATCAGAACAATCTTCTTCATACAGTATGCAGTCATCAGATTCATATGTCAGATCATATGAATCACAATCACAGGATCCGCCTCCTTCTAATCCACCATAATTATCATCATACGTTCCTGAATCACTCTCAAATTCGATCGTATACCGCTGATATGCTGAAAATTGGCTTCCTTCATTACATACTTGAAAGGCCTGACATTCATGAGGAGCAATGAGTTCTGCAACCCAGGGACGGTTTCCTTGCGGATTGTTTACATAACATGTATAGACTACTTTATAGGGAGATCCAGATATTGCAGCTGTTTCTTCCTTCTGGCATTCAGGACCAAGGTATTCATTTCCCTTATCTGCTGGATAATATCCTCCACCTCCGCGGGTCTTTAATGACTTAAATCCAGGATAATAGGGATCTACTTTCCAGGTGACAGTGAGCCAGCCGGTTGTCGGAATTTCAAAATTAGCTTTAACTCGTTGGACTGGATTATCAGAAGTATATCTTCGTTCTTTTGATGCCAGCTCAAGATCGACTAATGTTACTGCTGTAACAGGAAAGGTCACGAGCATACCGAGAAGGATGAGAAGGAAACAATAATATATCATTTTTTTCTCAGGTAATACATTCATAGACATATCACCATCCCAATCATGTATATGAAAAAAACCGAATTATCTTTTTATTCTCCATGAAGACTGAAGATAGTAATCAGATAAAGACTCATTTTTTCATATAACATATCATAATACCATTTATTATTTAAATGTTTTGATGCGAGGAGGAATATCATTCGCTATAAAAAATTTACGAATATTGTACTATATTCAGAAAATGGTAATGTGGGTCTAACTCTTAATAATAATGTTTGCATATAATACAGAAAATACCTGTGAGTTCCTCATGGCCCAATCACATTGTATAAGAGAGGATATGATCTTCTCACGCCTCGCCGGTTGAGTTTCCAAGAGGCACTAATACCGCCTTTATGTTCAGAACCTCATCATGGAACAGGGTGAACGATCGGGTATAATCAAAATACCCCGGATATCTGATGACCAGTTCATAG
>Ga0208825_1003015_pt1 | contig 10437 bp, 10 predicted proteins | sample AD_UKC113_MetaG_FD_184450 | JGI IMG/M metagenome (GOLD analysis project Ga0208825, IMG submission 184450) | Active sludge microbial communities of municipal wastewater-treating anaerobic digesters from Hong Kong - AD_UKC113_MetaG (SPAdes)... | ecosystem: Engineered > Bioreactor > Anaerobic >...
AATATTCCAATATATGTTGTAAGTAGTCATCTAAGTAGTATAAGAAAAAACGACCTATACAATGCCGTAAAAACATGCTATATACCTAATCTTTCTTCTGATAGGGATAACGCTGTAAAAGACGCAGTTGAGCATATTTATGCCCTTGGAGAGTTTAATTTTTCCGATAAAGTTGCTATTATTAGCGGTAGCTCAATTAAAAATAGGAAAGAAGACAGTATTCTCGAAATCACAGTAGTCAAAGATATACTGCAATAACTAGGTGACGTAGCCAAGTTGGTTAAGGCCATGGTCTGCAAAACCATTATCATGGGTTCGAATCCCATCGTCACCTCCATTTATTAGATTCGCTGGGATGGCGGAATTGGCAGACGCGCGGGACTTAAAATCCCGTTCTAGAAATAGAGTGGGGGTTCGATTCCCCCTCCCAGCATTATGCATCACAATTGGGCTTGTTATACCAGTCTATTCAACATCATCAAACTTGTCTAAGTCGGAATTTCCACATTTTGGGCAAACCTTCACAGGGACAGCACCTTCATAAACATATCCGCAAACTAGGCATTTCCATCTCAACCACCTGCTGTCTAAATCCTCAACCAGATGGCTTCCAGATTGATTAATGGAATTAATATCACCAGAAGATCCCCCAGCCCCATTACTCCCATTATCAACGCCTCTACTCAATATATCCTCCATCTTTTAATCTTTCTAAAATTAGATCAAAAGTCTGTTTCTCATCAATATTAGTAGAATCTATTACTAAATCATTGTACAACAAAGGATCATTGTACTCAATACCGTATAGATTCTTGTATCTTTTTGCATCTGTCTTCTGCCTTTTTTGCAAATCAATAACAGCACTTAAAAATACCTTGACTTTACCACCTATACTTAAATCAGGAAGTTTGCTTACACTTCTAATAGCTCGTCTATACAATGAAGCATGAATCCAAACTTTTGCAGTACATGGAATTCCTTCCAATGATGCTAGTCCAGCAAATATCTTTGAATCAATAACTACACCTCCTTTACTAGCCTTCTTTCTTAAATATGTATCTATTTCCCTATCAATTTTAAATATTTCTTCTTCCCTTTCTTTTGTTAAAAAATCCTCTAAATCTTCATACCCCATTTCCTTAACTTTTTTTCTCATTAGTTCACCGCCGTATACATACTCCAAATCAAAATACCTCGCAAACATTTTGGCTATTGTTGAACACCCGCTTGCCCCAGGTCCTCCAAAAACTAAAACATAATCTTTTCTCTCTTTCTCGTTCATATTAATATATAGTATAGTGTTACTTACACACTATGTCGAGAAATATAACCAAAACAAAAAATACAAAAGGCAAACCATCATTGCACCTCAAATGTGATAAGTACATTCTCAATTTTACAATAGCTATGGCTATTTTTGGCGCAATTATGATATTTGACGCCAGTGTATATAAAGCGAATGAGTCTTTTAATGATCCTTTTCATTTTCTAAAACTTCAAGCAATATGGCTTTTACTTGGTGCAATTTTTGCTGTTGTAATGTATTTTTATGATTACAAAAAACTTCTTAAACTTTCTCCATTGATATTTGCATTTACAATAATCTCACTGATAGCAGTACTGATATTTGCTCCAGAAATAAATGGTTCAAGAAGATGGTTCTCATTTGGAGGTTTGCCTCAAATACAACCAGCTGAATTTGCAAAGGTAGCCACAATACTGTACTTAACAAGATGGCTTGGAGGAGACAAAAACTCCCTCTCACACTCAGGGAATACATTTAAAAATATCTTTTTCAAAACATTAATCAGCTTTTGTATTTTAATTTGCCTAATTATAATTCCAATTTTTCTTGAGCCTGATTTAGGAACTACTGTAATCATAGCTGTTACTGCATTTGCTATGTTTTTTGCAACAAGTGATGAAAAAAGACACAGGAGATACACAGCACTTGTCTTAATTCTCGTATTTGTCCCATTAGGACTCATTGCAAGTATATTAGAACCATATAGAATAAAAAGAATTGCCACATTCATGCATCTACTAGTCACAGGAGAAGTCTCGGACCCTCAACAAACTGGTTATCAAATTCAGCAGATACTCATCGGCATAGGATCAGGGGGATTGTTTGGTACAGGATTTGGACAGTCTAGACAAAGATTTGGATATTTAGTAGAAAATACAGCTTTTACAGATTCCATTTTTGCAGTTATTTTAGAAGAGATAGGATTCTTGGGAGGAACAATATTAGTAGGCTCATGGATACTTTTTCTATGGAGAGGATTAAAAATTGCAGAGAATGCTCCAGATAAACAAGGAAGAATGCTTGCCTTAGGCATAACAATATGGCTTACTTTACAGGCATTCATAAACATGGCTGCGAATATCGGATTAATTCCTTTAACTGGAATTCCTCTTCCATTACTCACATATGGAGGATCTAGTACTATCGTAACACTAATGGGAATTGGTATACTACTAAATATAAGTAAGTACAGTTCAAAAAATAAAAATGAAAAGTAGAAATATATCGGACAAAATAGTAGTAACAGGAGGAGGATCAGGTGGACATGTGTCTTGTGCTGATGCCATAATTACTGAATTGCATGAAAGATATAATCTTAGTGATTCAAATTTTCTTTACATTGGAGGAGATTTAGGATTGTCTGGAGAAAAATATGGGAATTCCTTAGAAATCAGATATTTCAAGGATGCTGACTTCAACAAACAATTCATAAGGAGTGGGAAGCTACAAAGAGTTTTTTCTGTAAGATCAATCATCTTACTGTTTAGAACATTTCTTGGTTTTGTTGACTCATACAAGATATTAAAAGTGTTTAGGCCAACTATAATCATTTCCACAGGTGGCTATACTACTGTACCAGTATGTATGGCTGGAAAAATTTTAGGAGCAAAGATATATCTGCACGAACAGACATCAACAGTCGGACTATCAAATAAAATAGTATCAAAATTTTCTGAAAAGGTATTTTTGACATATACTACATCACAGAAGTACTTTGACAAGAGAAAGTGTATACATGTGGGATGTCCCGTTAGGAAAAGTATTTTTTCTCATGAAGGAAAAGGAAAGTATATTCAAACAGTTAACGAAATGATTTTAAATAAGGAAAAGTATCCACTGATTTACATATCGGGTGGAGGATTAGGATCTCATACTATAAATACAGCAATAATAAGTGATTTAGAAAAATTTCTAAATAATTTTCAAATAGTTCTTCAAACAGGAGATAGTCAATCATACAAGGATTATGACAATGCTTTGAATGCTATATCAAAACTTCCAGAGGAATTAAAAAAAAGATTCCTACCTGTCAAATATGTTGATGAGGAATGGATAGGATATTTGTATAACAATATAAACGCATATGTCGGAAGAGCTGGAGCAAACACTGTTTATGAAATTGGCATTTTAAGAATTCCATCTGTTTTTATTCCAATTCCATGGGTAACACACAATGAACAGGAAGAAAATGCTAAAATACTCGTCAAAGTCGGACTGAGTGAAATAGTAATGGAGTCTTCTCTTTCCTTTGAAACTTTGAATGAGGCTTTAGTTGCAGTGCTTGCACAAGGAAGAAAAGTAGATGAAGAAGAACTTAACAGAACATTTAGAACAGATGCTGTTCAAAAATTGATTGATAATATAAATATAAAATAGAAAAAGTATACAAAAATGAGTGATTTAATCATAAGAGGAGGAAATAAATTATCTGGAGAGATGACTCCTGCAGGAAATAAGAACTCTGCACTCCCTGTCATTTGTGCTTCTCTGCTAACAAATGATGATGTAATAGTAAGGAATGTACCAGATATTACTGATGTCGAGAAACTTTTAGATTTAATGAAGGATATGGGGTCAGTTATTGATTGGGACAAGCAGAAATGTATTCTTAAGATAAACAATTCCAATTTTAAGCAAGACTTTTCTAAGGAAACATTTCCCCTTGGAATGCGTGGTGCTATTTTACTCCTCGGACCACTTGTTACAAGAGTAAAGCATATTGAGATAAGAGAGGAAATAGGAGGATGCTCATTAGGAATAAGAGAGATAGATCCTCATCTGGAAATACTTGAAAAATTTGGTGTAGATGTACAGACTAACGGCTATATAAAAATAAGTGTACCAGATACTTTAAAAGGGGCAACACTATGGCAGGAATATATGAGTGTTACCACAACAGAAAACTTCCTCATGGCATCAGTGAAAGCTAAGGGCAAATCAGTAATGGTAAATTCTGCCTCTGAACCTCATGTTCAAGATTTATGCAATTTTCTTATTCAAATGGGGGCAAAGATTACAGGCGCAGGAAGTTCCATACTTACTGTTGAAGGGGTAGATCATCTTCACGGGACTGATTTTACAATCTCATCTGATCATCATGAAATTACGACTATGCTTGCTCTTGGAGCAATCACAGGGGGTACAGTAAGGGTAAGAAAAGCCATTCCAGAACATTTTCCACTGATTAACAGAGAGTTTAAGAAATTTGGAGTTGATGTGAAATATTCAGGAGATACTGCTTTTGTAGAGAATTGTGGAAATCTTGTAATTGAACAACCATATACCAAAAATATGCTTCCAAAGATAGAAGCCGCTCCATGGCCATATTTTCCTGCTGATTTAATGCCGTTGATGATAGCTTTAGCAGTAAAATCTGAAGGGAGCATCATGTTCTGGAATAAACTTTATGAAGGAGGATTCTTTTGGATCCCAGAAATGATCAAGTTCGGAGCACATATTGTAATGTGTGATCCTCACAGGATTATAGTCTACGGCAACAAACCTCTTTCACCAACTAAGGTATCAGCACCAAATATAATCAGAGCAACAGTTGCACTTGCGATGGTGGCACTTTCCATAGATGGAGAAAGTGTGATTGAGGATGCTGATGCTATCAAGAGGGCTCATCCTAATTTCGCAGAAAACTTACACAAGCTTGGAGCAGATATAGAATGGAAGTAGAGCAATTTAAACAGCTCCCAATTTCTTAAGGTAATCAGGAACTTTGTACAAATTAATAGAATTACTAGCCTTCAATAGAACAGCAGTTTTTCTCCCTTCTAGCTCTGACAATCTTGAATTAAGCATAGCAGCGACCTCATCTGCTGAGTCAACCCTTTCTCCGACTCCAAATTCATTATAATAATCACCAAGGTAATACACTTCATCAAAACCACATTTTTTAACAAATTCTCCAATTTCTTTATGCTTACTTGGACAAACATAACCTAATTCTTTCATGTCTCCAAGCACAACAATAGTATGATAATCCCCTTTGTATAGCTTACAGAAAGTTTCAAGAGCCATCATCATAGAACTTGGATTAGCATTATAAGCATCATTTACAATCACCAAATTTTCACCATATTCCAACTTTTCAAAGCGTGCTTCTGAACTTTCGTAAGTGGAGATCTCAGCAATGCATTTATCCATGCTTATACCAAGCATGTTTCCAACAATAATTGCAGGCATAGCATCATACACAAAACCCTCTCCATACACTTTCAAGTTGACACTCAAAGTATTATCTCCATAGTATGTAAATTTAAAATGTGTTCCTTCTCCATCTACAACTACATCGCTTATCTTAAAATCTGCCTTCTCGTCTTTTCCATATGTCGTCAAAGGATAATCTCCAGTGTACACATCATATATTCTTCTGAGCATCTCATCATCAATGTTTAATATCAGTGGTTTACCAGTTCTTCGCATATAGTCAGCTAAATCCTTTTTCTCTGCATATATATCTTCTATGCTTCCTATTTTTTCTGCATGTACAAAGCCGATATTAAGAAGTATTCCAATATCTGGATCTACTGAATTAACATGCCATGCTATTTCGCCCTTTCTGTCCATAGCACACTCCAAAATGATAACATCATGATTGTCATATTGACTCAACAATGCAGCGTTACCCCATACAGTATTTGAATGATCAGACCACAGAACTTTCTTCTCAGATTCCAAGATATGGGCTAACATACGCTTTGTTGTAGTTTTTCCAGTACTCCCTGTAATAGCAATAATAGGTTTATCTATAAATGAGGAGGCATAATTCAATACCTTTTCAAGACCTTCTTGTATACTATCAACTAGAATAATTGGCTTACTACACTCAGAAACAAAAGAACTTTTCGCATTTTCACAAAATGAACAAGAAGCTCCATTTTCTAAAGCAGTTTTAATGAATGAATGACCATCAAAATTCTCTCCAACTATTGGAATATATATTGTGCCTGTGACACTACTTCTAGTATCGTAGCTGAATCCAGTAAAATATGCAGAGTCATCATAATTAAGTATTTCAAACTCCGGAAATCTTTCTTTAATATTCTTTAGAGGAATTTTCATTGGTATCATTGTATACAATACCTCATTGCCAGTCAAATGGATCTAACAGAGTTTATCGGTCAAATATAATTCTAAAAATCTGAATAGAGTTATAATCAATTTCTTTTATTAGCAACAAAAATAACAAGCCTAGAGAAATATAGTCAATCCTATAATGATTTTCTCTTGACGTACCAATATTGCAGTGTTACATTAGTGGCAGGAAGTGGAAAAAAGTGGTGAATAATGATATAGTGATTCCATGCTAATAGGAGAGTACAAAACAAAAATAACTGAAAAGAAAAGAATATCACTTCCAAAAAAATTTAGAGATGAGATAGGAGATGATCTCATTCTAACCAGAGGCTATGAAAATGCTCTCATTCTGGTAAATAAAAAACTTTGGGAGAACATAGCTAAGGATGTGCTAAAAGGCTCTTTTACAAGCAAAGATATTAGAGATACAAGCAGATTCCTTGTAGGTGGAGCAAAAGAAATACAACTTGACTCCCAAGGACGGTTTGTTGTGCCTGAGTCTCTCTTTGAACATGCAGGACTTAAATCTGATGTCATATTCCTTGGTCTAATTAATTGGATAGAGATTTGGGATCTTCAACAGTGGCAAAAAAGATTGGAATACTTGCAGAAACATGGAGAAGAAATAGCTGATGAGATAAATAAAATGAGTAAGACGGACAATAATGCATAAAATACATGTTCCTGTGCTTCTCAAAGAAACAATAGATTCCTTAGACATACATCCTGATGGTTTTTACATTGATGGAACTCTTGGTGATGGAGGACATAGTATGGAAATACTAAAGAGATTATCAGATAAAGGCCTGTTAGTAAGTATAGATCATGATCCATATGCCATAGAATTTGTAAAGAAGTATTACAAAAAATATATGAATCCAAACTGGAAAATCTACAGATCAAACTTCAAAGAAATTGACAAAATTGCTCAGCAAATAGGTAGAACACCTGATGGAATAGTCCTAGATTTAGGAATATCCTCTCGACAACTTGAAAATTCACATAATAGAGGATTCAGCTACAATGAAGACAAAGAACCCCTTGATATGAGAATGGATACAACACTAAATGTGACTGCTAAAGATCTTTTGAATATGCTTTCTGAAAATGAATTGTCATACATATTCAAAAAATACGGAGAAGAAAAATATTCTTCAAAAATAGCGAAGGCTGTTAAACAAAATATCTCTGATATCAATACTGTTGGAGATCTTAAAAGAATTATCTACAAAGTAGTGCCGGCAGATAACTCTAACATTAAGAACCCTTCTCGCAGAGTCTTTCAGGCTCTGCGAATAGTGGTAAACGATGAACTGCATAATCTAGAGCAGGCATTGGAGAACTCTTTTAAGATCTTGAACAAAAACGGAAGAATTTCCGTCATTTCCTTTCATTCTCTGGAAGATAGAATTGTGAAAAAATTCTTTTTGGAGAAGCAGAAAAGCGGAGAAGGGGTTTTGCTGTATAAAAGCTATATTGCCCCAACCGATACAGAAATTATACAAAATCCTAGATCCGCTTCTGCAAAATTAAGAACTTTAATTAAAAAATAAGCAAAATGAAAAAAACTGTCCAGCTAACAAAAAACATACCACTTCTTGTATTTGTAATATCTCTTATTTCATTTGTCTTTTCTCAGCTTGTCATAAATTCAATATTGGCACCATTAGGGACACAACTACAAAGCCTTAATAGGGAAAAAAATTTTTTAGTTGAAGAGAATCGTACAATGGAAGAACAAATTGCGAAAGCGAATTCAATAACAGTTGTGCGTAAATTAGCAGATAAGTCACTATCTCTTTCAACAGCACCAAAAACTTCCATATATTTAGAGAAAGATTCTCTTGTTGCAAATCGACAGTAAATGTCAAAACTTAATCATTTGTACAAAAGAAACACAAAAAAGGCCACACATAGGACTCCATCTGTCCCACATCTAAGCAGTATTGCCATTTTAGCAATACTTGTATCTAGTATCGGCATTATCGTGATTATCCAAGCATTTAGGTGGCAAATTATCTATGCTGAAAAATTTAAAGATCTATCGAGAAATCAATATTCAAAAAATGAAGAAGAGACCCCACAAAGAGGCGTTATACTCGCAAGTGATGGGACTGTTTTAGCTATAGATCAGCCTGTGTGGAATGTTTATGCAACATTAAGCATGAATAAAACAGAAAGAGATCTATTCTTTAGTAAGAAGGATAAATTTGTAGCGGAAGTATCAGGTATTTTAAATTTAGAGCTTGAGGAAATAAACTCAAAAATTACAGATGATTTTGTATATGTTCCTCTTGCTAAAGGTGTTTCTACTGAGAAGAAGAAAGCACTACAAGAAGCAAATATTTTTGGAGAAGGAACAGAAGGTTTCGGCTTGTATTTTGAGAAGGAAGAGCAAAGAGTATATCCGAATGGTCAATTAGCTTCCCATGTTCTTGGCTTTTTAGGAAAGAATGAGAAGGGAGAGCAAGTTGGACAATATGGTATACAAGGATACTATTTCAAAGATATTGCTGGAAAATCTGGATATTCATATGAAGAGAAAGATTCATCAGGTAATGTAATACTAACATCAGAATATGAACCTGTTCTTCCAAGAAGTGGAAAAAATTTCAAATTAACAATTGTTCCAAATATCCAAGCAAAAGTTGAGGAGATTCTTGAAAAAGGAGTTAAATCGGCTAGAGCAAAAAGTGGCACGGTAATAATAATGAATCCAAGAACTGGTGCAATTATAGCAATGGCAAACTATCCAACATACAATCCTAGTGAATATTGGAGAGTTTCAGAACCATGGATTTTGAAGAATAGAGCAATATCCGATGTCTATGAATATGGATCTGTTCAAAAACCAATTACATTTTCAATAGGTATAGAAACAAAAGCCATTGAGCCAACATACACGTGTAATGATGCAACTGGATACCTAGATTTGTACAAAGCAACAGGATATGAGGATCTAAAAGGTAAAAAAGTTTACACTTGGAATAGGGCAGCAGCAGGTCTTCAAGATATTGCTGATATATTTAAGAATTCAAATAATCCATGCACTGCACAAGCAGCTTTAAAAGTTAATTCTTCTGAATATTATTCATATTTGAAAGATTTTGGAATCGGAGAATTTATAGGTATAGGGTTACAAGATGAAGCTACGAGTTATATGAAGCCCTTTGATTATTGGACTAGATTGGATATTATCACATCTTCGTATGGGCAAAGTATATCAGCTACACCTCTTCAAGTGCTTTCTGCATTAAGCACATTTGCCAATAGTGGGCAGAGAATGAGACCGTATATAATTTCTGAAATTTCTGATGAAAACGAAACAATAGAGATAAAACCTGAAGTACTTTCTACACCAATATCTAAAGCAACTGCTGATGAAATCAAAAAAGATTTAGTACTCTCTGTACAAAGAAATTCTTTAGGAGGTTTTGCTAAGGGTTTAGAACAATATGACATAGCAGCAAAAACTGGAACTGCACAAGTGCTTGATACTGTAAATGGAGGCTACAAAGATGATGCTACAAATGATACTGTCATAGGGTTTGCTCCTGCAGATGATCCAAAAATGATTATGCTTGTAAAACTTGAAGAACCACAAATTGCAAATTTCGCTTCTTTGACAACTGTTCCTATATGGAGAGATATCTTTTTGGCTGTAGCAGACAATCTGGAAATATCTAAAAAAAATTGAGATAATTGCTCATAGTATAATTATAATTAACACAAAACCATGACCGACATACTGAAACAATCCATAGAAGCGCTTTTCGTATCAACTGTAGCATCTGCACTTTTTGCTCCAATAATGATAGATCTGCTGTATAAATTCGGACAAGTTAGTGGAATAAAAAAGTCAAAAATAGGAGGAGGAGATGGTGATAATAGCCTTTTCATGAAGATAATGAGAACTGCAACAACAAATGGAACTCCCAATATGGGAGGAATCTTGATTTGGGTAATAGTTCCGCTTATTACTCTTCTGCTAGTTCCTGTCACTGAGGTGATAAAGGTGTTTTTAATTGGGTTTGTTCTTTTTGGCC
>Ga0208825_1003016_pt1 | contig 10433 bp, 10 predicted proteins | sample AD_UKC113_MetaG_FD_184450 | JGI IMG/M metagenome (GOLD analysis project Ga0208825, IMG submission 184450) | Active sludge microbial communities of municipal wastewater-treating anaerobic digesters from Hong Kong - AD_UKC113_MetaG (SPAdes)... | ecosystem: Engineered > Bioreactor > Anaerobic >...
GACCAGATTTTGAAAGCCTATTCCTATGATGTCAGTAAACAACTATCAGTCTTTGTAGGACTCATAATCACCAACTGCATAATCATGGGACGTATTGAAGCATTTGCTCTTGGCAACAAACCAATACCCTCACTGATTGATGGACTTGCAAACGGAGCCGGATACGGAATAATCCTCATAATCATTTCCATCATAAGAGAGCTCTTCGGTTCAGGAACACTCTTTGGCATTCAGATTATCCCCCTAAACTGGTATGCCTCCAACGGAGGATTTTACTACAACAACGGATTGATGATTCTCCCTCCGATGGCTTTGATTCTAATTGGACTCATCATTTGGGTACAAAGAAGTTTTGACAAGGATTTACAGGAAAAATAAACACATACCACTATGCAAGAGTTAATTAATATTTTCGTAAAATCCATATTCGTTGAAAATATGGTTTTTGCCTTCTTTCTTGGAATGTGTTCATTTCTGGCAGTTTCAAAAAGTGTCAAGACCGCAACCGGTCTTGGAATAGCAGTCATATTTGTACTTGTCGTGACTTTGCCTGTCAACTATCTCCTTTATGAATATGTACTCAAACCTGGAGCACTCGTTTGGCTAAATCCTGACTATGCCAGTCTCGATCTGAGTTTTTTAAGCTTCATAATATTTATAGCTACTGTTGCCTCAATCACACAACTTGTAGAGATGGTCGTAGAAAAGTTTACGCCAGCACTATACTCCTCACTTGGCATCTTTCTTCCTCTCATTGCAGTCAACTGTGCCATCCTTGGCGGATCGCTCTTCATGCAAGAAAGAGGTTACGAGACGCTCGCTCAGGCTACTACCTATGCCCTCGGTTCAGGAATTGGCTGGGCACTGGCAATAGTGTCACTGGCAGCCATACGCGAAAAACTTAAATATTCAAACGTGCCAAAACCACTTCGTGGACTGGGCATAACATTTATAATGGTAGGACTCATGGGTATAGCATTCATGAGCTTTATGGGAATTAAACTGTAACAGAGGAGAGATCATGGATATAACAATAATAGTTACTGTAGCAGTAATCGCAATACTTATCGTTACCCTTATTCTGGTGGCAATGCTGCTTTATGCAAAAGCCAAACTGACACCCTCCGGCAAGGTAAATATTACAATAAACGGAGAAAAAGAATTATCAGTAAGCCCCGGTTCCTCACTTCTTACAACACTTTCCAACGAGAAGATTTTTCTCCCGTCTGCCTGCGGTGGAAGCGGCACATGCGGCATGTGCAAATGCCGTGTTATCAAAGGAGGTGGAGAAATACTTCCTACCGAAACAGGCTTTTTCACCCGCAAACAACAAAAAAACAACTGGCGTCTCGGATGCCAGGTCAAGGTCAAGGAAGACATGGAGATTATCATCCCCGAAGAGGTGCTCGGAATTAAGAAATGGGAGTGCGAAGTCGTCAGCAATAGAAATGTAGCAACATTCATAAAAGAATTTATCGTAAAACTTCCTGAAGGAGAAAATCTTAAATTCAGATCAGGAGGATATATTCAAATAGATATTCCGCCATGTGAAGTTGACTTCAGCAAGGATATATATGTAGAACCAGAATTCCGTGAAGATTGGGACAGAATGAAAATCTGGGATCTTAAAATGATCAACAAGGAAAATACCTTCAGAGCCTATTCTATGGCCAATCATCCTGCAGAAGGCAACATCATAATGCTCAATGTCCGTATTGCAACCCCACCTTGGGACCGCACGAGAGGGACATTCATGAACGTCAATCCCGGAGTGTGCTCATCTTACATTTTCTCCCGCAAGCCCGGAGATAAAGTTACAATCTCAGGCCCGTATGGTGAATTTTTCATAAAAGACACTCAGAACGAAATAATATTCGTAGGAGGTGGTGCAGGAATGGCTCCTATGCGTTCACATATCTTCCACCTTTTCAAGACAGAAAAGACCACCCGCAAAGTAAGTTATTGGTATGGAGCCCGTTCACTTCGTGAAGTTTTCTATGAAGAAGATTTTCGTGAAATAGAGAAAGAATTCCCTAATTTCACTTTTCACCTTGCATTAAGTGAGCCAAGACCTGAAGACAATTGGACAGGTCTTACCGGATTCATCCACCAGGCACTTTACGACAACTATCTCAAATATCATGAGACACCTGAAGATGTAGAGTACTACCTCTGTGGTCCTCCTATGATGAACAGTGCTGTCATAAACATGCTCGACAATCTTGGAGTACCTCCTGAAAATATAGCCTACGATGATTTTGGCGGATAGAGAATCCTCCAGTTAACAGGATATAAATTATTCACTCGATTACCGAGATTTTTGACAAACCCAAGACCAAGCCCCATGTAAGTTACTCTCAAATAACCCAATGGGGCTTTTTCTTTAAGCCTTACAGAGTTCCTTGAAAGATAATTAAGAGCTTCTTGACGAGAGAGTTCGATTGAAGGCCATTCATCACCATAACAAATTGAAAGAGCATATTCATGGGAAGGCCTTAAAAATGTTGATACTGTAGATGTTACAGGCGACAACCTTGAAAATGGCACAGACCGTTTTACAGCCCCATTCTCCAAAGGTTTTTGGACAAGAGCAAAATAAAATCCCTCTCCCCTTGCAAGACCCGGGAAAAATTGATATCCCCCTTCTTGAGTCACAAATATACCCCACCTCTCAATTACATCTTCAGTCAAACCCAAATCATAAGAGACCGCTCCAAATTCATTTTTTAACCATCTCACATTGTCATCATTCTCCCTACGGTTAAAAGTGCATGTAGAATAAGCCAGAAGACCTCCCGGCGCCAATGCACCCCAAATATCCGACAAAATCCTCTTCTGTCTTGCAGCACATAAATTTACACCAGATTCTGACCATTCCGATATCACTTTCGGATCCTTACGAAACATCCCTTCACCAGAGCACGGAGCATCTACCAGAATAAAATCAAACAACCATCCACCTTTTGAAAAATATCTTGGATCATGGCTTGTAACAGTTACTCCGGGCACACCCCATTTAGTAATATTCTCTGCAAGTACTGAAGCCCTGCTGCCAATAACCTCATTGCAAACAACAGAACACATTGAATTGAATGAACTCAAATTCTCAGAACCAACAATACTCCTTGCCACCATAGAGACTAAATGAGTACTTTTACCACCGGGAGCAGCACACAAATCCAGAACAGATTCAGGTTTCACCTCTCTGAACACCGGCTCCAGAACAGACAGGAACATCGATGAAGGCTCCTGGACATAGTATCCTCCAGCATGAAACAGAGGATCAAAAGTAAAATCAGCCCTTTCTCTCAAATAATAGCCATTATCGCACCAGGGGACATTGCCTTCAATTTTTAACCCAAGAGAAAAAGGGTCATCAACCTTCAAATCATTTATTCTTACAGCCGTTTCGGGACTGCTTCCAGAGAGAGCCTCCAGAACCCGACGGGCTGTCTCATCACCGGCAGCCTCAATCAGATATTGCACAAACTTGTCAGGAAAATTCAAAATCTTCAATTACCTTGAATAGTGACCAGATTCAAAAATATATGTACAGTACCCTGCTCCCCATAAATCATAACGGTTAAACTGTTCCACAAGCTTCAGCATAAATTTAGGCCAGTTTTTATTTTTGCTTTGAGACCAGTAAACCTCTGAAAGAGCAGACATTCTCGGAAATATAGCATATTCCACAGCTGCCTTGTCAGGGAAATATTCCGTCCACATACAACCCTCGCCACCAAGAATATTCTCTTCATAAGCTGTATTATAAGGATCTGGATTTGGTTCAAAATTATACACCGAATCAAGAGGTACAAAAAAATCCTTATGACAAAGAGCCGTCTCATTCTTCCTCTGAGCAGTATTAAAATAATGCTGGTTTACAGAAGCAATTATAGTCTTATTGCCCATCTCTGCAGCTTTCCAGCCATGCTCGGCATCTCTCCAGCTCATTACAATCATATCTTTTTCAAGATAGTTCGGGCTCTCCATAATTTCGTCCCAGCCGACAAGTTTCCTTCCACGAGCTTTAACAACATCATAGACTCTCTTCAAAAAATAGCCCTGAAGCTCAGTTTCGTCTTTAATCCCATAATTCTTCATAAAAGACTGAGTCTCTCTCGAATCTCTCCACCATATAGGTGAACATTCGTCACCACCTACATGAATATATTCCCCGGGAAATATATCCATCAATTCATTAAATACATCCTTCAAAAATTTGAAAGTCTGCTCCGATGGAACCAGAACATTATTCTGACGATTGAAAATACCCCATGTAATAGCAGGTTGCTTTGGTATATCCGGAGTAGTGCTCAATTCGGGATATGCAGCAATAATTGCCATAGAGTGACCAGGAATATCAATCTCAGGAACGATGGTAATATAACGATCAGCAGCATACTTTACAATATCCTTCATCTGCTCAATAGTATAATACCCTCCATATCTGGTACTGTCAACACCCGTTCCCGGAAAAAGCCCGATAATGGTACCAGCCCTCCACGAGCCAATCTCGTTCAACTTGGGATAAGCCTTGCTCTCCATTCTCCATCCCTGATCGTCAGTAAGATGCCAATGAAAATAATTCAACTTGTGAAGAGCAAGATAATCTATATACTGTTTAATATATTCAACCGGGAAGATATGCCTGACGACATCAAGATGCATCCCCCTGTACTGAAACCTCGGATAATCCACAATTTCAATCTCCTGTACAGGTATCTGCAAATACTTGTCAAACAGACCCAACTGAGGCATTGTTGAAGGCAAAAGCTGAATCAACGTCTGAACAGCATAAAACAATCCTTCAGGATTAGCACCGGTTAAATTCAGAATACCATCTTTAGTATTCAATGTATAAGCCCCAGTTTTTTTGAGATCAGAAGGGCTAAAACCTGCGATTCCATAGGCAAGAGGCTTTATGTCTAAAACGATATGCTTGATTTCAGCCTCCTTGTTCTTTTTAATTTTAATCTCCTTCCCTTTGGCATCCCTTGCAGGAATTATCGACAATTCAACACTATAATGTTTTAAAAAATAATCCTTAAGAAACTTTGCCGATTTCAACTGCTCCTCACCGGAGGCAACAATGACAGTATTTTTGTTAATCCTGTAAGAATTAATACCCGGCACAGCCTTCACCGGTTCAGGAATAATAGAGACTTTCAAATATTTACTGTTAGAAGGCACCTGAGCCATAACAGGAGATAACATTAAATTTGCCAAAGCCATAGAACAAAGAGCAGTAAAACCCCATAATCTTTTCATTTTCTATTTAAATTTAATTCCAATTCATTGGTAACTTTATCAACCAAATCCTTAAGCTTTCCACCCAGCATCATTTTCAACATGCCGGAAAGTTCAGTTTCCAACTCAATCATCAACTCAGTCTCCCCCGTGCACCTTTCATCAAAAGTGATAAAAAAGACAAACGGGAAAGGAGAATTCCCATACTGTTCATACTTAATAAGAGAAAAAGGCACCCTTTCAGCAACCTTAAGGCCAATCTCAAATCCCTGAACCTTGGTAACAATAGTATCCTGAGTAGCAATCAGTTCATTACCTTTCAAAACATCGGCAGGAACACCCTTTGAAAAATTTGACAAATCAGAAAACATCTCAAATAGAACCTCTGCAGGCTGTTTAACCAAAATCTTCCGGCCTTTAATATTTGTACTGCTCATACAATCAATTCTCCCACACTTCTACTTTCCCCATGCCTCAGGACGATATCTCCACTGACGCAGAGTCTCCATCATTTCCTCCTTGATATAACCACTCTTAAGAGCCTGCTCTATCAACATGTCATAATTAGTCAAAGTCCTCAACTCACAATTAGCATATTCGAAGGAGCGGCGCGACACATCAAAATTGTATGAGAAAATCGCCACCATACCTAAAACATTAGCGCCGCTCCTGTTCAAACAATTCACAGCAGAGAGAGAACTTGCACCGGTAGATATGAGATCCTCAACCACTACAACTGAAGCCCCATCAGGCAAATAACCCTCAATCTGAGCCCCTGTACCATGATCCTTTGGCTTTGGACGAACATAGATAAAAGGGAGATTGAGCATCTCGGCAACCAGCGCTCCCCATGCAATAGCTCCGGTAGCAACACCAGCAATAACCTCAGCATCAGGATAATTTTCCCTTACCAGCTTAGTCAGATTGTCATATATTATCTTCCTCTGTTCAGGAAACGAAAGAATCTTCCTGTTATCACAATAAATTGGAGCTTTCCAGCCCGAAGCCCACGTAAACGGAGCATCAGGACTCAAACGGACAGCTTCGATGTCGAGTAGCAGCTTCGCTACAATTTCTTCAATCAAATCCATAATTTCAAGTATCTTTGTACAAAGATAAAAAATCAATCCATATTTATATAAATGTACAGTCTCTTCTTCAACAATCGCCGCATAATCATCTATTCAAACAATGAACCTAAGGAAAGAGATCAGCAGACCATAAAACATCTCATAGAAGATCCATCGACAGTACACTTCTTCCCCGGCAATGACCAAAAAATTGAAGAACTACCATTTATATTTAACAACCTGACAAATATCAAGCAACTTATGATTTCCTCCAAAGACCAGGAGGATACTTTCAACAAGCTCTGCAAAAATCTCACAAAAATCACTGCAGGAGGAGGTTTAGTAACAAATAACAAAGGCGAACTTCTACTTATATTACGCAACGAACTTTGGGATCTTCCCAAAGGGAAACAAGAAGAGGGTGAAAATATAGAGACAACCGCATTAAGAGAAGTTGAAGAAGAGTGCGGCATAAAAAATCTCCAAATAAAAGAAAAAATATGTGAGACATACCACACCTATCTGAACAGCGAAAACAATCTTACAGTTAAGTGCACTCACTGGTTTCACATGGAATATCAAGGTAAAGAGACACAGACAATACCACAAAGAGAAGAAAACATCGAACAGATCGTCTGGATAAAACCCTCAGAACTGCCAAAATATCTCAACAATACCTATGAATCAATAAAAGAACTCTTCGCAAACGCAACCACCCAACTCGCCAAACACTAACCACTACTCGCCATCCACTAATCATCAATCACCTCATATCAGTCACCTTGACCCCATTATGCTTTCCAGCATCAAACTTAAAATGATCCTGGCCCCAAGGTTTCTTTTCCACAAATGAAGTGATATTCACAGTAACACTCTCACCACTCTTGGTCACATAAACAATCCTCACAGGAGAATAGTCCCTTTTGTCAATCATCAACGATATTTTGCTGTAACCCAGCCTTTTATTTATAGGAAAAAGATCTACTACCCACACTGGAGTCTTATTAACATTGGATGACTTAGCCTTCTCCGGATACGAGTAACCCTTACCAAGCGAATAGAAAAAAGCTAAAGGATTTTCAAGCAAATCCACCTGAGAAATATCATTTTTCAAGATAACCACCTCATTATTAGCCACATTGTAAATCCATTTAGTATCTCCGTCGCAATAAAGAGACAAATCTTTATTATCCATCCGGTAAGAATCCTTTTGAGCCTGAACTGTACCCACATTAACCTGCCCGTCAAAATTCATGGAAAAACCCATCTCAAATGCTGATAACTGACTCAATTTAGACCTGAACTGACTAATAATATTCTCGGTTTTTTCAGACTGCGACTGCAAATCACCCACAAAAGAATTGGCACATGTTGCAGAGTTTGACAAAAGAAAAACAAATGCTACTGCAAAACTCAGACCGGCAACTAAATACCTTTTTAACAAACCTGTAAATCTTAACATATTCGTCAGTAGCGCATAGCAGAATCGAACTGCTATTTCAGGAATGAGAATCCCGCTTCCTAACCGTTAGAAGAATGCGCCGTATTCCGTTAAAAGTGTGTGCAAAGGTAAGTAATACAAATCAAATTTCAAAATCCCCCAAAACCCCAACAGCCCTATCAATGCGCGCAATACTCTCCTCCCTGCCAATCACCTCACATACATCAGCGACTGCCGGGCCATTGGATACACCTATCATACAAAGCCTCACGGCATTCATAACCTTACCCATGCCATATCCCTTCTCACGAATAAAACTCTCCAAAGAGTCCTCAATCTTAGCTGAGACAAACTCATCCACTTCACCCAGCACACTTGCAACCTCCTTCATAATAGCAGGAACATCTTCCTTCCAAAACTTCCTAACAGAAACTTCGTCATAAGATTCAGGCCTCAAAAAGAAAAACTCAGCCTTCTCCCACATTTCGTGAACAAAATTGACACGAACCTTCATAATGTCAACAATCCTCAAAGCCTTCTCCCAACTGACCTCCATCCCCACAGAGTTCATATATGAAGAAAAAAGTCCCGCCAACTCCTCATTACTTTTCCTCACAAGATATTGATGATTAAACCATTTAGCCTTCTCAGGATCAAACCTTGCACCAGCCTTACTCACCCTGTCAAAAGAAAACAACTCAATAAGCTCATCCATAGAAAATATCTCCTGCTCAGTTCCAGGATTCCATCCAAGAAGAGCAAGCAGATTTACAAAAGCTTCCGGAAAATAACCATCCTCCCTGTATCCGCGAAAAATCTCACCATCAGAAGATTGCCACTGTAACGGAAACACAGGGAAACCCATCTTGTCTCCATCACGCTTACTAAGTTTACCATTTCCGGCAGGCTTGAGCAACAAAGGCAAATGAGCAAACTCAGGCATCCTGTCATGCCAACCAAAAGCTTTATAAAGCATCACATGCAAAGGCAATGATGGTAACCACTCCTCACCCCTTATCACATGAGTTATCTCCATCAGATAATCATCAGTAACATTGGCCAGATGATAAGTTGGCAACATATCAGAGCTCTTAAAGAGCACCTTGTCGTCCAGAGTAGAAGAATTCACTACCACATCTCCCCTTATGAGATCTGACATATGTATCTCCTCATCCTCAGGCATCATAAAACGAATTACCCACTGGTCGCCCCTGTTGATTCTCGTCTTTACCTCATCCTGAGAAAGAACAAGAGAGGTCTCCATAGAGTTCCTCAACTTGTAATTATAGTTAAATGTCTCTCCACGAGATTCTGCCTCTCTCCTCAACTTTTCCAGCGACTCCGCAGAATCAAAAGCATAATAGGCATGTCCTGAATCAACCAGCATATCTGCATATTGCCTGTATATACCTCTTCTTTCACTCTGCTTGTACGGACCATAACTGCCTCCTTCTGCGACACCCTCATCAATCCTTATCCCGCACCACTTGAGAGACTCATTAATATACTCTTCAGCACCAGGAACAAAGCGTTGAGAATCTGTATCTTCAATCCTCAGAATAAAATCACCCCCATGCTTTCTCGCAAAAAAATAATTAAAAAGAGCCGTCCGTACCCCTCCTATGTGCAAAGGACCTGTCGGACTCGGAGCAAATCGCACTCTTACTCTTCTTTTAACAATATTTGAATTGCTATTATCCATAACTTTTTAATAATTACTCCATTTTAAAAATAACTTGAACCGTCCCAACAATGAGTACACAGACTCTCCTTAGGAAGACCAATGGCTTCCACCAAATCATCCAATCTCTGAAAAACAAGAGAATTAAGCCCCAAAGTTTTCCGAATCTCCTCCACCATAGCTTTATACTTCTCGCCTGAGTCATCGGAATATTCTTTGAAATCAACCCCCTCCACAGAACCAATAATTCTCATAACAGCCTTGTGAGTAGCCAAATCAAGACTTGACCTCGAACGACTGAAATTGATAAATTCACATGGAAAAGTGAGTGGAGGACAGGCAATCCTCATATTAATCTCCTTAATACCAGCCTCGAGTAAATCCGCAACATTATCTTTCAACTGAGTACCTCTAACAATAGAATCATCGAGAAAAATACCACACTTTCCTTCTATAACTGCCCGGTTGGGAATAAGCTTCATCTTAGCCACCAACTCCCTCATATTCTGACTTTGAGGCATAAAACTTCTCGGCCAGGTAGGAGTATATTTAGCATAAGGCCTCTTAAGAGGAATACCGCTGACATGACTGTAACCTATGGCATGTCCAATACCTGAATCCGGAATCCCCGCCACAAAATCGGCTTTTACACAGTCCCTCCTTGCAAGAGCAGCTCCACATCTGTAACGACACTCGTCAACATTAATCCCCTCATAATACGAAGGAGGATAACCATAATATACCCATAGAAAAGAACAGACCTGCATCCGTTCTCCAGCCTTTTTCAACTGTTCATATCCCTCTGCAGTAATTCTAACAACTTCACCAGGCCCCAGAAACTTCTCTACATTATAGCCCAGATTGGAAAAAGCACAAGTCTCAAATGAAGCAGCATAAGCACCCTCCTTTTTGCCAATAATTACAGGAGTCCTGCCAAGTTTGTCCCTTGCAGCAAAAATACCATTTTCAGTAAGCACAAGCATGGAACATG
>Ga0208825_1003023_pt1 | contig 10418 bp, 10 predicted proteins | sample AD_UKC113_MetaG_FD_184450 | JGI IMG/M metagenome (GOLD analysis project Ga0208825, IMG submission 184450) | Active sludge microbial communities of municipal wastewater-treating anaerobic digesters from Hong Kong - AD_UKC113_MetaG (SPAdes)... | ecosystem: Engineered > Bioreactor > Anaerobic >...
ACAATGCGCTCGTCCATATCCAGGAAAGACATGTGGCAGCCAGCGCAGCCTGCCAACCAATCTGATGCTACTTTAGGTTTTGCCATGGTTTAACCTCTCTTTACTCACATTTTCAGCTGAACGGAAATTGGCTCGGCGGTCAGCGCTTCTTTCCAGGTTTTCACACTCTGTAAACCCACCAAGTTTGCTAAGGCGTTAATCACTTCTAATGAAGAGCGAACACCTTCTGGTGCAATCAGGGCAGGTTTACTCTCTTGCAGCCGGCCGTCAGTGCTCAGATAGTGCCCGCTTTCTTCTGCCCACATCGTTGCCGGCAGGATTACATCTGCCCGCTCTGTGAGCGCTGAAGGATAGCTGGCAAACACTATTAATGAAGGTATCCCTTCGCAGCGCTCGATCAGCAACGGGCTTGGGGTTTCATCACCGAGTGCTATGAGCGCTGTCTCGATGGGCTTGTTATCTGGCTCGACTTTATAATGCAACTGTGCCGCTGCTAAGCTGTTGGCTTTGCCTTTGATAATCAGGATGGGGATATTTTCGCCCTGAGCAAAAAGTGCTAAGTGTAACAAAGCCTCGTAGTTCTGCATTGATGCAAATTCCCCGCCGATCACGATAACTGGATGCTCAGCATCTGCGAGTAGCTTTGCGGCTTTGTGCAGCCGGCTCGCATCGAATCCGGTCTTTTCGAGGATAAGGGTTAATTTCTTCTCGGAGTATTTTTGATTGATTTGCAGGTGAATGTTACGGGCAAGCAGGAAGCCATCCACAAAATCTAAATATCCTCCGGGGCTGAGTTGTAGACTAACTGCGCAATAAGGGCACAGTCCGTTAGGCTGATCGGAAACATTGATCAGTTGAGTGCCGCCCCAGTTCTGGCGCTTAAGGAAGAAACCTGCCACTTGGTGGCCTGTTTGTAGGTCTGCGCCAAGAATAAGTGCAGCATCCACAGCTTTCAGGGCGTTTAAGTCAGATTCGAAGGCTTCATCAAGATCGTCAGCGAGCCTGGTACTGCATAGCGCAGCTTCGTCATCTTCCGTCAGGTAAATTCGTGTGCATTTAAAACCAGTTTGGAAAAGTTCAGACGCGTTCGTTAATGTTTCTAAGGGCAGGCGGGCTGAAACGAAAGCAGCCTTACTCTCGTGCGGCCCTTTTTGCAACTTTTCAGCAGCTACCCTAAGCGCTTCTTCCCACGTGGTTGGCTCAAGCTTGCCATTTTTACGGATGAGTGGCGTGGTGAAGCGCTTGTAACCAATTTCCAGTGGTTCGTAGCGCCCTTGCTTGCAGAGCAAACCTTCGTTCATTGGAGAATCCCAAATGCCCTCGATGCGCACCAGGTGGTTATCGCGCGTGAGCACATCGCGCTCGCAGCCCAAGCTGCAGTCGGTGCAAACCGAAACCGTATGGGTCAGGTCGGTTTCGCGGCCGAGGTAAGCGCTGCGGCGGTCCATCAAGGCTCCAGTGGGGCAAATCTGCACACAAGCGCCACAGGAGACGCAGGAGCTTTCGCCCAAGGGGACGCCGTAGTCAGCCACTAAGATACTGCTTGCGCCGCGGTCTTCAAAGCCTAAGGTAAAGTTGCCTACCTTCTCCCCGCATACGCGCACACAGCGCCGGCAAAGGATGCAGCGATTGTTTTCTTGGAAGATATACGGATGGGAGGCATCCACCGCATAAGGCTTATAGTCAGGCGTGAGCGGCCAATGGGTGAGTCCCTGTTCATAAGCTGCGGCTTGCAGCTCGCAATCACCGTCGGTCTCCTGGCAATACATGCAGAAATGATTTCGCTCGCTAAAGAGCATTGAGAGCACAAACCTACGGGCTTCTTGCGTCTTAGGCGTATTAGTATGCACAACCATGTTGTTGTTTACTGGCAGCGTGCAGCTAGGTTGCAGGATGCGTGCTCCTTCTACCTCCACCATACACAGCCGGCAGCCACCGTAGGGGATCAAACTGGGGTGATAGCACAAGCGCGGAATTTTGACCCCGACTGCTTCAGCTGCTTCCAGTACGGTGGTGCCTTCTGGAACTTCTACTTGAATACCGTCAATTGTGAGTGTAATCATAAATCTCGCTCCATCTCATTGTGTGTTAAACCATGGCAGGAATGCTCAATGAGCAAGCGCCTGCTGGACAAACATTTAAGCGAATATGTGCTTCCACTTCGTCGCGGAAACGGAAGAGCATATCCCGCAAGGGAACAGCTGCCGTCTGACCAAGCCCGCAGTTAGAAAGTTCGTTCAATTGGAAGCTGATTTGCTCTAAGGTTTTCAGATCCTCCATTTTGCCTTTGCCTTGGCAGATTGCAGAAAGGATTTGATAAGCTTTCTCGGTGCCCACCCGGCAAGGAGAGCATTTCCCACAGCATTCCTTGCGGAAAAAGTTGAGCAGCACACGTGCCAGGTCTACGACGCAAACCTCGTCGTTGCAAATCAGCAGCGCTCCGCTGCCCAAAGCCACACCAGCCTTAGCGAAAGAGGCAAAATCCATGGGCGTATCCTGCAAGCTGGAAGGGATAATTGACCCGCCGGAACCACCAGTTTGCGCCATCTTGAAGTAACCATTCTTCATCCCCTTCCCGTAGAGGGTGATGATTTCGCGTAAGGTGATGCCCATAGGGACTTCGATTAATCCAGTGACATTCAGGTTGCCTAAAATGGTGTAAACCTTGGTACCTGGGCTGGTGGCAGTGCCAAAGGAGCGGAACCAATCCGATCCGTTGAGGATGATGGGGGCAATATTAGCCAGGGTCTCCACATTATTAACTAAGGTGGGCTTGCCCCACAATCCTTCAGTCGTTGGGTACGGTGGACGGGAGCGCGGCTCACCGCGCTTGCCTTCGATGGACTCGATCAGGGCAGTTTCCTCACCGCAAATATAAGCGCCCGCGCCTGTATGAACGTGCAGATCGAAGGCGAAACCAGAACCCATAATGTCCTCACCCAGCAAACCAAATTGCTTCGCTTGGGCGATGGCATTTTCCATGCGTTCAACCGCAAGTTGGTATTCACCGCGGATATAGATGTAGCCCTCACTAGCGCCAACGGCGTAACCCGCAATGAGCATACCTTCGATGATGCGGTGCGGATCACCCTCTAAAATCAGACGGTCTTTAAAGGTGCCTGGCTCGCTTTCATCAGCATTGCAGACAACATATTTTTGATACCCATAAGCCTTGCGCACAAAGCTCCATTTAAGCCCGGCGGGGAAACCAGCTCCACCGCGGCCTTGCAGACCGGAGGCTTTGATTTGGCTAATGACTTCTTCCGGAGCCAATTCCAAAGCCATACCTAGTGCCTGGTAGCCATCGTGGGCAATGTAATCTTCGATGTTGTTTGGGTCGATTTGCCCAACGTTCTTAAGCACGATGCGGTTTTCAGCTGGCAACGATCCTTTGCGGGTATAGACCCAGGCAATACGCCCGGAGAGGTCGTAGGACGGGGCAAGTTTTTCCTCGACGATACGACCTTTATATAAATGCTCTTCAATGATGAGAGGGACATCTTGGGGCGAAACAGGGCCATAAATGACCGCTTCCGGGTAAATAATTACTAAAGGTAAGGCAAAACAATGTCCCACGTCCTCAATCAGTGAAAGAGCAACTTCATCTTGCAATCCGTATCGATGTAATTCTTCCCGGAAAACTTGCTCGATGCGATCAGCCCCTTGCTGAATGCTTAGCAGGTCATGGGAGATCAAAACCATAGAGCGAATAACTTTCATGGCATTCTCCTAATCATATCGGCTGAGGATATGAGGGATCTGCTCGGGTTCCAGGTTACCGTAGAGATCAGTATCAACAAGCATCACTGGCCCAATGCCACACACACCCAGGCAGCTGGTGGTAAGAAATGTCCAGCGGTTATCTGGTGTAGTTTCACCTGGTTCGATATCCAGAGCCTTCTTCAAGGCTTCCAATATTTGCCTGCCTCCGACCACATGGCAGGGGGCGCTTTCACAAAATTGGATTACATGCTTTCCGCGCGGTTGAGTGGAAAGCATACGATAAAACGTAGCCACGGATTGAATTTCTGAGCAGGGGAGCTGCATCCGAGCCGAGAGCTGCTTAATTGCCTCCGGGGAGATAAAACCTAACTCATCCATCACGGCTTTCAAAATCGGGATCAGTTCTGAGCGGGATGTCCCATGTGATTCCACAATCGCGGTGATCACTGCGGTGGTTTTCTCATCCGCCATGACCTGATTTTCCATTGGAACCTCTTCCTTTCTTTAGGGCTAGAGCTTAATTGACAGTGATGGCACCAAAAGCGCAGAGTTGATAACAAATGCCGCACTTAATGCAAAGGTCTGGGTCAATGTGATGCGTTTGTTTTCGCTCGCCTGTGATCGCATTCGCAGGGCAGTTGCGCGCACAAACTGTGCAGCCTGTGCAGATGCCATCCATTATTTCGTATTTAATCAACGCGCGGCAGACATGCGCCGGGCAGCGTTTTTCGTAAATATGGGCTTCGTATTCATCCAGAAAATAGGTGAGGGTAGAGACAACTGGGTTTGGCGCGCCTTGACCAAGACCGCAAAGGCTGTTTTCTTTGATATTAGTGCATAGCATCTTCAGCGTTTCGATGTCGTCATCTTTGCCCTTGCCTGCACAAATGTCTTGCAGAATCTCCAAAATGCGGCGGGTGCCAACACGGCAGGGGACACACTTGCCGCAGGATTCTTCCTGAATGAATTCCATAAAAAAGCGGGCAATATCCACCATGCAGGTGCCTTCGTCCATCACGATCATACCGCCAGAGCCCATGATGGAACCTACCTGGCTAAGCGTTTCGTAGTCTACTGGCAGATCAAGCAGAGATTCTGGGATACATCCGCCCATAGGTCCGCCTGTTTGCACAGCCTTGAATTTTTTATCCCCTTTGATGCCATTGCCCACATCGAAAACGATTTCACGCAAGGTGATGCCAAAAGGAACTTCGATGAGGCCGGTATTTTTCACGTCGCCGGCGAGGGCAAACGTTTTAGTCCCTTTGCTTTTCTCCGTGCCCATGCTGGCAAACCATTCGGCACCCTTGAGGATAATTTGGGGCACATTAGCATAAGTTTCTACGTTGTTAATGTTCGTGGGCTTGCCCCACAACCCTTTTTGTGCCGGGAAGGGTGGCCTAACGCGCGGTTCACCGCGCCCGCCTTCAATGGAAGCCATCAGTGCAGTTTCCTCACCGCAAACAAAAGCACCAGCGCCCATCCGCATTTCTAAGTCGAAGCTGAAGCCGGAGCCTAAAATGTTTTCCCCCAGCAAACCCAAGGTACGGGCTTGTTTCATCGCCAGGTTCATCGTGCTCACCGCGATAGGGTATTCCGCGCGGCAATAGACGTAGCCCTGGTTGGCGCCTATGGCGTAGGCAGCAATGATCATGCCCTCAATAACCGAATGGGGGTCGCCCTCCAGCACACGCCGGTTCATGAAAGCACCTGGGTCACCTTCATCTGCATTGCAAACAATGTATTTAATATCTCCAGGTGCCTGTCTTGCAAAGCGCCATTTGAGCCCGGTCGGGAAGCCGGCACCACCACGCCCGCGCAACTTTGCATCCAGCACTTCTTGAATGACTTCTTCAGGCGACATTTCGGTGAGCACCTTGCCGAGCGCCATATAGCCATCGTTAGCGATGTAATCTTCGATATTGAGCGGATCGACCACGCCAACATTGCGCAGCACCACACGGACTTCCTTTGCCTTGGGAGCTGCCAATTCTTCATCAACGGGTCGCACCATTGGGATAGCATAATCCTGCAGAATGCGCCCTTTAACAAAATGCTCTTCAACTAATTTGGGAAGGATCTCTTTATTCAGTTTGATGTAGTGCGTTCCCTCCGGATAGACGACCATGTCTGGACCTTCGGTTTGGGGATCACCTAAGCGCGGGGTTTCCAAAACGCGCACCTCATCGATTAGACCTTGTTTAATCAGCTCATCGTGGAGCGCGTCGATGATTTCGTATGCCCGTTTTTCCACACAAATCGGATCAACAGAGACCAGCACTGTAGATCTGTAAAAAGCCATTTTTTTTACCTTCCTATACGTGTTTTAAATTTCGAGTAGCACCTTTGCAATGCAAGCTATATGTTTACTAAGTATTCAGTAACAACTTGACCATTAACCACATGTTTTTCCATGATGGTGGCGGCTTTTTCGGGTGAGACGTGCCCATAAGTTACCATTTCTTTATCCGGTAAAATTACCTGCACAACTGGCTCGAAAGAATCGATCCCGATGTTGCCGGTTTGGCGGATAATGACATTATCCAAGTTGTGCTCTTCCACAAATTTTAGGATAGCTTTGAGCGTCTCCCGTGCGCCGGCTGCGATGCCGACGGTGCCCATGCCAACGATGATTTCAGTTTTGCCGCTGGCGGACTTCAACTCTTGTTTGCGTTGCGCTTCTTCGCGCATTTTCTTGAGATCTTCAAGAGATTTTATCGTAACCATATCATTCTCCTTTTATATCAACTCTAAAGCGTTAACGCCTTCAGAAAAAATGGAGCGCAGATAGCGGATTACCTCTGGGTTGCAAAGAGGCAAATCGCCTAACTCTCTTTTTAAGTCTTGATCATCGAAATAAAACTCTTTGCCATCTTTTTTAATCCAGAAAATCCAGTGTACTTCAGGCGTACCAACTTCTAAGGTTAATAAAGTATCCACTAAATCGCCGAGAGGCATGCGGTCAATATGGCTGAGCTGAAAACGCACTTCAACCGTCGTGCCATTCCCTTCTTCAGAGCTTATGGAAAAGGACCCGTTGCAAGCCTCAGCAGCCGCTTTAAATAACGGTAGACCTAAGCCTACCTTCCGTTCGGTACGACTCGTCACAAAGGGGTCGGTAACCGTTGTAATCATCTCTGGGCTCATGCCTTTTCCATTATCTGTAATCCTGACCAAAAGTGTGTCTGTTGCTTGGTCCTCTTCTATCTCGATTTTTATCGTTGTTGCACCAGCGGAGACGCTATTGGCGGCTAAATCGAGAATGTGTAGAGAAATTTCTCTCAATGAACCGCCTCTTTCGCTTGGATTTCTTGAATGACGCGGGGAAAGCGATTCGGTTGAACCTTACCTTGAATATTATCGTCTACGACGATTACTGGAGCCTGGCTGCAAGCGCCCACGCAGCGGCAAACCTCTAAGGTGATTAATCCGTCCGGAGTGGTATTCCCCGGCTCGATGCCTAAAAGCTGCTTAGCTTTCTCGATGATTTGGTCAATCCCGCCAACATAACAAGCGGTGCCTAAGCAGAATTTAATTGTATGCTTGCCTCGCGGCTCAGTGGTAAAGAAAGAGTAAAAGGATACAACACCATGCACCTTGCTCACTGGCACGCCCAGAGCTTGGGCAATGTATGCTTGCATTGGTTTGGAGATAAATCCAATTTCTTGTTGTACTTGATTGAGCACAACCATGGTGGCGCCGTCTTTATGGGCATTTTGGGCAATGATTTCATCAATAATGCGCTTCTGCTGTGGATTTTCGAGGGGATTTTGGGTGTTCGTATTTTCCATCAAGACTAAAATTCTCCTTACCGTTGCAATAGACAATAATTATTGTGAAAATAATCTCAATCAGTTTAATCCAGGAATGGATTGCGGTCAACCCTCCGAAAGGGTCGTCATGGCTAAATAGAAATGTCCTTATGCTGGCAATTCAGAAATGTCCTCTTCAGTGGATAAAGTTGTCAGTCTGGGTTTTTCTTGGAAATTTAACCTTCATCCTCTTCTTGTCAATTATGTTGCATGAAAAGGCTGAAAATCGCTCGTCCATGGATTACCTCCATCCTCTGAAAGGTGAATAATCTCAGGATACCCTCACCCTGCCCTCTCCCAGCTCCGATGCAAGCATTTTTCCCCTCACCAGCGTCGGTCAGTCAGGTTAAATCTGAAACCAGCCGCTGGGGAGGGGAATCAAAGGGGTGGGGATTGCGATTATGTCTTGAGATCGTTATAAACTAAGCGTTTCAAAGACTAATAATCCGGGCATTCTTAACGCTCTTATTTGGTCTAATTCCTTACGTTCATTTCAATTACGCAGTACACTTCGTGTGTTCATTTCATTTTTCCTAATCTCAATAGGACATTTCTATTTTGATACTTTAGGACATTATCACTTTGACCTTACAACCCTCCGAAAGGGGCGAGAAAACCTTCTATGCTAAAGAATGGAAATCAGACCATCGCGGATGGCAGCCAGGCTGCTGTTTTGGGCAGAAAACTCCAATGCCCCAAGGAAGTCCTCAGGATAGTGCACATCGCCGTTCCTGAGGAGACGGTATTCTGCTAACTGTGGGTATTTCTGGAGGAGTGTATCTTTATGCGCGGTACGTGTTATTTCCAGAAACTCAACCTTCAAATCTGGTGGGACGCTGCCCAAACGCGGGAGTAAGCCAAAAGCTTCGCGATTTACGTGTGCTGGGATGAATAAGCCGCCCAAATTAGATACAAAGCTGCAAGCTTCTTGGATGGAAATCTGTACGGGGGCTAAGAGCATTCGTTCTTCGTGTGCTAAAACCTCACCGTGTCTGTCGACAATCACTTGAGGTCCAAATACCGCTTCATTATTGGTTCGATTGGGCAGAAGGCGGTCTACGAGTTCTTGTAAAGTTTGGAGCTGTTCGAGGCTATCGAAAAGGCAGAGAGAGTGGATTTCTTCGATAGTTTGCAACTCCATTCCAGGCAAAGCTAAAAGCCCCTGCTCTTCAGCCACGCTTATGACTGCGGCTGCATTTTGGCTGGCATTGTGGTCGGTGATAGCAATGAGGTTGATTTCGTGAAAAAGAGCGGCTTTGACAATTTGCTCGGGCAGCATGTCTCTCCCAGCGCAAGGGGATAGCACCGTATGAACATGCAAATCAGCCCGAAAGCGAATCATATAAGGTCACTTATTCGGTCATTCGCTCGAATTCCCATATGCCAAAGTCGCCCAACGACCTCGAAGCTCGGTGAAGGGGTAGAGAGCAGAGCAATTTCTTTTTCGTTAGCGCGTTCCAATGTGGCTTCATCGGGCTGAGCGCCTTCGGTGATAATAATGGCAGGGATTTCCAGGAGCGTGGCAACGGCGACTATATTGCTGTGGGCTAACAAGGTCACCCACACGCAGCCATTGGGTGCACCCGCCACGACGCAGCTGAGCATATCGGATACATAGCCTTGGTAAACATGAACATGGCTAAGGTTGGTGGAGCTGGTTAGCACTCTAAGCTGCAAGTGCTCGATGACATCTTGAAGAATCATGCTCAATCCTTATCTTTTGGTGAGTGTTTCGGGGTTTTCAAGTAAAGTGTCATATATAAATTCGTGCCTCGCTCAGGAGAGGAGGTGAGGCGCATCTCGTCCACGCAGTGTTTGATATTGGAAAGCCCCATGCCTGCGCCAAACCCCATTCTACGTACCTCTTCACTGGCGGTGGAATAACCTGGTTGCATCGCAAGCTCGATATCTGGAATGCCAGGTCCATCGTCATAAGCTTCTAAGGTAATTTTATCCTGCTCAATCTCAACGCGTAAAATGCCACCATTATTGGTGTGGATTATCAAATTCATCTCGGCTTCGTAAGCAGCGATGCCGCATTGGCGTGCAATCTGTGGAGAGGCGCCTAAGCGGCGTAAAGCCTTTTTGATGTTATTCGAAGCCGCGCCCCCATGCGTAAAGTCATTCTTTTTCACGTAATAGCGCAGGATCAGTGTGGTGTGATCGGAAACGATGTCCTCAAATAAATGGGATGCGCGATAACGGATTAACTCCTCCGTTTCATAATCGCGTTGTAGGGCTTTGAGCAAACCTATGGATATATCGCCTTTCGTTAGAATCCCCACGACCTTACCGTTTTCGTCCAATACGGGCAATCGTCCGACTTTAGTTTTAACAAATTGTTTCAGGGCTTCGATGAGTTGGTCGGTATTACGTGCAGTGATGACGTTACGGGTCATATAATCTGCAACGGTTAAATCAATGCGACCATCACGCAGCGAGCGGATCATGTCTTCTATTGAGAGGATGCCAAGAAGCTCTCCGTTTACTGCTACAGGTGCACCGGATATGCGGTTTTTCCTGAAAATATCCAATGCATCGCGCATGGTTAATTCTGGTGTGAGCGTAATCAAGTTTTTACTCATCACATCATCGACGGTGAGCTCGTAAGCGAGCTCCTCGACACGCGTGATTTTCGCTGCATCGGCATCGGTGATGTTGGTGTTATCTAAGCTCATGGCGGAATTATTCTCTATCGAAAGCGTGCGTCATTTCGGACTCGAAACTGGGAAGGTTTGCATGCATCAACCGACCGCTGATCTCGTACAGACCAAGCTTCGAGCTGATAACCGGAATTTTCTCTTCGATTGCCAGTTGAATTGTCTCCGGTGACAGCGATTTTCCACGGGCGAAGATAATCGCGCGCACATCCGCGATGATGGC
>Ga0208825_1003026_pt1 | contig 10411 bp, 7 predicted proteins | sample AD_UKC113_MetaG_FD_184450 | JGI IMG/M metagenome (GOLD analysis project Ga0208825, IMG submission 184450) | Active sludge microbial communities of municipal wastewater-treating anaerobic digesters from Hong Kong - AD_UKC113_MetaG (SPAdes)... | ecosystem: Engineered > Bioreactor > Anaerobic >...
TGAACGCCGGCCGGTTTTGTTTTGGGGCGGAGGACAGAGGTCGAAAGTGACCGACTGCCCGCATCTGCTCGGGTAACATTCAAGATCTGCCGCGCCCCCTGCGCAGCTTGGGCCTGCGCCGCTGTTTTAAGGCGCGGGCATGCTTTCCGTCGATCTGGCTGATTTTTCGCGTGCGCCTCGATTCCATCAAGCTCTCGGGCTTCAAGTCCTTCGCCGAACCCACCAACTTTCTGCTGCCCGGCCAACTGGTCGGCGTGGTGGGGCCCAATGGCTGCGGCAAGTCCAACATCATGGACGCCGTGCGCTGGGTGCTGGGCGAGTCCAAGGCCAGCGAGCTGCGCGGCGAGTCGATGCAGGACGTGATCTTCAACGGCACCACCAGCCGCAAGGCCGCCTCGCGCGCGTCGGTCGAGCTGGTGTTCGACAACCAGGACCACCGCGCCGGCGGGCAGTGGAACCAGTTTGCCGAAATTTCCGTCAAGCGCGTGCTCACGCGCGACGGCACCAGCAGCTACTACATCAACAACCAACCCGTGCGCCGGCGCGACGTGCAGGACGTTTTTTTGGGCACGGGCCTGGGCCCGCGCGCCTACGCCATCATCGGCCAGGGCACCATCAGCCGCATCATCGAGAGCCGCCCCGAGGAACTGCGCCTGTTCCTGGAAGAAGCGGCCGGCGTCAGCAAGTACAAGGAGCGCCGCCGCGAGACCGAAAACCGCCTGTCGGACACGCGCGAGAACCTCACGCGCGTCGAGGACATCCTGCGCGAACTGAGCACCAACCTCGACAAGCTGGAAAAGCAGGCCGAGGTGGCCCAGCAGTACCAAAACCTGCAATCGTCGGCGCAGCTCAAGCAGAACCAGCTCTGGTTTTTGAAGCGCGCCGAGGCCGAGGAGGGGCAATCTCGCCTCAAGCTCGACGCCGACAAGGCCGCCACCGATCTGGAGTCGCGCACGGCCGACCTGCGCCACGTCGAGGCCGACCTGGAAACCATCCGCCAGGCGCATTACGCCGCGGGCGACCAGGTCAACCAGGCGCAGGGCCGGCTGTACGAGGCCAGCGCCGAGGTCGGGCGGCTGGAGGCCGAGATCCGTTTTGTCGTCGAAGGCCGCCAGCGTGCGGAAAACCGCCTGACGCAGCTGGCCGAGCAAACGGCGCAATGGAGCGCGCGTGGACAGGAGGCCGAAGCCGAGATCGAGCAACTGGCGAGCCAGGACGCCGAGACCGAAGAGCAGGCCATCACCCTGGCGGCGCAGCTCGAAGAGCAGCAAACCGTGCAGCCCGAGCTGGAGGACGCCTTGCGCCAGGCGCAGGCCGGCGCCAGCCAGCAGCGCGGCGCGGTGGCCCAGGTGCAGCAGCAAATCCAGGTGCTGGCCGCCGAGCAGCGCGGCATCGAGGAGCAGGCGCGCCAACTCGGTGTCCGCCGCGAGAAGCTTGCCGCCGACCGCAACGCGCTGGCCGCGCCCGACGAGCAGCGCCTGACAAACCTTCAGGCGCAGCTGGCCACCGCGCAAGAAAGCGCCGAAGTCACCGACGCGCGCCTGCAGGAGCTGCAAGAAAGCGTGCCGCAGCTGGACGAAGCGCGCCGCGCGGCGCAGCACGCCGTCAATACCGAATCGGCCAGGCAGGCCGATTTGTCGGCGCGGCTGGAGGCATTGAAGGCGCTGCAGGAAAAGGTCAGGACCGACGGCAAGCTGGGCCCATGGCTGGCCAGGCACGGCCTGGACAGCCTGCAAGGCCTGTGGAGCCGCATCCATGTCGAGCCCGGCTGGGAGAACGCGCTCGAGGCGGCGCTGCGCGAGCGCTTGTCGGCGCTGGAGGTCAGCCGCCTGGAGATGGTGCGCGCCTTTGCTGCCGATGCGCCGCCGGCCAAGCTGGTGTTCTACAGCCCGCCCGCCGCCGGCCTGCCCGAGGGGCCCGGCGATTTGCCCCGCCTGGCCGACCTGCTGCGCCTGAACGATGCCGGCCTGAAGGCCTTGCTGGGCGACTGGCTGGCCGGCTGCCACACGGCGCCCACGCTGGAAGACGCGCTGGCGCAGCGCCCGCGCTTGCAGGCCGGCCAGGCCATCTACGTACCCAGCGGCCATGCGGTGACGGCGCACGGCGTGAGCTTTTACGCCCCCGATTCCGAGCAGGCCGGCCTGCTGGCGCGCCAGCAGGAGATCGAGAACCTGGAAAAGCAGCAACGCGCCCAGGCCCTGATCCACGAGCAGGCGCGCGGCGACCTGGTCAAGGCCGAGGCGACCTATGGCGACGCCTCGCAACGCTTGGTCACCACCCGGCGCGAGGCCTCTGATGCGCGCCAGCGTGCGCACGAGTTGCAGGTCGAGACCCTGCGCCTGACCCAGCTGGCCGAGCAGGCGCGGGCGCGCAGCCAGCAGATCGAGGGCGACCTGGCCGAGGTCGATGCCGGCCTGGATGAGCTGCAAGAGCGCCGCGCCACCGCCGAGGCGCGCTTTGAAGAGCTGGACATGCAGCTGGCCGACACGCAGGAGCGCCACGCCGAGCTGGACGAGCGCGTGATCGAGGCCGAGCGCAAGCTGGGCGAGGCGCGCGAGCAGCAGCGCGCGCTGGAGCGGCGCGCGCAAGAGGCGCAGTTCGCCCAGCGCAGCCTGCAGGCGCGGCGCGCCGAGCTGCGCCGCACCATCGACACCGCGGCGCAGCAAAACGCCAGTCTGCACGCCGAGCGTGAGCGCGCGCAGGACGAGCTCACGCGCCTGACGGACGCCGCCGCGCAGGCCGGCCTGCAGGACGCGCTGGCGCTCAAGCTCGAGCGCGAACAGGCCTTGGGTGCCCAGCGCAGCAGCTACGACGACCTGACCACCAAGCTGCGCGCCAGCGACGAGCGGCGCTTGCAGCTCGAGCGCGAACTGGAGCCGCTGCGCGCGCGCATCACCGACTTGCAGCTCAAGGAACAGGCCGCGCGCCTGGGCGTGGAGCAGTACGCGCAGCAACTGGCCGAAGCCCAGGCCGACCTGGCCGCGGTGGCCCAGTCGATCGAGGCGGGCAATGTGCGCCTGGCCGGCCTGCAGGGCGAGATCGACCGCATGCACCGCGAGATCCAGGCGCTGGGGGCGGTCAACCTGGCGGCGCTGGACGAGCTGACCACCGCGCGCGAGCGCAAGCAGTTTCTGGACGCCCAGTCGGCCGACCTGACGGACGCCATGACCACGCTGGAGGACGCCATCCGCACCATCGACGCCGAGACGCGCGAACTGCTGGGCGGCACCTTCAACACCGTCAACGAGCACTTCGGCCGCATGTTCCCCGAGCTGTTTGGCGGCGGCCAGGCCAGGCTGGTGATGACGGGCGAGGAAATCCTGGACTCGGGCGTGCAGGTGATGGCCCAGCCGCCGGGCAAGAAGAACCAGACCATCCACCTGCTCTCGGGCGGCGAGAAGGCGCTGACCGCCATTGCGCTGGTGTTTGCCATCTTCCAGCTCAACCCCGCGCCATTTTGTTTGCTGGACGAGGTGGACGCGCCGCTGGACGACGCCAACACCGAGCGCTACGCCAAGCTGGTGACCAAGATGAGCGGGCAGGGCACGCAGTTCCTGTTCATCAGCCACAACAAGATCGCCATGGAGATGGCCCAGCAACTGATCGGCGTGACGATGCAGGAGCAGGGCGTCTCGCGCATCGTGGCGGTGGACATGGAAAGCGCCGTGGGCATGGCGCAAGCATGAGGCACCTCCCTGCGTCGCTGCGCGCCTTCCCCCCTCAGCTGCGCGAGGGGGGACCGCGCCAACGCCCGGCGCAGGTCCGGGCATGGCGTTCGCTGGTGTGGCCTGCTCTGCGACCATTCGATGCATGTGTGGCGCCGGCCGATTGCTGTGGCGCGCAAGGAGCAACGCGAACATGAATTCTTTGCAAGTGGGCCTGGCGGTTGCCGGCGGCCTGATTCTTGGCGGCGTGATCGCCTACAACACCTGGAACGCGCGCCGCAACGAGCCGCGCCAGGCGCAGCCCGAGGCGAGCGGCGTGGCGGGCGACGGCGAACGCGTCGAGCCCGCGATTGCCAGCGCGCCCATGGCGCAGCCCGATCGCGTGGAGCCCTCGTTTGACGGCGACGCCGCCATGCCCGCGCTGGGGCCGCTGCCCGCGCCCGAAAAGCGCCCCGGCCTGGACGCGCTGATCGACGTGATTGCGCCCATCGCGCTGGACGGGCGCGTGGTGTCGGGCGACGCGCTGCTGGCGGCCTTGCCGGCCACGCGGCGCGTGGGCAGCAAGCCCTTTGCGGTCGAGGGCCAGCCCGAGGGCGGCGGCGAGTGGGAGTTTCCGGTGGCCGGCCGGCGCTACGTCGCCGTGCAGGCCGGCGTGCAACTGGCCAACCGCACCGGCGCACTCAACGAGATCGAGTTTTCCGAGTTCGTCGCCAAGGCGCAGCACTACGCCGACGCGGTGGGCGGCGCGCCCGAGTGTCCGGACATGATGCCCGAGGTCATGCGCGCGCGCGAGCTGGACCAGTTCGCCAGCCAGCACGACGCGCAGCTGGGCTTTACCCTGCGCGCCCGCAGCACCGCCTGGAGCCCCGGCTATGTGGCCCAGCAGGCGGCGCGCCAGGGCTTTGTCGCCGGTGTCGTGCCCGGGCGCATGGTCTTGCCGGCCGCGCAAATGGGCCTGCCGCCGATGCTGGGCCTCACGTATGACGCGCAGGCGGCCTTGTCCGAGCACCCCGACCAGACGGCCATCCACGAGGTGTCCCTGCAGCTCGACGTGCCGCAGGTCGACCGTGCCGAGCAGCCCTTCGCGCGCCTGCGCGATGCCGCGTTCGCGCTGGCCGAGGCGATGGACGGCGTGATCACCGACGAGGCGGGGCAATTGTTGCGCCCTGAAATGATGGATGCCATCAGCGCCGACCTCGACCAGCTGTACGACACGCTGGAGCAGCACGACCTGGCGGCGGGCTCGCCCCAGGCGCGGCGGCTGTTCAGTTGAAATGACACACCCCCAGTCTCCACTCGCTGCGCGATGTTTCGCCTTCCCCCTTCAAGGGGGCATCGCCAGTGGCCGGGGAGACCCCGGCCAGGACGATCGCTGGCCAGGCCTGCTCCGCGGCCGCTTGGCTCTTTGGGTTTCATGCTCTGCGGGTGGTGCTCGGCGCCATGGATAGCTGAGATGCGAGCCCGCAGTGACGCTGGCCAAAACTTGATCAGCGCGAGCAGCTATGAATAGTGAAGCAAACGCCAGCACCCGGGCGGCCGCGCTGCGCGCTGCGCTCAACCGCGCCGCGCACCAGTACTACACGCTGGACGCCCCCGAAATCCCGGACGCCGAATACGACCGGCTGTTTCGCGAGCTGCAAGCGCTGGAGGCGGCGCACCCCGAGCTGGCCACGCCCGATTCGCCCACCCGCCGCGTGGGCGCTCGCGTGCTGGAGGGCTTTGCCCCGGTGCGCCACCAAGTCCCCATGCTCAGCATCCGCACCGAGACGGACACCACGCCCGCCGGCGCCCAGGCCTTCGACGCGCGCGTGCGCCGCGAGCTGAAGCTGCCGGCCGACGCGCCGCCCGTGGCCTACGTGGCCGAGCCCAAGTTCGACGGCCTGGCCATGAGCCTGCGCTACGAGCACGGCGTGCTGGTGCAGGCGGCCACCCGCGGCGACGGCGAGACCGGCGAGGACGTCACGCAGAACATCCGCACCATCGGGCAGATTCCGCTGCGCCTCCAGGGCGCCGCGCCTCCCACGCCAGCCAGCGCCTGGGAGGGGCAAGGTGGCGCACTCCCTCTCCCGCCTGCGGGAGAGGGCGGGGGTGAGGGCAGCGGCGCATCCATCCCCCCCGTGCTCGAAGTGCGCGGCGAGGTCTACATGCGCCGCGACGACTTCGAGCAGCTCAACGAGCGCATGCGCCAGCGCATGGCCGCGGGCGACAAGGCCGCCAAGACCTTTGTCAACCCGCGCAACGCCGCCGCCGGCGCGGTGCGCCAGCTCGACCCGGCGATCGCCGCCGAGCGCCCGCTCAGCTTCTTCGCCTACGCGCTGGGCGAGGTCACGCCGGCGGCCGAGGGCGGTCCCGACTGGGGCTCGCACTGGCAAGTGCTGCAACGCCTGCGCGCATGGGGTTTTCCGGTCTCCGCGCTCTCCAGACAAGCGCAAGGCGCTCCCGGTTTGATAGCGTTTCACGAAGACTTGGCAACCCAGCGCGACCGCCTGCCCTTCGACATCGACGGCGTGGTCTACAAGGTGGACAGCCTGGCGCTGCAACGCGAGCTGGGCTTCGTCACGCGCGAGCCGCGCTGGGCCGTTGCGCACAAGTACCCGCCGCAGGAGCAGCTCACCACCGTGCAGGCGATCGACGTGCAGGTCGGGCGCACCGGCAAGCTCACGCCCGTGGCCAAGCTGGCGCCCGTGTTCGTCGGCGGCGTCACGGTCACCAACGCCACGCTGCACAACGAGCTGGAGGCGCGCCGCAAGGATGTGCGCGTGGGCGACACCGTCATCGTGCGCCGCGCCGGCGACGTGATTCCCGAGGTGGTGGGCGTGCTGCTCGACAAGCGCCCGGCGGGCGCGCCCGAATTCAGCATGCCCGCGCACTGCCCGGTGTGCGGCAGCGCCGCCGTGCGCGAGGAGGGCGAGGCCGATCACCGCTGCACCGGGGGCCTGTTTTGCAGCGCCCAGCGCAAGCAGGCCCTGCTGCACTTTGCCAGCCGCCGCGCCATGGACATCGAAGGCCTGGGCGAGAAGCTGGTCGATCAACTGGTGGACGCCGGCCTGGTCCAGACGCTGCCGGACCTGTACCGCCTGGACTTGCTGCGTCTGTCGGTGCTCGATCGCATGGGCGAGAAGTCGGCGCAAAACCTGCTTGATTCGCTGCAAAAATCGAAGCAGACCACGCTGGCGCGGTTTGTCTACGCGCTCGGTGTTCGGCACGTGGGTGAGGCCACGGCCAAGGACCTCGCACGTCACTTCGGCGCCCTGGACACCATCATGCAGGCCAGCGCCGAGCAGCTCGCGCAGGTGCCCGACGTCGGCCCGGTCGTGGCTGCCAGCATCCACACCTTTTTCCAGCAGGAGCACAACCGCGAGGTGATTGCGCAACTGCGCGCCGCCGGCATCCATTGGCCCGAGGGCGAGCCCGCGCCCGCCGCGACGCTGCCCCTGGCGGGCCAGACCTTCGTGCTGACCGGCACCTTGCCCACGCTCAGCCGCGACGAGGCCAAGGCCATGCTGGAAGCCGCCGGCGCCAAGGTGGCCGGCAGCGTCAGCAAGAAGACGCACTGCGTGGTGGCCGGCGAGGAGGCCGGCAGCAAGCTTGACAAGGCGCGCGAGCTGGGCGTGCGCGTGATCGATGAGGCCGGGCTGCGCGCGCTGCTGGGAGCGGGCGCGTGAGCCGCCTGCGCCTGGGCATCGACCTGGGCGGCACCAAGATCGAGATTGCCGCGCTGGATGCGGCGGGTGCCTTCGTGCTGCGCCGGCGCGTGGCCACGCCGCAGGGCGACTACGCGGCCACCCTGCGCGCCGTGGCGGCGCTGGTGCGGGCGGCGGAGGCGCAACTGGGGCTGGCGGGGCTGCCCCTGGGCATGGGCATTCCGGGCAGCCTCTCGCCCCTGACGGGCCGGGTGCGCAATGCCAATTCGACGGCGCTCAACGGCCAGCCCCTGCGCGAGGATCTGCAGGCGCTGCTGCAACGCCCCGTCCGGCTGGAAAACGACGCCAACTGCCTGGCCCTGTCCGAGGCCACCGACGGTGCGGGTGCCGGCGCCGAGGTGGTGTTTGCCGCCATTCTGGGCACGGGCGTGGGCGCCGGCATTGCCGTGCATGGGCAGGTGCTGCGCGGCTGCAATGGCATTGCGGGCGAATGGGGCCACAACCCGCTGCCGCCGCGGCCGGGCGAGGCGCGTGCGTCGCGCACCTGCTGGTGCGGGCGGCGCGATTGCGTGGAGGCCTGGCTGTCCGGCCCGGCACTGGCCGCCGACCACGCCGAGGCGGCCGGCGGGGCGCTGGATGCCACACAGGTGGTGGCCGCGATGCGCGCCGGGGACGCGGCGGCTCGCGGCAGCTTCGAGCGCTACGCCGAGCGCCTGGCGCGCGCCCTGGCCAGTGTCATCAACGTGCTCGATCCGCAGGTCATCGTGCTTGGCGGCGGCCTGAGCCAGGTGTCCGAGCTGTTGGTCGAAGTCCCTCGGCACTGGAGTTCGCACGTGTTCAGCGACACCGTGCGGACGGCGCTCCGGCCGGCGCTGCACGGCGATTCGTCGGGCGTGCGGGGGGCGGCCTGGCTGGCCGATCGAGCGTCAGTTGGCGCTTGGCGCCGCGGTGGTCGAGATACGGAGTCTGACAACTTCAAACCGGGGCCGGTCGGCGCGTGAAGGGGGCCGTGCGTTGAGGAGAAAGGCGCCGGATCGTCCGCTTCACGCCAGATTTACACGGTGCGCTTAAAGTTTCAACCCGGTCAGCGAAAGGGCGCTGGTGACTCTTCAAGAGGTTCAGACATGACCCGTCAAAATTCATCTCGCGTGGCTCTGGCGTTGGGCGCGGTGGCGCTGCTGACGCTGGGCGGGTGCGCCGTGGTTCCGATGGACGGCTACGACGTGGGCGCGCCGGTGGCGTATCCGGCCGGCCCCGTGTATGGCGCGCCGTACGTCGCGACGCCGGCGTATCCGGTCTATTCGGCGCCGTATTACGCTGCGCCCTCCGTCTCGCTGGGCGTCTACGGCGGCTGGTCCAATGACCGTCACTACTGGCACGACCGCCCGCCGCGTCCGGGTTGGGGTGGAGTGCCTCCTCCGCGGCCCGGTTGGGGAGGCAATCCGCCCCCGCGTCCGGGCTGGGGTGGCAACCCGGGCCATGGGGCGCGTCCGCCGGCGGTGCCCCCACGTCCGATGCCTCCGGGCTGGCCCCGGCCGAGCCTGGGTGGCCGCGGCCACAACGTCGACGGCGGCGGTTGATGCACCGGACCAGCGGCGCGTCGTGTTTGGGCGATGATCGGGCGCATGGCGATTCGTGACATCCTGAAGATGGGCGACGCGCGCCTGTTGCGCGTGGCGCAGGCGGTCACCGACTTCGACACCGACGAGCTGCATCGGCTGGTGCGCGACCTGGTCGACACCATGCGCGCGGCCGACGGCGCGGGCTTGGCGGCTCCGCAGATCGGCGTGGATTTGCAGGTGGTGATCTTTGGCTCCGACGCCGTCAATCCGCGCTATCCGGACGCGCCCCCGGTGCCGCGCACGGTGCTGTGCAACCCGGTGATCACGCCGCTGTCCGGCGAGACCGCGGAGGACTGGGAGGGGTGCCTGTCGGTGCCTGGCTTGCGCGCCGTGGTGCCGCGCTGGCGCCATATTCGATACACGGGCGTGGATGTGCATGGCGAGCCGATCGAGCGCGAGGCCCGCGACTTTCATGCCCGTGTGGTGCAGCACGAGTGCGACCACCTGCAAGGCGTGCTCTACCCCATGCGGGTGCGCGACTTCACGCGCTTTGGCTTTACTGAGGTGCTGTTTCCGGGGCTGGACGCGCCGGACGATTGAAAAAACCCCTTCGCCAAAAAAGAGGGCCCTTGCGGGCCCCGTACCTTTGGAGGAGGTAAAAACTTGCAATCAGTGCGCCCGGCGCGACGGTCAAATGTTGCCGTTGCCGTTGCCGTTGTTGCGGGCGGCCCGTTCACTGGGCAACTGCCAGACATCTTCGCTCATTTTGGCACCGGCGCCGCCGCCCAGGCGGATCGCGCTGGGTGCGGGGGTTTCGCGGTTCAGCACGCTGGAGGTGCGCAGGGCCGCGGCATCGGTCTCGACACCGGGCACGCGGCGCGCGCCGTTGAAGCGCTTTTTCCAGTAGCTCAGCTCCATGCTCTCGACGCGCACGCGGCTGCCGGTGCGCGGCGCGTGGATGAACTGGCCATCGCCCAGGTAGATGCCCACGTGGCTGTAGGCGCGGCGCAGCGTGTTGAAGAAAACCAGGTCGCCCGGTTGCAGGTCGGCCCGGCTGATCTTGCTGGCGGCGGCGGCCTGCTCCTCGGCGCGGCGCGGCAGCACCAGCCCCATGGCCTGCTCGAAGGTGGCACGCACGAAGCCGCTGCAGTCAAAGCCCGTGTCGGCCGATTCGCCGCCGCGGCGGTAGGGCACGCCAATGGCGCTCATGGCGCTGGTGACCAGGGCGCTGGCACGGTCGGTGGCCTGGTGGATGCTGTCCCCCAAGCGGCCGGCCAGGCTTCGGGATTGGGGCAGAAGGTCCGGATCATCCTGCGGGCTTGCGTGGGCAAGGGGAGCGGCAAGCACGGCGGCAGCGATGATCAAGGCTTTGAACATGGATCCCGATGAAGTGAGGTGCAGCGGCAGGCTGGCACCGTGTGAGTCGATCCGTTGCGTCGTTGCACAGCGGACCTCAAAAAATGTAACTGAATTTCTTATTGTCCCAAACAGGCGACCGGCGTAGTGTAGGGTAAAAGGAGCGGGGTTGTGCCGCGTCCGC
>Ga0208825_1003028_pt1 | contig 10409 bp, 9 predicted proteins | sample AD_UKC113_MetaG_FD_184450 | JGI IMG/M metagenome (GOLD analysis project Ga0208825, IMG submission 184450) | Active sludge microbial communities of municipal wastewater-treating anaerobic digesters from Hong Kong - AD_UKC113_MetaG (SPAdes)... | ecosystem: Engineered > Bioreactor > Anaerobic >...
TGCGGCAGCAAATCCTGGACTTCATTGACTACTTCAATCAACTACTGGCCAAACCTTTTCGGTGGACTTATGCGGGCAAGCCGCTCACCGCATGATCTGGGGAGAGATTTCTGCCGCGCAGTACTAGTCCAATGAATACAATCAATGGCTTGGTAAATCTAGTAGATGGCAGCTCTTATACGAGCAATAATGGAGATAACACTCCTCCCCCTCCGTCTTGTCCCACTTCCGGCGGTGTGATCCTCTATAAACACGCCAACTACAATTGTGGTGGTGAGGGCGCTAGCAACGGTTACTTCCAACGTACTACTACGGGGTGGCAGAATGTTCCCAGCTCTTTCAACGATCAGGCCTCTTCAATTCGAGTACCTTCCGGCTGGTCGGTCAAACTTTACCAACAGAGTGATCGTGGTGGCGGCTGGGCCTGTCGCACTAGCAACGACAGTGATTTTTGGGGTGATCAATTTAGCAATGGCGTGGGTCTGAATGACCAGGTTTCCTCATTTGAGGTATTCAACTCGCCAAACTGTGGTGAGAATCATTCTCCCAACACCCCCACACTCGAAAGCCCTCCCGACAACCATTCCACGCAGGACGGCCGGGCGCCAACACTCTGCTGGAACAATGCCGGCGATCCCGATGGCGATCCGGTACAATTCTATGCTGAAGTGTACGATAGCCCCATGACTACTAACAGTGGATGGACCAGCAATACTTGTTGGCGTCCCTCTTCGCTGGATGGACATTATCACACATACAAATGGCGTGTGAGGGCCAGAGATAACGCCGGCTCGCAAAGCGAGTGGAGCAACACACGCCGATTCACCATTCAAGCCCCTAATCAGCCTCCCACCATTGCCTTCAACACCGCTAATGGCAACTCTGCCAGCCTGATCGAAAGCCGCGAGCAAAATTGGACGTTCCAGGGCACGTCTTCAGACCCTGACGGATCAGTCAATCGGGTGGAGCTCCGTTGCTCCGGCGATAATTGCGGCAGCGGCGCGAGTCAGGCCAGTGGCACTACTTCCTGGTCGCTGGCGCGCAGTGCAATGGCGGGTAGGAACGAGGTGTATTTCCAGGTCTATGATAATCAAGGCGCTTCAGCCACCAGTCGCCATCTGGACTTGCGCATTGACCTGGCAGCGCCCACCACCGGCAACAATCTTATTGGTACTGCAGGGAATAATGATTGGTATATCTCGCCTGTAGAAGTGCACTTGCATGCTGATGACGGCAGCACGGGGGGGGTGCGAGTCGGCGTGGATCGGGTGGTCTACCGCCTCGACGGTGGGACGTGGCAGAATCGCAGTGGGAGTGACGTGAGCCTGGTGATCAACAGCGATGGCACGCACACCGTAGATTACTACGCAGTAGATAAAGTCGGGAATACGGAGAGTCAAAAGCAGGTCACCTTCAAGATAGACGCCACACCCCCCAGCGCACCCGGAACCGCAACGGAAATCCACGGCGTGCTTTCGGGCCAATGGCAGAGAGGCCTGGATGACCCAAGTTTCATCTGGGTTGCTGCCACTGATACAGCCTCTGGAATCTGGTATTATCGCGTGAACTGGAATAACACACTCCAGGTCACGCAAGGAACTGCCTACGATCCCCCGGCTGTACGTACCGGCAGCTACGAGCTGAGCGTTCAAGCGGTGGATCAAGCCGGGAATGTGGGCTCGGTTGGAGCTGCCTTCACCTTCCGGTACGATGGGACGCCCCCGCCCGCGCCGGCAATCCAGAACCACGACGGTATTGCCAGCGGCGTTTGGCAAAATAGCATCCGCACTCCCAATTTCTCCTGGCCCACGCCCACCGATCAGGGTTCGGGGGTCGCCGGCTATAACCGCTACTGGGGGCCAGATGCAAACGGCGAAAGCAGTACCCTGGTCACTGACAACACCTTCGTCAGCGCCACCCCGATCTGTGCGGCAGACGAGGCCGCGATGTACTATCTGCGCTTGCGCACTCAGGATGGCGTAGGCTGGCAATCGGAGTGGGTAGGGTATGCGCTGGCCTACGATGGCGCCCCGCCTACGGGGACACTTATTGCCAACTATGGGCTGCCGGTTGCACATCAGACGTCGGTGCATCTAGATATTGCCGCCTCTGACGCGGGAAGCGGGGTCGCACAGATGCGGCTTTCCAACAGCGGCTACAACTGGAGCGACTGGATGTCGCCCGCCTCTGAACTCTATTGGGAAATACCCGCCCTTGGTCGTCGTGAACACGCGATCTACCTGCAGCTGGTGGATGGCGCCGGCAATGTGTCCGACATTATCTCTGATACAGTCTATTTCGACGTGAATGTGCCCTTCCCCAAATCGGAGAACTTCCACATGTGGGATTCACTGCTGGCAGCCGGCGGTGGGATCATCACTTCGACCCACCTGATTCAGCGCGCGACGGTAGGGCAGCCGTCAGAATCGGTAGCGCTGCAAAGTGCGCAGTACCTGCTCAACCCCGGTTTCCAGGCGGGCGCTTTGGCGGCGCCCATCCGGGTTCCCACCTACACCACCCACCTGCAATTGGGTTCACTCATGGCTTCAGCCACTACTTCGGCTACGGCTATTGCTTCGGGGCATTACCGACTTTATGGCTCGCTGGGCCAACCTTCAGATATGCGCACTGTGACCAGTACCCATTTCACTGCCAGTTTAGGCTTCTGGGGTGGGGCCGCGCGTGATGTGACACCGCAGCCGCCGGAACCGCCAGCGCCACCTGCCCCGCCGGAATGTGAGTTCTACAGCCTCTCTATCAATGACGGCGCACTCTTCACCCGCTCGCCGCTGGTCACGCTGGACCTGTGCGGTCCCGATCCTGTTCAGATGATGCTGAGTAATGATGGCGGCTTCAACGGCACGACCTGGCAACCTTACACCCCGACTATTTCCTGGACGCTGACCACCTACGGCAACTATGTTCTACCGCGTCTGGTCTACGTGCGTTACCGCGATGGCAGCAACGTCATCCACGGCAATTTCTTCGACGATATCATCTATGATCCCAACGCGCCAGAAGGCGCCGTGGCCTTTGATGCAGCGGCCTTGCTGCCTGGTATGAAGCTCCAGGCCGCGTCCCAGCCCTTGCGGGTGACAAGCACACCCGACACCGAACTGTTCTTGAGTTTTGCTGATGATAGTAGTGGTATGGCTGAGATCCAGATCAGCCTGACACCCGATTTCGCAGAGGCGACCTGGCAGCCCTACGCAGGCATCGTTCCGGTGACATTTGCGGAAGAGGGAATGCAGACAGTTTACGTTCGCACCCGTGACCAAGCAGGCAATGCCTCAGCGGTTGTCACCGATACCCTCATCGTAGACACAACGCCGCCTATAGGCAATGTCTATCCATACGAAGAAGTGGTGGGGCCGAATTCATTGGCCTTGACTTTGCTATTGCCAGCATGGGATTACGCGTCCGACGTGAGCGATGTGCGCATCAGCACCCTGGAAAATTTTGGGAATGCACTATGGCAACCTTATGCGCCAGAGGTAACAGTGCCCATCTCCCACACTGGGGTTGCACAACCGATGCTTTATGCACAGTTCCGTGATGCAGCGGGCAATGTCTCCGAGACTTACACCACTACTTACCTGGTAGACACAACCCCGCCGGTGCTTTACGTGGAAGTGTCTCCAGGCAACACCTTGACCCGGACGTTAAACATCCTGGTATACGATGATCTGAGCCGGATTGGTGAAATGCGTTTGAGCAACGATCCCCTGTTTCTGGATGACGTGGTCACGCTCCCCTATACCCAGACCATAACGTGGGGTTTCGATTCCCGGCGCGTCGTGTGGGTACAAATAGCCGATAGCGTCGGCAATCGCAGCGAACCCTTCCCAGCGTATGCGCTGGAGGGTGCAATGTTCCTGGATTTCAAGACATATTTGCCCTTGGTCATTCGACAGTAAGCCACAGGAAACAGCTTTCAGATTCGTTTTTTCGATAAGGAGATCAAAATGGACACGGGGAAGAACCTGTTGTTGGTATTGGGCGAATGGTGGGAAGCAAAGCGTACTGCTGCACAGAAGCGGCCAGCAGCCTCCAGGCCACGGGCGATAGGCTGGTTGGGCCAGCAATTGATCCCTAATCTGGGCTCAGTCTTGCTGGTATTGATCTTGCTCTCCGTATTTCCGGGTCTGGCAGCGCCGCTAAACGGCATCAACGCCACTTCTATCTCGACGATCCCTTACCAGGGGAGGTTAGCTGATGCTAGCGGTAACCCTGTGACCGGCAAGCAAAACATAGAATTCCGACTCTACAATACCCCCACTGGCAACACGCCACTTTGGGAGGAGTTCTGGACTGGGGCAAACTCGGTGGACGTCTCCGACGGGCTGTTCAGCGTGATGTTGGGCAGTATCAACACCAGCTTAACCGCCGTCGTGCAGGGCAATAACAACCTTTACCTGGGGATCACTGTTGGGACAGATAGCGAAATGGTTCCGCGCGTGCAGTTGGGGGGTGTACCGTATTCGATGCAGTCTCTCACGGTTCCTGACGGTTCTATCACTCAAGAAAAACTTGCACCCGGTCTGAATTTAGTCCCCCCAGGCACAATCGTGATGTGGAGTGGCTCGCTCAATAGCATCCCTGATGGGTGGTCCTTGTGCGATGGAACAAATGGAACGCCTGATCTGCGAGATAGATTCATAGTCGGAGCTGGAGGCTCATATAGTGTGGGGAATACTGGCGGGACTGCATCCGTCACGCTTACCCTCAATCAGACACCAGCTCATACGCATTCCGCCAGTTCTATAGACCTTCAGAAAAACATTTAGGGAAGCGTTATAATGAGCACCAGCGCGGAACCGTTGCGTTCCCCTAGCGTAAAAACTTGGCTTGGAGGCTCAGATCATGCGCATACGTTTGACGCTGTCTAACACGTTACGGGAACAATTGCTCCTGCAGTTGCATCAAGCGTACCGGCGCGGCCACTTGCGCTTGCTCAAACGGATTCACGCGCTCTTGTATGTGAGCGAGGGTAAGCCGGTGTCAGAAGTAATGGCGATCTTGCAGTTGAGCCAGCAAAGTGTGTACAACTATGTCAAGGCCTTTATCTTGCACGGCTTGGACAGTCTCCACTATCAGTGCCCCAGTGGGCGCCCGCCGAAATTGACCAAATCCCAGAAACAGGAGTTATGTGCCGTGATTGACCAGGGTCCCGAGGCGGCGGGTTACGATTGTGGAGGCTGGACTACCGCATTGCTGCAAGATGTGATTTTGACCCGCTTTGGCATCGAGTATAACCCTCATTATCTGGCGGAACTGTTAGGTACACTGGGCTATTCCTATCAAAAAGCCCGGTTTGTCTCTGACCATTTAGCCGAGGTGGCGGCCGAACAGGAAACGTGGTTGACGCAGACCTGGCCCACTCTGCTGGCGCGGGCCCAAGCGCAAGGGGCCATGATTTTGTTTGGCGATGAATGCAGTTTCGCGCAATGGGGCTCCTTGAGTTACACCTGGGCCAAACGCAGGCAGCAACCTGAAGTCAAAACCAGTGGCAAGCGGAAGGCGTATAAGGTCATGGGCTTCATTGACTATTTTAGTGGAGCGTTCTTCTATCAGGCTCAAACGGCAAAGTTCACGAGCGAGGCCTATCAGACGTTCCTTTGCCACATCCTGGCCGACACCACTACACCTTTGTTCATCATCCAAGATGGGGCGCGCTACCACACCAGCGCGGCCATGCGCGCGTTCTTCGCTGCGCATGCCGACCGCTTGACCGTGTTTCAGTTGCCGCGTTATTCGCCAGACTTCAATCCGATCGAATACTTGTGGCGAAAACTCAAAAAGCAGGCCACCCATTTACGCTACTTCCCTACCTTCGAAGCTTTGACCACCAAAGTGGATGCTAAACTCCAGGCCCTCACCGGCTTGCCCGATGAAATCAAAAGTCTCATGGGTAAGTATTGCGCCACCTTGGGCCAGGAGGCCGCGTCGGCTTAATCCAAAACTTTATCTGAACATCTATAGTGCAGCGGGGGCGCATAATCATACTGCCTCGTCAAGTACTTCTCAGGGAACAGAGTTTTCACAAAGTAGTTCTCATGGCGGAGGTGTATACTATGGGATGGGCACAATCCAGTACAATAACAATCAGCGTCTTGGCATCCACAGTCACGATATCACGGTTAATGAGGCAGGAAGCCATACGCATCCCATCTCAATTGGAAATGCTGGCGACGGGCAAGCCCATGAAAATCGTCCTCCCTATTATGGCTTAGCTTTTATTATGAAGTTGCCCTGAAGCCCGAGAATGATGTGAGTCGTACAGTCTAGATCTGGGGTTAGAGTTCCGAAGACAGCCCTGGGATCTCCGCCGGGGTGCGATGGCGCGTGGTTGCCCGTCATAGGTGAAGCCGCTCTCCCCTTATCATGAGGAAGGCATACTACAGCACTCGAGCAAGGCGTGGGAGGCTGATCATCCGCAGGGCAGGCGGCGCGTCAGGGAGGAGGTCCCGCCGCAGCCGCGCACAGAGGAACTCTTCCGTTAGGCGGCGATGGCGCGAGTGCTGACCAGGCGCCAGGGGACGGGGTCAGCCGCGAGGGGGGCTACCGTGGGAAAAGGGCGTCGTCCCTGTCAGGCAAGGTCCATCAGGAAGGAGCCCGCCGCGGCAGGGGGTCGCCGCCCAACCCGCGTGGCACCTGACGCGCTCGAGCCGTGCGCGGGAGGCGGGTCCACCCGCAGGGCAGGCAACCCGTCAGGAAGGAGTTGACATGTTCCTGCGGTACACCCCCACGGATGAAAATGTGAGCTGTGAGTCGTGATCGAAGGGCGCGACTCACAGCTCTCTTCTTACGGCTCACTGGCTTACCTGCCCCCACTTTACGGCGTCGAACGCCGGTTTTTGACAACCTCGAGGATGTTACTATACTGAAGCCCGGGTAAAAAAAACGCCCCAAGGCGCTGCATTCGCCTGGGACGTTTGCCACGGCGCCTGGCTCGCCGCAGCGGAAGTCAGTATACATGATCCGCCCGCCGGTGCAAGCAGTTTTCTGGCGACCTCGTTGCCCGAAGACTTACGAAGCGCTGGCGGGTTTTGTATGGAGTGAGGAACGCCTATGACTCAGGTCGTCATCGAGAATCCGGTCATCAATTCCCCCTTCGCGGAGCCAACACGCCATTTCCGCTTTGGAGAACAGGGGATCACGAACGAGCTGGTAGAGGGGCGACGCGCGAGCTCATATTTCGTGCCGATTGCGCAGCCCCGGAAAAAGGGCCAGAAATCGTCCTTCGAGACGGAGTGGGTCGAGGAGCGGATTCAGGAGAATCAACTCATCAATGACATCCGCGTGCGCGTGGCGCGCTGGCGCCAGGGCGGCTATCTGGGCGTTCCTGGAAGTGACGAATCCGTGGAACATGGAGAATACAATTCGGAGGATTGCGATACAAGGAGAGGAGAAATGACCGACGTTGTTCCGCTATTCGATCCGGTAGACGTGCCCCGGCTGCAGATGCTGGCGCAACTGACGCCCGGCGGACGCATCCGGCTGATGCTTCACGCGCGGGAACTGGCCGTGGGGTTGATGCGGGGCCGCTTGCGCCGCTGTTACCCCGACCTGACCCCGCGCGAAATCAACCTCAAACTCCTGGAGGAATTAGACCATGCCGCGGACCGACAGCCCCGATCTGGGTTTATTCCTGGACATTCTGCAGACGCTTGAGGCGCTGGACATTCCGTACATGATCATCGGCGCTTTCGCCGGGACGGTGTATGGCATTACGCGCGTCACGTATGATATTGACATTGTGGTAGATCTTGATGACGCCCGCATTGACGCGCTGGCAGATGCCTATCCCGCCCCGCGCTACTATGCCGATCCTTACCAGATGCGGTCATCGGTCGCCATGGGGATTATGTTCAACATCATTGATAGTGAACGCGGCGAGAAAGCCGATTTGATCCCCTTGACGATGGCTTCCCCTTATCGCACGGCGTTTCAAAACCGGGTGCGGCAGACGGTGGAAACGCCTGACGGCGAACCTTTTGATGTGTGGTGTGCGCGGCCCGAGGATGTCATCGTGGGCAAGTTGATGGCCTGGGCCGAGGGACGCTCGCGCAAGCATGAGAGCGATATTCACGAGATGCTGGTGTATGACGCCCTCGGTTTCCTGGCGCCGCTGGGTCTCACGTTGGATGAGGCTTATGTAGAGCGCTGCGCCGCCCAACTAGGGGCGGATGTGTTGGAGTTCTGGCGCATGCTCAAGGCCGCGGCCAGGAAAGTCCAGGGCTAACTTGTGTAACGCCATCCTCTGGCTGTGAGGCACGGCAGCGATGTCCAATCTGAAGCCTGAAGCATTTTATCGCCGCAATCTGCCGCATTTTGTGCCGCCCGGCGCTTGTGCCCTTCCCCGTGGTCAAGCGCACCCCTTGGCGATGAGGGCCAGCGGTCGTTTGGGCGGGGTCCAGCGCGACGGTGGAACCTCAAAAGTGAAGGCCCCGGCAGGCGTCCCAATGTGATCGGTTAGCCCGACAGCGATCGCTAGCGCGTCTTGGACCCGGCAGTCTCAAGCCAGAGGATGCCGTACTGATCAGACATTTGAAGTCACCTGCTCTATTCAGGTGGGATCTGAATGAATGTGAATGATAGCGCATTGCAAGCCCAACTGGATTTGTTGCAGCAGATGTACACGCGGAGCGTGATCAACGAGGCGACTTACCGCGCCCAACTCGAAGCGCTCGGGGTTGCCCCCGAGACCATCCTGGTGTCGCCCCCGCCACCCGACCTTTCCGCCCTGCGGCTGCGCCTGGAGCGCCTCGACGACCCCTAAATCGAGGCGCTGACAATTGACTGCTTCCCCGACATCAAAGCCAAATTCAGCGCGGAGATGGGGCGCGATAGCAAGATCAACCTCTTGCTTGACCATTGCCACCGTCGCCCGGAAGCCGTTCCCGTGCTGGAGCGCTGGCTGAACCAGCAACCAGCGACCTGCGATCCCGCCGACGCCCTCGCCTGTTACCTCACCCGCGTCATCGAGGAGAACGACCGCCTGCAACTCCAGGGCATCCGCTCCGCCTCCGGCCTGGTGAGCATCGCCCTCGAAAAGGTCTACATCACCCTCACCGCGGCCGTGCGCAAGACCGTGCGCGATGAAGAAACCTGGGTCGAAGAACTGGCGGGCCTGGCTCCCGGCGAGGCCAGGCACCGGACCCCGTCAAGTCAAAAGATAATCCAAGTGACCTCGGGGGTCGCAGTCTTGCGCGAGGATTCTCAGACCGTTGTCGTCTAAACCGCGACAAAGTGGGGGGGGCCATCACCGCAACGCCCAGCAGCGCCTCCATCGTCACAATTTAATAATCCCGTTCGCCGGGATGGAAACGATGGCCCAAGCAAAAGGCTACGCGCCCAACTGCCTGGAACGGCGTGAGGTCAGACACTGGCGAGAGTGCGTAATGCGTAAAACGTCCTGCTTAAGGTCGCCCCCTCACCCATTACCCATCGCCCAAGCAAAGGGCTACGCGCCCAAGCGCCTGGAACGGCATGAGGTCAGACGCCAGCAAGGGCGCGCAAGGCGCGCGGTGAAGGGCTTGTCTTCCACTGATGAAGTGCTGCAAGGACTGGAACTCGACGCGGGCGACCGGCGCAGTTTGCTAGGACTGGCGGCGCTCTGGCTGATGGAACAACGGACGCGGGGAATCGCACGGGACGATCTGCGGAACAACTGACTGGCGGGGCCGTTCCAGGCGCTGCTGAAGGACGAACGCCAGGCGGCCGGAGAGGGTTTTATCGCGCTGCTCAACTCGCGCAGTGGCTTGCCCGTCGAGCGGAGGCAGGCCACCTCACCTTTCAGGAACACCTGGCGGTGCGAGGTCCTCTTGCTGGAGGCGGGCCGCCTGAGCACGCCGGGCAGGCGCACGGCTTGAAACTCAGGTCGTCGGGAGACAGCCCCAGCGCCGGCAACGCCCGGGCCAGCGCAGCCGCTGCGGCCGCGCTGGCCTCTCCGGTAGGCTTTACCCCGCCGATGTGACCCGGCAGCATTTCCAGTGTGGGGGGCGCCTTTTCAAGGCGCCCCCCATCGAAATATCTTGAACTGTACACAATCACGGTCTTCAGCGCCGGTGCAAGATGCCATTCTATCAGGTATCAATCCGCAGATTTGCCGGCTGGCTCGTCTCACAGACTCGCCGCTTATTTACCACCGCCACGGGTGGTGTAGATTCACAGGGGGATTATGAACTGAAACTGGACTATGGCTCCCTGATAACCCCGCCTTCACTCATAGCACCACCGATGAATGATGAGTTGCCACGGGATCACTTCTCCAACACTGTCCAGCCTTCGACGCCGCGCTCCAGTGCCTCCAGACTCCACACCCAAATACTCCCGGCGGGCCAATCCCACCGCGCCAGCTCTTCCCTGAGCAACTGCAACTGCTTCTCACGCCGCTGCTCATTGAA
>Ga0208825_1003029_pt1 | contig 10408 bp, 5 predicted proteins | sample AD_UKC113_MetaG_FD_184450 | JGI IMG/M metagenome (GOLD analysis project Ga0208825, IMG submission 184450) | Active sludge microbial communities of municipal wastewater-treating anaerobic digesters from Hong Kong - AD_UKC113_MetaG (SPAdes)... | ecosystem: Engineered > Bioreactor > Anaerobic >...
CCCTGACCAGATCAAGGTCTGCCTCGATCTCCCTTGCCACCTTCGTCATCTGCAGATCGTCCATTCCCTTAAGGCTCCTGATCTGCCCCTGGATCATCCTCATGTGCCGCACCGCCTGGCTGACATCGCCGGTCCCGGCCTCGCCCTTTGTCCTGATCATGGCCGCACCCTCTTTTATGCGCCGGCAGGCCTCTCCCAGGTTTCGAGCCCCGCAGACGAAGGGTATGGTGAACTTGGCCTTCTCGATGTGAAACTCATCGGCGGGCGTGAGCACCTCTGACTCGTCCACCATATCGACGCCCAAAGCCTCCAGTATCTGTGCCTCCACAAAGTGGCCTATCCTGGCCTTGGCCATGACCGGAATGGTCACGGCATCGATGATGGCCTCGATTATGGCTGGATCGGCCATCCTGGCCACGCCTCCCATCTTTCTGATGTCCGCAGGAACGGCATGCAGTGCCATCACAGCCACAGCCCCGGCCTCCTCTGCGATCACCGCCTGCTCTGGAGTGGTGACGTCCATGATGACACCACCCTTCTGCATCTTTGCGAAACCGCGCTTTAGCAGTTCCGTACCAAATCGAAGATTTTCAAGCTCCATGGATTGCCCCAAATGCTATCAAACGGGAGGCTAATGCGGAGAGGATAAATAAACTTTGCCCCGCCTGACTGCGAACGATATTAAAAATTAAAGACAGGCGGCGGCTCTCCGCCCGGCCAACGGCAGATTAATTCCGGCCGGCTCTTCTTATGGCATATAGTTTTCGTAGATATATATATCTCTGTCGCCGCTGCGTCCGTCCTCCCAGACGATTCTGCCCGTCCCTATGCGCGGCCTGGTCTGATCTCCATCGTCTGTGCAGATGGCCTTCTCCTTCCGCACATTCATGTCATATGCATAAATGTCCCAGTTGCCGTTTCTATTGTCCTGCCAGACGATGACCCCATTCTGCACATCCGGATAGCTCTGATCCGCCAGATCGCTGGTGATCTGTGTCTCCTGGCTGGTGTTCAGATCGTAGGCATAAATATCCCAGTTTCCGTTTCTGTTGTCCTGCCAGACCACAGCATGCCCGTCAGTAGCCGGATTGATCTGATCGGCGGCGTCGCTGGCCAGAGGCACTGCGCTCTCCTCCCCCTGCTTTTGCATATAGACATCCCAACTGCCTTTCTTATTGTCCTGGAAGACGACATACTCGCCACCCGCCCTCGGATTTATGCCGCTTGGGGGGTAGTCCGGCATGCTCGCCTTCTCGTAAAGCGGCCTGGTATAGACCATCCATCCGAAGTAACTCTTGCGCAGATATGCCAGATACTCATCGCTCAGGGATACGGGCGTGGCATTCTCCAGGCCGTAGACCAGTTCGGTGGAGTTTTCAATGGATATATCGAATGTCCTGATAGACCAGTAGTTCTCGATATTATACTGGTTCAGCGGATTTCTGGCGACCCATGCGATGATGTTTCCCTTGATATCCGGATACATATCCTCATAGGGGCTGGCAGCGAGAGGCAGCTCCAGCTCTTGATTCAGGCTGTACACATATATGTCAGGATCTGCGGTGCGGTTGTCCATCCAGACCACATAGTAGCCCACCTGATCATTGCCGCCCACCGCGGGGAGGCTCTGCTCGCCTGGAGCCTTGCATATGATGCTGGTCTGGCCAGAGGCCACAGCCACTGAGCGCGGCCTGCCTGTCAGGCTGTTCAGCCAGACCAGCTTTCTGTCCATGCTCGGCTTGACCTGGCCCGGCCCGGCCGCCACCAGATCATCCTTCCAGTTGGACAGGTCCAGCTTTCGAATGGACGTATTCTCTCCGCTTCCATCTACATATGCAATGTAATTGCCTGATACTACTGGAGATGTCTGCTCTCCCGGCCGGGGATAGCTCTTGCCCCACTTCTTATCCCAGAAGTAATAGGAGATATCCCCGCTCCCGGCATCCACCCAGGCGATTGTGCTTCCAGAGATATCGGGATAGAGCTGATCTCCTTTGCCTGTGAGCTTGGTCTCGTTGCCGGATGCAATCTCCCTCACATAAATATCGAAGTCGCCTCCTCTGCTGTCCTGCCAGACAACCAGATCACCGGAGATCACAGGATACATCTGCTGGCCCCGCCCCTTGTAGACCGCCAGCTTCTCCCCAGAACTCAAGTTCATCATGTATACATCCCAGTTGCCGCTGGAGTTGTCCATCCACACAACCTTATCACCTGAGATGGATGGCCAGGTTTGATCTCCCTTGCCCTCTGCCACGGCTGATTCAATGCCAGCCGTCAGGTTCTTCATGTAAATGTCGGCGTTGCCGTTCCTGTAATCGGCCCAGACTGCCTTATCGCCTGAGACCCTCGGATAGAGCTGATCGTAATCCCCCTTGGAGATGGGCTTTTCCGCCCTGGAGAAGTAGTCAAAGCCGTATATGTTCCAGTTTCCTCCCCGGTTGTCGCTCCATACGAGCAGGCTGCCGTTGGTGCTGGGATAATCCGAGGCGCGCAGCAGCAGAGGATCGGAATTTATATATCTCATCCTGATCTGGGAGAAGCCCTCGCTGTTGTCAATCCACACGATCCTGTCGCCGCTTATGATCCTGGAGGAGAGGTATGGCTTTACCTGATAGGGATCGCCTCTGCCGTCGTTGGGCGTCTGCTGAAGGGGAAGTGTGGCTATGGGCACCTCCACGCCCTTCTTCAGATCGTAAAGGTACAGATCCGAGTCCCCTCCCCTCACATCCAGCCATGCTATATAATTTCCATGCACCACGGGATTGCCCTGATTGGCCGAGTTGGTGACTACTGCCCTTTCCGTCTCCATGAGCAGATCATAGGAGTAGATATCCCAGTTGCCGTTCCTCCCGTCTGCCCAGACCACAGTATCACCCCAAACCCAGGGCTGGGCCTGGCGGGCGGCATTGGTGCAGATAGCTCTCTCCTCACCGGTTGTCAGATTGTAGCCATAGACATCCCACTTATCGTCTCCGCTCCGGGAGTCGATCCAGACGATATTCTCGCCGCTGATGACAGGAGAGAGCTTGAGGGACTTTGCAGATGTGATCTGCCGCTCCTTGCCGCTGTCTATGTCGTAGAGGTAGATCTGCTCTACCCCTGTGCGGGTGTCGATCCAGACGATATTGCTGCCGTCGATCATGGCATAGCGGCTGTCGGTCGATCCGCTGGTGATCTGCCGGGTCTTCTTCGTGTCAAGATTGTATAGGAAGACATTCAGCACTCCTGTGCTCCTGTCAGTCCAGATCACATTCCTGCCGCTGATATCCGGGCTGCTGTGGTCGAAGTCGCTATCTGTTATGCTCAGCCGCTCACCGGTGGAGACATTATAGAGATAGACATTGAAGTGCCCCTTGCTGTCATCAGTCCAGACTATGCTGTCCCCGGAGATTGATGGATTGGTGTGATTGTAAGGCCCGCTGGTTATGGGTATATCAGCCAGGATCTCCCTGTCGAACATCTGAATGTCGGGATCGTCGGCACCCCGCCGGTACTCCGTCCAGACAACGCCCCTCTCGCCAATGGCGGGCTCCATCTTTATGACTCCGGGGGCCAGAGTATATTCAACCCCGGTGGCGATATCGTAGAGATTGATATCGGTATGGTTGTTGAGGTAAACGATGGAGTTGCCGTAGATGCCGGGATCTGTCTGAATGCCGGGCTTGGCCAGCGTTTTCGTCTTGCCTGAGGAGATGTCTTTGTAGGCGATGTCCGGCTCTCCGGTTCGGTTGTCGGCCCAGACCACGATGCTGCCGGATACTTCCGGAAACGATTGATCTCCAGGGCCTGTGGCTACAGCGGTTTCTTTGCCGCTGCCGATATCGTAGAGGCGTATGTCAAAGTCACCGGAGCGCTTGTCCATCCAGACGATCAGATCGCCGCTGATCTTTGGCTCGATCTGCTCTCCATCGCCAGGTGCAACAATGCTCTCCTTTTCGGCTGCGAGATCATAAAGGTGTATCTTGTATATTCCACCGCGATCATCGGCCCAGACCACCCGGTCGCCGCTGATATCAGGCTGGGTCTGATTGCCGTCCGCAGCCACCACTGCAGATTCGGTCCGGTTTATGACATCGTACATGTAGATGTCCCCGTTGCCGGCGCGCATGTCCTGCCAGACTATGCGCTCGCCTGAGACTGCTGGATTGATCTGGAAGAAGGGATTGATGCACACCCATCTTTCCAGCCCGGTCTCCAGGTCGTACATGAATATGTCATAATTGCCGCTCCGGTTATCGGACCAGGCCACGATATGCCCGTCCGTAGCCGGCTGCTCCTGCTCCGATCCCACGAGTATGGCTATAGGGCGCTCTTTTCCATACTCCATCCCGCTTGCGGCAACCACCCAAACCAGTGCTGCCGTCATGATCATGATGAATACTGCCTTTAGCATCTTATCACTCTGCGATCGTATGATGCCACCCATAATGGCGAACCCCTATAAGGACTTTTCTCGGCGTTTGTCGTAAGAGGGCGGCATTCAACGGATCATGGTCCTGCCCAGGCTGACCAGAAAGAGGGCCAGTAAGAGCCACCCCAGCACAGACTCAATGGTTGCGATATAGCGGTAGATGCCCACAGGATACCACTTAACCAGGGTCTTGGCTGTGAAGACCATAGTGCTGAAGTAGAGGTGATCCAGGAAGCCCAAGCCTCCCTGAGAGCCGATGCTTGCCCCCGAACCGTTGAGCGGCTCCACCACAATGCCGCCGCCAATCCAATAAAAGAGTGCAAAGAGGATGATGAGAATGCCGCTCAAAAATACTGTATGCCCTGGACGGACTCCATAGCCGCAGGAGAGCCAGGCCAGGGCGTCAGAGAGCTTGGACCAGTTGATCCCGGTCCGCCCATCGCCCCGAACAAGAAAGCCCTTGGCGGACTGGCCGGCCCGCCGGTAATGGTAGTAGCAGTCATCCGCATCCTCAAACCACTCGAGATTCCTGAAATTCTTGACGAGGGAGAGGTAGGCTGCACCATCGCAGGCCAGATGGCCGGCCAGGGCAGGCCACCTGGCCTCAAGGCGCAGAAACTCGGTATTATGCAGGTCGATCTTCCCCGAGACGGATCCGTCCAGGAGACGCAGGATGTTGATCTTTGCCCGGGATAAATCCAGGCTGCCCTGAAAGCGGGCGGAGTCGAAGCGTGCGGCGGATTGAAACTCTGATGACGCGAAGTCCGCCTCACTGCAGAAGCGCACGCAGCGACAGTCTGCCTCCCCGGAAAAGAAGGCCGCCGAAAATACAGCCGCCCTGGAGAAGACCGCCTGCCTGAAGCCGGCCGATCCCAGAAACCTGCTCCCGGAAAAGAAGGCATCGCCCTGGAAGATGGCACGCTGAAACGACGCATCATCCTGAAAGATGGATTGGGCAAAGGATGAGTCCTTTTGAAACTGGCAGCCTGCAAAGAGCGCTCTTCCTGCCCTGCCCTGTACCAGGCGCATATCGCCCAAAAAGACTGCATCTGTGAAGTTGACTTCGCCCATCTCCGCCCGAAAGAAGTTGACCTCCCCCTTCAGGCATGCGCCGAGAAATATGGAGCTGCCGAAGAGACGGGCAAACTCGAAGTTGAGCTCGTCGTCAAAGAGAGCCCCGCGAAAGTCGGCCTCTCCGGCGATCTCTGCGCTCTGAAAGCTGGCGTAACCCGAAAACCTGCCGCCCTGGAAGATGGCCTCACCCAGGAATGCCGTCTTCCAGAAGCTCGCGGAACGGCAGAAAGAGGCAAGCCGAAAGTTGGCCGTTCCCGAGAACCGGGCATCGGTAAAATCAGCATCCTCCAGCATCTTCGCCTCACCGAAGTTGGTGCAAAGCTCGCTGAAGCTGCATTGACCGAAATGGGCCGGACAGGAGAAGACAGCACCTCCGAAGTTGGCTATGGCGGAGAAGGCTGCACCCTGAAACCGGGCGCATCCGGAGAAATAGGCATCTTTGAATGTGGCATATCTGTGAAAGCGGCAGGACTCGAACTTCGCGCCACCGGAGAACGACACGCCCTTGAAGCGCGCCTCCTGGAAGAAGACGCTCCCGCAGAGGTCCAGGCCCTCCCTGAAGAGGGCATGGTCCAGGTTCACGTTACCCAAAAGCTCGCAGTTTCTGATCTGAATTGAGCAGGCCACGGTCGATGCGGTCTGCTCCTCGCCGGCCGGGCGCTCAAAGTGAATCCGAGGAAGATCTATTTTGCGAAGGTCCAGGTCTCCGGCTATGGCTACATGATCGTAAATGACAGGAGAGCCGTTCTCGATGCGGCTTAAGACCTCCCGGGCATCAATCACGGGAAGATGCCTCCTCCCCAAATCTTCGATCATTCCATCCGCCCCGGTTGATTTTCAAATTTCTTTACATCTCTCACGCCCGGATTTCTGATGATAGGACTATGTTTTTTTCAAACTACGGCTCAAATCAGCAATGACTATATATTCCTTGTGTCAACCCATAAAAACACCGGGAGGAACTCTGTTTGAAGGATTATCTAACACTAAATGATGTCGTGCTTGACAATAAAAGGGTCCTCGTAAGGGTGGACTTCAACTCCCCCATGGATCCAGCCGGGAACATATTGGATGACAAGCGCATAAGAAGCCACCTTGATACGCTGCGGGACCTGGAGGACTGCAGGGTGGTGCTCATGGCCCATCAGAGCCGGGCAGGAAAGAAGGACTACACCACAATGGAGGCCCATGCCCGCCTGGCCTCCCGCCTCCTGCGCAGGGATGTGACATATATCGATGACATATTCGGCTCATATGCCCGGAAGGCCATAAAATCCCTCATGCCGGGGGAGGTCCTTCTTCTGGAGAACACCCGCTTCTATGCGGAGGAGAATATGACCCGGACTCCGGCAGAACACGCCAAGAGCCATATGGTCAGAAAGCTCTCTCCACTATTCGATCTTTTCATAAACGATGCCTTTGCCGTATCCCACCGCTCCCACTGCTCTGTTGTAGGCTTCACCGAGGTTTTGCCCAGCATCGCCGGCATGCTCATGGATAAGGAGATCACAGCACTCGATAAGGGCCTGAAGGGAAATGAGCATCCTACGGTCTTCTCCCTTGGAGGGACCAAGGCAGACGACTCCATCAAGGTCACAAGGAATGCCCTGGAAAGGGGAGGAGCCGATAAGATCCTTACATCGGGAGTTGTGGCCATAGTATTCATGATGGCCGCAGGAATCGATGTGGGTGAGGCCAATCGAAAGTTCATTGAGGATCAGGAGTATCTGGAGCAGATACCCATTGCCGCAAAGCTCCTTCAGGATTACCCGGGAAAGATCATCCTGCCCTCGGACGTGGCTTTGAACCAGAACGGCGAGAGGGTGGAGGTCTCCGTGGATAAGCTTCCGGCTGCCCTTCCCATAGCCGATATCGGCCTGGAGACCATCGTGAGCTACAGCAGGCAGATCAAAGAGGCAAAGGTTGCGGTGCTCAACGGCCCGACAGGGATCTTCGAGCAGGAGAAGTTCCGGCTGGGCACAGCAGAGATACTGAAGGCTGCCACCGAGTCAGGGTACTCCATCGCAGGCGGAGGGCACAGCGTTGCTGCCATAGAGCAGCTGGGGCTGGAGAGCAAGTTCTCCCATGTGAGCATGGGCGGAGGGGCAGCCATCACATATCTCTCGGGCGAGCCCCTGCCGGGAATTGAAGCTCTCAAGAGTGCGGCAGCCCGCAGCCGCAAGAGCTGAGCCACCATACGGCGGCAGTCAGGGCAGGCGCTCCTCTGCGCCCCTCAGGCAGGCCAGTAGAAGGGCTGAGGGCTGACCCTGCGCCTCCAGGGCGGCGGCAGCCATATGCCCGCCGCCCTGCCCGCCATGCTCTTCTGCCACTGCAGAGAGCAGCTCTGCCAGATTCAGAAACTCCGCTGCACTGCGGCTGCATCTGGCGCTGATGCGGCTCATCTCTCCATGCCTTCCTGCCACGAAGGCGGCATCTGCCCCCAGGTCCACCAGGGCAGCGGCTGCCGAGCCCTCGAATGAGCCGACCTCGGCAGTGGCTATCAGCCAGTCGCCATGCCGCTCTATGCCTGCCCGCGATGCGGCCTTGAGCACGGCCATCCTCTGAGAGATGTCTGGCGGCACTGAGAGGGCCGAGAGGGCCTCCTCGTAGGAAAAGCCGCCCGCCTGCAATATCCCTGATGCCGCTGAAAAGGCCTCAGGAGTCGCACGCTTGAAGCGGCCGGTATCCGATATCATGCCTGCCAGAAGGCCCAGGGCCTCCTCCCGGCCCGGCCTTTTGCCGTTCTCTTTTAAAATGCTCCAGACGATCTGGGCTGTGGATGTGGCAGGCCTCTGGATGTAGAATACGGCCCCCTCCAATAGCCCCCTGTCAATGTGATGGTCGACCAGGGCATACCTCTCAGGCACGGCGCCTCCCAGCTGCAGCGGAACGGATGTGTCCACCAGGACCACCAGATCGTAGTCCTCATGGCAGGGATTGACCAGCACATCGGCTCCGATGACCCTGGCCAGCCTCTCACCTGTGCGGCTGAGGTCCTCCACGGCACCGATACTTCCTCCGAAGGCCCGGCTGAGGGCAAAGCTGCTGCCGATGGCATCGGGATCGGCATTCCTGTGGCAGAGGTAGAGGACGTTTTTGTACCGGCCGACGCTATCGCCGAACTGACAGTCGCTGATGAGCATGGACCGGTTTGGGATTTGAGAATTGATATAGATTGGCTAACAGGCCTGAATATGGGCAAAGGAATGAAAAGCATTTAGTAATTCTTAAGCGCTCTGGCAATCATGTTCGGACCCAAGCATCATATCACAGCCCGGCAGGGCCGCCTCTTTATTGAGGGCGTGGACTGCTACGACCTCGCCAGGCAGCAGGGCACTCCCCTTTATGTGACTTCGGAGAGCCGGCTGCGCGAGAACATCCGCGCCTACCACCATGCCTTTCCCGGCGCAGAAAAGTACTTCGCAGTAAAGGCCAACGGCAACCTCTCAATCCTGCGCATCGCCGCCCAGGAGGGGATGGGAGCCGATGTCTTCTCAGCAGGAGAGCTGTCCGTCGTGCGCATGGCTGGAATAGACCGCGACATGATCCTCTTCAACGGCAACTCCAAGAGCGAAAGGGACCACGAGCTTGCCCTGCAGGCCGGTGTGCGAATGTCGGTGGACTCGCGCGAGGAGCTGGAGCAGCTCTCCCGGACGGCTCAGGCATGGGGGCTTGAGGCTGAGATACTCTTCAGGGTCAATCCCGATGTCTCCCCAAAGACCCACCCCAAGATCGCCACGGGCCTCGCATCCTCCAAGTTCGGCATACCTGCAGCGCAGGTGGCACAGTCCTATACCAGGGCCATGGAGCTGGATGGCGTCAGGCCGGTGGGGCTGCACTGCCATATCGGCTCGCAGATCCTGGAGACCGCCCCCTTTGCAGAGGCGGCTGGGAGGATGATGGACATCGCTGCAGAGGTGAGCTCCGCAGGCGGGAGGATCGAGAGGATAGACCTGGGGGGGGGGCTGGGCATCCAGTACCATCCGGACGCTCGCGCACCAACTCCTGCCGACCTCGCTGCTGCAGTTCTGCCCATATTCAATGACCGCTGCCAGGGCCTCGGCATCTCCCCCCGGCTGATGCTCGAGCCTGGGAGGAGCATAGTGGCAGATACCACAGTCATGCTGACCTCGGTGAACGTGGTCAAGAGGGCGCACGTCAACTTCGCAGCCACAGATGCGGGCTTCAATGTGCTGGCCAGGCCCATGCTCTACGACTCCTACCATCACGTGATGGCAGCCAACCACGCAGCAGAGCCGGAGACGGAGACATTCACTGTTGTGGGGCCCATATGCGAGACGGGTGACATCCTGGCGAAGGACCGGAGGCTGCCCACTCTATCACGGGGCGACGTCCTCGCCTTCCTTGATGCTGGAGCCTACGGCTTTTCGATGGCTTCCCAGTACAACGGCCAGCCCAGGCCGGCGGAGGTTCTGGTCAGCGGCAGCCGGGCCGAGGTCATCCGCAGGGCGGAGGATGCCAGCAGCCTTCTGGCAGGCCAGAGGATCCTGCCCAGGCTGATGAAGTGAGCAGGCGATCATCGAGGCGGTATAATGGCAGATGGCGGCACATGTGAAAGGGATGACAGCGGCCTCACGGATGCAGTAAAAGAGGTTCAGGAGATGATTGCGCCACTTCGGACAGCGGAGCTTGCCGAAAATCTGGGAAAGGTCTCGGCCTACGTTCAGTCTGCAGCCAGAGCGAAGGACTCAAAGCAGGCGGGCGATTTCATTCGCTTCGCCATTCTCAATCTGGATGCGGCAATGACTGCCGCCCTGGAGTCGGCGGTCTTCAGGCCGCGCCTGGCAAGCAAGAGCGACGAGCAGAAGAAGGCCTCTGCTCTGCAGAAGACATTCGACCGCATTGACAGCCCTGCTTCGGCCATGCTGGAGCACTTCCGAACGAGCTCCGATCCGCTCA
>Ga0208825_1003031_pt1 | contig 10398 bp, 10 predicted proteins | sample AD_UKC113_MetaG_FD_184450 | JGI IMG/M metagenome (GOLD analysis project Ga0208825, IMG submission 184450) | Active sludge microbial communities of municipal wastewater-treating anaerobic digesters from Hong Kong - AD_UKC113_MetaG (SPAdes)... | ecosystem: Engineered > Bioreactor > Anaerobic >...
GATTTCTTGCCCTGAGGAGATCGCCTATAGGTTAGGATATATTGACCAGGAACAGCTCAAAAAACTCGCTTTATCCATGGAATCAAATGGCTACGGCCAATATCTATTAGGTCTTTTAGAAAAATAAACTTATGAAGATTCTCTTATTCGGAAAAAATGGCCAATTGGGGTGGGAGTTAAACCGAACTCTTATGTGCCTAGGAGAACTGATTGCGCTTGATTATCCCGAAGTGAATTTCGAAAAGCCCAAAGATGTTATTAATACAATTAACCAAATAAAACCAGATTTAATCGTCAATGCAGCTGCATATACGGATGTCGATAAAGCCGAGGAAGAGCCTGATAAAGCCAGATTGATTAATGCCGAGACTCCTGGGGAAATGGCCACATGGTGTAAAAAAAATAACGCGGTTATTATTCATTATTCCACTGATTATGTCTTCGACGGAACCAAAGGTTCTCCCTATACGGAAGATGATCAGCCTAATCCAATAAATATCTATGGGGAGACTAAACTCGCAGGGGAAGTTGCTATTCAACAAAGTGAGGCAATTCATTTGATTCTACGGACGGCGTGGGTTTATAGCATGAGAGGGAATAATTTTGTAACTAAGGTATTGGAGTGGGCAAAAAAGTCAGATGTTATCAGAGTTGTTGATGATCAAATAAGTAATCCTACCTGGGCTCGAGCACTGGCAGAAATTACTGCAGACGTCATTGCTATGGGCATAGAAAATATTAGATCATTTTTCAGTATCAAAGGCGGTCTTTATCATTGCGCAGGCAGCGGGTATTGTAGCCGCTACGACTTGGCAACGGCGATAATTCAGCAGCTTCGAAATAAAACACAAATAAAACTTTATTTTGCGAAAACGGTTGATTTCTCTACACCTGCTGTGCGGCCCCTTTTTTCCGCTTTGAGTTGCATCAAACTCGAACGCGATCTTGAAACGATGCTTCCGAGCTGGAGTGAGCAGCTTAAGTTATTAAAATAGTTTTTATTAAATGCAAAAATTTAAGGACTCTATCTGTATTGGTAATAAATGTTTTCTTTATATTCCTCTCTCGTCAGATTATTAATTTTAGCCATAAGCCCTTCGAACTTCAAATTAAACTTCAGAAAAATCATTTCATTGCGTTCAGAATTATTCTGGCAGCCAATTTGAATAAATGAGACGCAATTATGTGATCTGATAAATTATTTATCAATGCCTATCAACTGGTCTATCTTAGATTATGATTAAGAATATAATTTCCATTATGTTAGACACATTATTTGTTCCTATTGGTCTTATTATCTATATAAGTAGCCTATTAATTCCCAAAAATAAACGGCTGTGGCTTTTTGGATCGTGGTTTGGTCAAAAATATTCAGATAACTCGAGATATCTTTTCGAATATGTCAATTCTTTTCACCCTGAGATTGACGCTATTTGGCTAACTCGCGACGAAAAATCATACCAAGAAATTTTGAAACAAGGAAATAAGGTTGAAAGGATTGATAGCCTGAGGGCTTTTATTCTTGTATTAAAGGCTGGCTGTCTCATAATATGTGCCGATTCAAGCGACGTTTTAGGAAGATTCAGCCGATATATTAAAGTTAGACTAATACAATTATGGCACGGCACAGGCTTGAAGAAATTAAAAGAGACAGGAAGGATGAACGGCAAGCTTGCGAAGTTGATAGCGAAAATTATACCTTTTTATCTTCCTGGATATAAAATGGTTGTGGCTACCTCAAAACTATCTGCCCTTACTATTGCAGACGCATTAAAAACCCCTGTTGAAAGAGTGGTAATCACAGGTTATCCTAGAAATGATACTTTATTGATTAGGACTGATAATATCAGGACATCTGGTCGAGCTTTTTGTTTCGATAAATCGGCTTCACCCAGCTTATTGATAGCCTATTTACCTACATGTAGAGATGGGAAGGTGGATCTATTTTTAAAATATAAATTTAATTATCGGAAGCTTCAGAATACCCTTAGAGCAATAGACGCCAATATGATTATTAAACCACATTTTTATAACACACTAACTATTGATATACCCTTGGAAAGTGAAAACAGGGTCTTTATATTTAACGATTCAGATATCCCAGATATATACAAAATCTTACCTTCTGTAGATATTTTGATAACAGATTATTCTAGTGTTTTATTTGATTATCTTTTACTTGACAGGCCAATCATATTTGCGCCATTCGATTTAGAAGAATATATGGAAAAAACCACTGACTTTTATTTCGAATATGATGATGTAACCCCCGGCTATAAGGCCAAAGATTGGGATGACATAATAAAATATCTAATAATATTAGCAAATGGCGGTGATATCCATAGGAAAGAGAGATTTTTGATAAGCAAACTTTTCAACAAATATAATGATGGAAATAATTCTGAGAGAGTCTTTAAATCAATAGCTGAAATGCTAGGAGTGATACATGAGAATTAGTTTCATTTTGCCTTATTTTTCACGCAGGCCGGTTGGAGGATATAGAGTCGTGTATGAGTATGCTAACCGACTTTCTAAAAGGGGACATCACGTTACGATTATAGAACCCTATGCGATGCCTATTAAATTTAAATATCCTGAGGCAAGAAGATGGCTTGGAGAAATAAGGGATCTTATATTAAGACCTAAAAGCATTCCATGGCATGTTATCGATAAAAACGTCAAATTGGTATTCCCGGCTATATTAGGCATTGACAGCGTCCCCCCTGGGGACGCAATTATTGCTACTGCTTGGAATACTGCTGAGTTTGTTAAAAGTTGTCCTTCGTCAAAAGGTGAGAAATTTTATTTGATTCAAAGCTATGAAACATGGTCGGGTCCAAAGCAGAGAGTTGATGCAACATGGAAGGCCAATATGCACAAGATATTTATATCTAGATGGCTTATAGATATTGCCAATGAAATGGGGATAAATGACTATATACACGTCCCAAATGCAATTGACCATTGTAAGTATAGGCTCATTGTTCCGATAGAAAAGAGAGATAAAGTTATATCAATGATGTACTCTCCTGTTTATTTTAAAGGAAGTAAAGTAGGCATAGCCGCTTTGAATAAAATAAAGAGTGAGTATGAAAATATAGATATTGTTTTTTTCGGTGTCAAAAGAAGGCCGAATGAAATCCCATCGTGGATAAAATATGTGAAGGATCCAGATCAGACATATTTGGTTGAAGAAATATATAATAGGAGTTCTATTTTTATTTGCCCTAGTCTGATAGAAGGGTGGCCGCTGCCTCCAGCTGAGGCTATGGCTTGTGGATGTGCAGTTGCCACGACTGATTGTAAAGGTATAAGAGATTATATAGACCACATGGAAACCGGATTAATTTCTCCAGTGAATGATGCTGATAAGCTGGCAAATAATATATCAATTCTCTTAAGGAATGATGAGCTGAGGATAAAACTTGCGAGGGCCGGGAGAGATAGGATATTATCATTTAATTGGGAGAGATCAACGGACATGTTTGAGAGGTTTTTAAAATCTCGTATAGAAAATAACTATGATCTTGTGAAGCAAGGAAACTTATAAGGTTTTATAAGAGCTAAGTTTACGAGCGTCCGAAGTAATGAAAATTTCATGAGAAACAAGAGTCTTGTTATTTTATACGCTCTTATATTAATAAGCGCTGAGTTATTTTTAATTTTGCCTAAAACCTATTATAATTTTTTCGGTTATCAAATTCGAGCAAATCTCACATTTCTTTTTGTTTTATCTTTAGTTGTCATATGCTTTTTTATCTTTATCGTAAATCGCAGAATCATTGTCATAAAAACTAGCGTTTCGAATATGTTCTTTTATTCAATTTTAATATGGTTTGTTAGCACTTTTCTGTTCACGCTATTTAACCACATTATCTATCCTAGCCTAGATGATTATATTATTAAAACAATAATAGAATTCAGCAAGTGGGCTTCGGGCATAGCAGTTCTTTATATAGGACTAAGGTTCATAAGATGGAAAGAATCGGACCTAGAACGAATTTTTATACTTATGACAATCTTAAGTGTTGCCATATGTTCGATTTTGATATACCGGTACCGATTATTTGATATATATAATTGGATTTATTTAAGCCCTAATAAAAACGTTATATATTCTTTGTGGGAAAGTGTTGCCAAGAATGAAATCCCAGAGGTATTAACACTGATAAGTTTAATTCTGCTATCGATATTGGCTACAGAAAAGAGGAGATCATTAAGATTAACCTATATAATCTTTGCAGTAGTTCTTATTTCAACTTCTCTATTTTTCTTCTCACGAGAATCTTATCTAACGATGTTTGCGGGCTTCTTTTTTCTAATAATGATTAAAAGAGTAGCGAATATACGTAAGGTTATTGCTTGGAGTTTGCTTGGAGTATCTTTGATATTTTTTTTAAGAACGCCATTTGGAAGTCGATTAACAGACTCTATTCAGACTATAGACGTTGATCCTAATGAAGCTACTTCCTTTAGGTTAGACAGGTGGACATCAGCGATAGAGATAGGTTTCAGGCATCCTTTGACAGGCGTAGGATTCTGTGGCTTTGAGAATTTTGCGAAGAATCACCAGGGGACAGCCGCCCATAACGCCTTTCTTCAATCTTTGTGCATTGGGGGTATACCGCAACTTGTTATATTTTTAATTGTGCTATTTAGTGTTTATAAGGAAATAAGAAAGGCGTTACAGAAGAGAGGAACCATATTTTCAAAGTCTTTTTTGGAAGGACTTTTTTCTTTTTATATCGGTTATGTTATTTCTGCTTTGTTTTCAGATCACTTCATTTCATTTTATTATCTGAATTTAATATTTTGGGGCCTTTTAGCAATTGCAATAAGTATTGCTGAGAGGACTTCCCACAATAATGGCGGGGTTTGACCCTCCTTGATTGCGATCTAATAGCTAAGCCTTTAAATCGGAGACCTGATATTAGGTTGCCGGATAGAAGAAGGATGATTCATCTATCATCATTAGTAAATAAATCAGATACGCAGGCGTGGAATTATTGGAGCTTTGCAAATAAGGCGGGGTAATTATATAGTTTCATGATCACGTCTTGACGGCTATAAATAATACAGGCCCGACTCGAACATATCCTATGTCGAAGCTCATTTCAATAATAACACCGGTATACAATGCATCAAAGTATATCGCAGAAACAATAGAGTCGGTGATAGCTCAAACTTATAGGAAATGGGAGATGATAATAATTGACGATTGTTCATATGACGGTTCTAAAAAGATAATAAAAGAATTCATGAAAAGGGATGGCCGTATAAAGCTTATAGAACTTGATCAAAATAAAGGGCCTGCACTTGCTAGAAACATTGGTACAAAAATAGCCAGGGGAACTATATTGCTTTTTTAGATAGTGACGACATATGGATCCCCGAAAAATTGGAGACCCAAATTGGATTTATGGAGAGTAATGGGGCTAGCTTTTGTTATTCTTCATATTTTTTATAAACGAGCAAGGCAAACTGATAGATATTTTTACTATCCCAACAATGAGAGTTTCCTATTATCAGCTTTTAAGAACCAATTCTATTGGAACACTGACGGCTATTTATAATGCTGAGAGAATCGGTAAGTTTGAAATGGAAAATATTAAGGGTGAGGATTATGCTCTTTGGCTCAAGATTCTAAAAAAAATAAATTATGCCTATGGAATAAAGACTCCTCTTGCCAAATATAGGGTTCGAAATAAATCAGTATCTTCAAACAAGTTAAAATCCGCTTTTTGGCAATGGAATATTTACAGAAATATAGAAGAACTCAATCTTATTGAGAGTTTATATTTCTTTTTGAACTATATTTATTGGGGTTTAAGAAAGCATAGGCGCTCGGCGATGTATAGATTAATTTCTTTGCTTAAATAAAAGGATCCATAAAACTTTACTAATTTGAAAATGTACAAGATATAAAATATGCACAAAATACAATACCTTATGATCCATTATAGATTATAAAAGAGTTTTTCGCTAAAACTTCCTGACCTATATTAATAAACCCTGTGCCGATGCGGGTTTTATATAGATTTAAGATAGGGCAGAATTCATATATACTCGGCTAATTGTTTTGATTGAACAGATCGGTCAGTACAAAGAGGAACATTATAAAAGCCCAGTGTAACAGCATTTCGGATGAGCTGGAACAAAAAAGAGGGAAGATCATCAGTTTTTGTGTGGGTATGTATAATAGCCTGATAGAGTGCTTTTATTAGTTGAATAGACGAACAAGTTGCGAGGATCATATCAGTTCTGCTGGTATTTTTTATGGCTTATAAAAATCTTGATACTAGTATTGATAATATGAAGGTAAACAAACCCATTAAAATAGCATTAATAGGCGGATCAGGTGATGTGGGGGGATATGTAAGTTTTGTCGACGAGCTAATTTATAGGTTGGGTATCGAAAGTTCCTTGCAGTTTGCTATATACAAGGAAACTAGATCCTCATTGAGCAAAGAAGACCTGTCTAGCAACATAAGAATGATAAGAATTCCCAGAAAAAATAAGTTGGATTTAATTGGAAATCTTACAAAAGCTCTTAATGACGCAATAGACAATGAACATGTAAACATAATTTACCTGCTTGGCTATGTATCTTCTCCGTTTATTAACAAATCAAAAATAAAAAAAAATCAAATAACGCTTATGATTAATCCTGATGGTATGGAATGGAAAAGGAGAAAATACGGATTAGTCGAAAAGCTTTATCTTTATCTTGCTGAAATTCGAGCTGCTCATATTGCGGACTATTTGGTCGTAGATTCAAAAGAGATAGGATATTACTTTAAGAAAAAGTATGGGAGAGAAAGCATTTTTATACCATATGGTTATGATTCGAAATGGAAGATTAAACCATTCGACCTTACTTCTGTGGGTGTACGCGAGAATGATTATTATCTGGTGATAGGACGATGCGTCCCTGAAAATAACCTTGTCGAGATAATAAAGGGGTTTTCTCGTTCCCAAACATCAAAAAGTTTATTGATTGTTACCAATCTTGATAGTGATAATTTTAGCAAAAAATTAATTGATTTGGCTAGAAACGACCGAAGAATAATACTGCACGGTCCGATATATGACAAGGACATACTATATTATTTAAGAGAAAACGCATTTTGTTATATTCATGGACATAGCGTTGGCGGGACAAATCCATCATTGGTTGAAGCTATGGGATGCGGTAATATTATATTGGCCCACAAAAATATATACAATTTAGAAGTATTAGGGGAGGAGTTGGGATATTATTTTTCTAGTCCTGAGGAGTTGCAAAAGGTAATAGAAACAATCGAAAGAATAGATGCAACACACCTTTATATAAGAAGGTCTAAAATAAAGCAGAGAGCTAATGCCTTGTATAATTGGGAGTATATTGTTGAAAGATATAGACAACTGTTTATGACTGCAGGGGGCGAATATAAGCATTACCTTTTATAAATCGGTGCCTTAGCTTTTGGAAGAATGGTGAAATAATGGTACATAAGAAAAGATTTAAGTGTGATAATAGACTAAGCCTTTAATATATTGTTACAAAGGCGAATTGTGGGATACTTCAAGCTGATTATTGATGGGTTTTCTAATATTTGGTTGATAACAGACAGGATCAAAAAGCAAAAATGGGGTTATATATGGTGTTAACCGCAATTTGCTTAGAGCGTGATTATGCAAGCTAACCTTGGCTGGCAGTGATGGAAGAACTTGTTTCAATAATAACTCCGTCGTATAATTCCTCAAGATATATTGGGCAGACTATAGACTCGGTTTTGGCTCAGACTTATAAAAATTGGGAATTGATAATAATTGATGATAATTCTTTTGATGATTCAAAAAAGATAATTGCACAGTATGTAAAATTTGATAGCCGTATTAGGTTGATAGAGCTAAAAGAAAACCAAGGGCCAGCAATTGCGAGGAATATAGGAATCGAAGAGGCCCGTGGGCCCTATATAGCCTTCTTGGATAGCGATGACATATGGCTACCCAAAAAATTAGAACTTCAAATAAATTTTATGGAAACTCATAATATTAGCTTGTGTTTTTCTTCATATTTTATCATGGATGAACAGGGCAGAACCATAGACACTTTTATCATTCCTAATAATAGAGTTTGTTATTATCAACTATTGAAAACAAATTTTATTGGAAACTTAACTGCAATTTATAATGCCGGCCGAATAGGTAAGGTTTTGATGGAAAATATTAAGCATGAGGATTATCACTTCTGGCTGAAAATTTTAAAAAGAATAAAATATGCTTATGGATTAAAACCGCCATTGGCGAAATATAGACTTCGGAAACACTCGACGTCGGCGAACAAGATAAAAGCGGCGTTTTGGCAATGGAATATATATAGAAATGTAGAGAGACTTAGCCTTTTTGATTCTTTGTATTATTTTGGCAATTATATCTATTGGGGTATAAAAAAACATCGAGGTTTATTTTAAAATGACTGCGATGCAGGATAAGATCTATCCTTCGTGAGAACGCGCTCTTGGTTTATCCGCAATATAATGATCCTTAAGATTATAAAAAATGGACAAAAAAATAACTCCATTTATCGTGGGGATGAGAATAAAGTGCCTTAATTGTTTTAGTTTATTTGACTAGTGGTAGATAAGTATTTGGTAAATGCTAAACAAATTTTCGCCTGAACATGAGATTTCCAATGATGCTCTAATATTAGTCTGTTTTAATCCGAAAGGAACAGTAAATGGGGAATTAAGAGAGATAGCCGAAGTTTTGGCACATAAAGGAAAGATCGTCCTATTGGCCTAGGTCTATGATCGAAAAAATATCTAAGAACGATAATAAGATATTCCGGCTAGCGCTTTTTAAAATCTTTTCATTTATAGCTGTTATATTCGTGCCATCTTTTTTTGTTTATAAGTCGGTTCATGTTCTTAATTATAAGCATGCGATACCAATGATGCTTTTGGTTGGCTTTGCCTATATATTAACTATGCTTGTTGTTGGGAAGCTTTCTCTATATCCCAAGGTAAGTTCTTTCGGGCTTTGCTTTAGCATCCTGTTACTCAGCTATATGGGCATAATTCTTGTTATTAGTGCGACGAGAGTTTATTATTCAAGGTCATATCTATTATTAAGCTTTTTACTAAGTCTACTGAGCCTTCTTACGATAGGATACATTGAAGATAAGCATAAAAAATTGAGGTTCGTCCTTTTGTCTGATTTAAGTGGAAATGAGGCAGAAGATCTGGGGAGGCTTAATATTGAATTTTTGAAAGCTATAAAGCCAAGCGAAAATCATTATGATGGGATCGTTGTTAATGATATCAAGAACCTTTCCCCGGAAATTGCAAGGTTTATAGTAACTGAAACCCTTAAAGGTACTCCAGTTTACACATTTGCTGAACTATATGCCTCTTTTCTGGGTAGAGTCCCTTTAGAATATATAGATCCAGACTTATTAGGAACAAGAGCATCATCCAGCATATATAAGGGTGTAAAGAGGATTGTCGAGTTATTAATTGCGACCATCTTTTTCGTTCCTGCGGCGGTAATTGGATTGATAATTGCAATTTCCATCAAGGTTGATTCCAAAGGCCCTGTCTTTTTTATACAGGAAAGGGTCGGGCAGAATGGCAGGCCATTTAAGCTAATAAAGTTCAGGACCATGCATAATAATTCTGAATTGGATGGCCCGCAATTCGCTAAAGAAAATGATTCAAGAGTTACAAAAGTCGGAAAAGTTCTAAGGAAAACCAGATTGGATGAGTTACCTCAGATAATAAATGTGATAAGAGGGGATATGAGTTTTGTTGGGCCCAGACCAGAACAGATTCCTTTTGCCAGGCAATTTGAAGAGAAAATACCTTATTACAACTTGCGATATTATCTGAAGCCAGGGCTGACGGGCTGGGCTCAGATAAATCGGGGCTATACTTCTGGGTTGGATGATACGAAAGAAAAACTCGAATATGATCTGTTCTATTTAAGGTATGAGTCACCCTGGCTTGATTTATTGATATTGTTTAAGACTATGAAGATCGTACTGACAGGTTTCGGAGCGAGGTAAATTAAATAGCTGAACGTCAGGTAGCTAATTATAAAAATATAAGTACTGATTAGAGGCGCGGGATGGCCAGAGAGCAATGGTGCCCGCGCCTTTTTTTATTGCATCGCGGATGCGTGGCTTGCGGGCCGGGGCAGCCCAGCCAGGGCTAAAAAATTTATTGACAGGGGGAGACGGTTTTTATATAAAAGGGAAAAATAAGCCTTGAGATGGAAGTCAAAAGCAAGCGGCAATGAGGAGATGAAATGACCACAGATTTTGCTATCAAAATTATTGGTCTTTTCCTCGGGGTGGTGGCGCGGTCGCTTATCCCCTGGCTGAGGAAGCTCCGGAATGGTGAGGTCAAAGGTTTT
>Ga0208825_1003033_pt1 | contig 10392 bp, 10 predicted proteins | sample AD_UKC113_MetaG_FD_184450 | JGI IMG/M metagenome (GOLD analysis project Ga0208825, IMG submission 184450) | Active sludge microbial communities of municipal wastewater-treating anaerobic digesters from Hong Kong - AD_UKC113_MetaG (SPAdes)... | ecosystem: Engineered > Bioreactor > Anaerobic >...
TTATGCCCTTTTCTTACAAAGTTGTGAAGGAAATTTACCTCATTATCTTCAAGTTTAATTTGTAACATGGATGTATAAAGAGATTCAAAGATTATAAAGATATGCAAAAATTAAATGGTTGAGACAGTAGGTATTGGGTGGAATTATTTCCCGACCTGGTCAGAGGAAGACGGTATAACCTATGAAAATTATGACAGGCAGTATACTCAAACATATATCGTACCTGGAGCAGTCGGAGATTGGGAACTTGAAATCCTTCCTAAAAACGTTGAAAGTTTTGAGTATTCGATAACTATAGGGGAGTCAGATTAAAAAGTGTGATTGAATTGAGGAAAAAGTTATTCGATTCTTGCGGAACTTAATACATTCTTCAAGAGTCAAGTGCCTGATTTTTTAATTTCCTCTTTTTAATTTTTATTTGAAGAATCTTCTGTGATTACATATCACCTGACAGCAATTCTGCAATATAAGGATCATAAGCAACTGTTGAGCGTCCTGAAACCAGTGAGATATAATAGTCTGCAGCAATAGATGCCTGCTGTTCACGGTTATAATCACGGAAATGGGGTTTTGCACCAAGAGTGTATCCGTATCCTTCTGTTGCTCGTGCATAAGATGCTTCGATCATATATCTTGAGCCTACATGCTCCATCTGGGATACATGGGCTAATTCATGAATAAGCCATTTCATGTGTGAATTTCCAGGAGCAGCCTTAATCTTTTTATTAAAATTGATTGTACGAAATGAGGTAATACCCATACCCGAGCACTTATGTCTCTTTGCCCCCAGCAGGGCTAACAGTGAATTTTCATCGATGTGCACCTTTTTGTAATTGATGCTGTCCCCAAATACCTTTCTGGCTTCCTGTTCCTCTACCCGGGTTAGCCTTCGAGTATTGGATTTTATAATCTGCCACAGAAAGTCCATAAACTCAGGAATACTGCAGATGTCAAGAATTTTTGCTATTGCTCTGCCTGCCCAGACAGTAAGGAATAAAAGACTTACCTGTACTCCTTTGTGATAATACTTTCCTTCCTGAGTTATTGCACCTTTCAAATTGTCTCACCTATTAGCTTTATAAGCATAGTTTTAGCTCTTTAAGTTTCCCAAGGTTTGATATTAATGACTCATTGTTTCCTAAGGTTTGATATTTAAGACTCATTTCATCGTTATCCTGGAATAAACTCGGAAACAGGCAAATTCGTAAGAAAATTAGAGGAAATGGACATAGAAGGTCCATTCATAAGGATAAGTCAGAATAGAAAAGAATAGAAAGCGATGTAAAAGGATTTTAAGGAGAGAAGACATAGAGGAAATAAAACAGAAAAAACGGCAAAAGCGGTGTAAGAAAAGCCCGAAAGCACTGTTTTCCACTGCAGCCCCCGATACAGTTGTCCCGGAGATACGCTCCCCCAAGCGCATTGACCCGAAACAGGAACGATGGCTTTCGGGCAGTTATTTTACTTACTCATTCATACCCGTCACTCATTCTATCCATTCACTCCTGATTGCAAATATATAATTGATTCATAATTATTTTAAATTACTTGTATCAAAAATTACCCGCAAGCAAATTATATTTTCACATGAAATATTTCAAAAACAGGTGCCATTTTTATTTAAGTGAAAAATCGTTGAATCTGAACTTAACCGAAAAATAGAGATAATGCAGGCATTCAGGAAAGCGGGTGCTCAGGAAGAAATATCTGGTTGCAGCGGGAAATAAAAAAGATAAAGTTCGCGTTTGAACAGTTATCCCTGAAAAATGCTTCAAAAAAGATATGAGGCATGTGGCACATACCAGGATTAAGGGAAATTAAACAGCTGTTTCCGGAAAATCTTAACAGGTAATAGGATACAATTCAATAGAAAGTACATTCTGGTTAGTGTGTGTTCTAGCCAGAATATGTTCTGCCTGAGTGTGGATTTAGGAAGTTATTGAATTAATTTATTGCATAAATGTGGAAGCTGCTGAGGGGGTTTTGTATGATATTTGAGCGCATCAAGTCTGAAGGGCTGGCTCATCTTTCTTATTTTATCGGCTCTGGAGATGAAGCCATTGTTATCGATCCCAGAAGAGACTGTCAGATCTATTTTGATCTTGCCAGAAGACAGGGCATGAAAATTAAGTATATTTTTGAAACGCACAGAAACGAAGACTATGTAATTGGCTCTCTGGAACTGAAGGAACTCACAGGTGCAGAGATATATCACGGGCAGGGAGTGGATTTTAAATATGGGAATTTTGTTCGCGACGGGCAGGAGTTTAATTTTGGATCAATAAAACTTGCTGCTCTGCATACTCCCGGGCATACCGACGAAAGCATGTCCTATACGCTTTCAGACCCCGATGCAGGCAAAGAGCCTTTTATGGTTTTCACAGGAGATGCGCTTTTTGTAGGCGATGTGGGAAGAACAGACCTTTATGGGCCGGAAGAAACTCCAAGGATGGCATCAAACCTGTACGACAGCATTTTTAATAAAATCCTCCCGCTGGGAGATGGTGTAATACTATGCCCTGCCCATGGTGCTGGTTCGCTTTGCGGAGGGGCTATCTCTAAAAGAGAGTACAGTACTCTGGGAATGGAACGTATTCAGAACCCTGCTCTACAGAGGGCTGATAAAGAAGAGTTTATAAAGTTCAAGCTTGAGGAGAAGCTTGAATTCCCTCCTTACTTTAAAAAAATGGAGCAGTATAACCTGCGTGGTCCTCCTCTGTTGAAAGGGCTGCCTGTGCCTGAACTGCTTTCTCCTGAAAGGTTCAGAGCAGAGATAGAAAAAGGAGCCCTTGTTGTGGACACGCGCATGCCCCATTCTTTCGGAGGAGCATATATAAAAGGTTCATACGGCATCTGGCTCATGGGCCTGCCTTTCTTTGCCGGCTGGCTGCTTCCTTACGATAAACCTATACTTCTTGTTCTTGAAGAGAATGAGCAGCTGGAAACTGTCCTCAGGTATCTGGTCAGAATAGGGTATGACAATCTGGCAGGGTTCCTCAGTGGAGGGATTGCAGCCTGGTACATGAAAGCCCTGCCCATAGACAGCTTGAATCTCATATCTGTCCAGAGTCTGAAAGAAAAGCTCGATAGAAATGAGGAAATGTTAATTCTGGACGTCAGACGGGACGAAGAATGGGAAAAAGGGCATATTGAAAGAGCAGAACACATATATGTAGGACAGCTGGAAAAGAACCTGGATAAACTCCCCAGGAGCTGTCCGATAGTTGTTTACTGTGACTCGTCCCGGCGTTCAAATATAGCTGCTTCGATTCTGAAAAAGAACGGATATAACGAAGTGTACAATGTCCTTGGAAGTATGACTGCATGGAAGAATGCAGGATATGAAATCGTAAAATAAAAAAGAAGTAAGTGAGTCAAAAGTGAGTCTATGAAAAAAATTCGAATAGCTGTGTTTTCCTGGGAAAGTTTGTACTCGATACGTGTAGGAGGGGTTTCATGCCATGTATCTGAGCTCTCTAATGCTCTTGCTTCAAAAGGGCATGAAGTTCACCTTTTCACCAGAGCCGCTGAAGATAGTGATGAAATCATTAATGGAGTCCACTATCACATGATTGCCTGTGATCAAAACGGGGGAATAGTTGAACAGATGAACAGGATGTGCGACGGCATGTATTCTCGCTTTCTGGCTGTTAGAGAAAAAGCGGGAGAATTTGATATTCTTCACGGGCACGACTGGCATCCTGTAAATGTTCTCTGCAGAATTAAAGCCCGGTTCAGGCTGCCTTTTGTTATGACATTCCATAGCACCGAATGGGGACGCAATGGAAACCGGCACGGAGACTGGTGGGAAGCTAAGGAAATATCACACAGAGAGTGGCTTGGAGGCTATGAAGCTTCAGACGTATTCGTAACCTCTACCATATTAAAAGATGAAGTCCAGCATATCTATAAAATCCCTGATTATAAGCTCTGGGAGATCCCCAACGGAATAAACGTGGGAAAAATAAAACGAGAAATTAATCCTGAAAGTGTGAAAAAGAATTACGGGATCAATCCCTGCCTTCCTGTTGTACTTTTTACGGGAAGAATGGTGTATCAGAAAGGACCCGATCTTCTTGTAGAAGCTGCGACAAAAGTTCTCCAGAAAAGGGATGCCCGATTTGTATTTATAGGCGAAGGAGAAATGCGCGCCCAGTGTGAATCCCGGGCTCAAAAACTTGGGATTGGAAATTCCTGCAATTTCCTTGGCTATGCCCCGGATAATATTGTAATTGACTGGTTCAATGCCTGTGACATTGTCTGCGTACCCAGCCGGAACGAACCATTCGGGATCGTAGTGCTTGAAGCCTGGGATGCAAAAAAACCCGTAGTTGCAACAGATGCAGTAGCTCTTATTGAGAACTTCAGGACAGGCATCCTTGTCCGTAAAGAGCCTTCTTCGATTGCATGGGGTATCAACTATATCCTTGAAGGGCTTGGCCACAGAAGAATGGGGGAAAATGGATATGAACTTCTCAAAAGTAAGTATAACTGGCAAAAGATAGCTGAAAGAACCCTTGAAAAATATGAAAAAGTGATTGAAAAGACGGTTATGTAAAGAGCCTTAGAAGAAACATTATATAGAGCCTTAAAAGAAATAGAATAAAGGAGGGTATGTATGAACATCAGTACTTTCACCAATATACTGGTTGCAACCGACGATTCGGAATCTGCAAGAAAAGCGATCGATTCTGCAATTAATATTGCAAAGATAAACAACGCAAAGCTTTATGCTTTACATGTAATTGCTCCGGGAGAAGTAGCAGTAACTCAGCATGATCCCAGAGACCCTGGCTGGAAAAAGCAGATGAAAGAGAATATTGAGGCACAGGGCAGGGAAGCCACAGCTTATGCCATAAAAGCCGGAAAAACAGCAAACGTTACAGTTGAACCGATAGCTCTTGAGGGAAATCCTGCAGATGAGATCGTCAATTTTGCAGAAAAAAATGACGTTGATCTTGTTGTTATAGGTACACTCGGAAAAACTGGAGTCAAGAGATTCCTGCTTGGAAGTGTAGCCGAAAATGTTGTCAGGCACTCTAAAAAGCCAGTACTTGTCATAAAGTGAGATATTCTCAAAAAAGGTTCTGTTCCCGCTCACAGCTGTGCCACAGCTGGGTTCAGAAATCTTTATATCTCCTCTCTATTTTTTATTAGCCATGATATTACACGTTCCGAACATTCTTCTTCCAGCGACTAACTGGAAAGAATGGGCAGTAATTGCCTGTGACCAGCACACTCAGGACATAGACTACTGGAAAAGGGTTGAAGAATTTGTTGGAGATACTCCTTCTGCTCTAAATCTTATTTATCCTGAAGTATACCTTCCCCTGGACGAAAAAAGAGTGGACAATATCCATAAAGCAATGTGCAGTTATAAAGATATCCTTGTCGACCACGGCCCCTGTTTTATTCTTGTAAAACGTTCTGTCTCCGGGAAGGAAAGGACAGGTCTTGTTGTTGCAGTTGATCTGGAAGGATATGAATACGATGGATCTGACTCTTTTATCCGGCCAACTGAAAAAACAATCAAGGAAAGGCTTCCTGCAAGAGTTAAGATAAGGGAAAATGCAGAGCTGGAACTTACTCATGTTCTTGTTTTATACGATGATCCTGAGTTTTCTGTTCTTCCGAGGACTACATCATGTCCTGATTATGAAGGAAATAAGGTATATGACTTTGACCTGATGGAAGACGGAGGGCATATTAAGGGTTTTAAGATCAGCGATGAAAAAATGCTTGAAGAAATTTCGAAAAAGATTGAGTCCCTTGGAACCCTCCTTGTAGGGGACGGGAACCACAGCCTTGCTGCAGCAAAGAGTTTCTGGGAAAATATTAAAGGGACAGTCCCGGACAATCACCCTGCCAGATACACACTTGTTGAGCTTGTAAATATCCATGACCCCGGGCTTACTTTTGAGCCGATTCACAGGCTTGTAAGAGGAATAGATCCTGAGGAATTGCTCAAAAAGTTTGATGCAAGGATTGTAGAATCTCCGTCCGACAATTCAACTGCTGAGTATGCAGATAACTCTGAAGGTCATTCAATCGAATTCATTACAAAAGACAGGCGTGGCTTTCTTATCTTTGACAGGACAGAGCATGACCTGGAGGTTGAAACCCTTGATGAGATTATTGACGATTATGTGGTTGAATACGAACACGACCCGGAAGTCCTGGAGAAGCTGGGAAAAGAACCTGAAAGTATTGGTTTCTTCCTTCCAGCATTAAAAAGGAGCGAGTTTTTTGCTCTCATAAAAAAGAAAGGAATTCTCCCCAGAAAGTCCTTTTCACTTGGAAAGGAAAACGAGAAAAGGTATTATATTGAAGCCAGAAGAATTATGCAATAATTCTTCCAGCAGCTTTTTTATTAATCGGGTAAACCCTCAGTTAAACCCTCAGTTATTTTTTCTTAAATCCTTTCTATGGTCTGGTACTGGATGTCAAGCTTTTTTGGGATCACTGAAGGAATTCTTCAATTCTTTTCCATCTCCGTACTGGATAATGCTCGCCTTCCAGAGAATAAATACGACAACTCACAAACAAACAGATAATTGGAAAAGGTTTATCGGAAATTTTAAGGTCACAGGTTGCTGTTTTAATACTTTGCTTGTGGTTTTTTAAGGCAGAACTTTTTTGAATGATCTTTATTTAACATAATTAGTGATTAATTTTTTTAATATTTCTGGTTTTGCAGTTAATTACCGGAAATTTCAAAAACTAAAATAGAATAATTATTAATTGTATATTTGTCCGGGCATCTTCCAGGCAAATATAAAGTTAAAGTGGGTGTAGAAAGATGGCCAGTTATAAGCATCCCTGTAAATATTGCGGGAAATTGATTGCCCGCGATTCTAATTTCTGCCCGTTCTGTACGCAGGAGAACCCTCTTGGGCCCATGAGATGCCCGATATGCCGATACCCTCTTGAGGACGGTGCAAAGGTCTGCGGGCACTGCGGCATTTCACTGTGGAGTATATGTGAAAGCTGCGGTAAAGAGACATTTCTTGGTGACAAATGCAGTAAATGCGGTACTCCGATTATTATTTTCTGCCCAAACCCCGAATGCAGGACCAGGCAGTCCCCTGCAAGCAAGAAGTGTATCAAATGTGGGAAATTGTTAAGGTGATAAAAATGGGATCCAGGAACTCACAGCTACAGTCTTTTACAAGGAACTATGAAGACAACAGTTCTGAATCAGGTTTCCAGTTTACTTTTTACTGTGATATCTGTCAGGACGGCTACAAAACAAGGTTCATAGAATCACGGACATACAGGAAGACAGGCCTGTTTGGAATGGTCGGTAGAGCTCTTTCTGCAGGCTCCGACCTTGTAGGCCAGTATCGGATTGGAAATGCAATTGAAAGAGGTGTGGACATCCTCAATGACCGCAAGCAGGGAATGTCGCCTGAATGGCGTAAAGAATGGGAGGATGCCTTTGAGACAGCTCAGAATGAAGCAAAAGAACACTTCATGAGGTGCCCGAGATGCAAACATTATGTCTGTGAAGCTGACTGGAATGAGCAGGACAATCTCTGTGTGGAGTGTGCTCCAAGAGAAAATGTCGAGCTGACTGCAATACGGGCAGAACGTATGGTTGAAGAAATGCGGGAAAAAGCTGCAAACACAAATGTGTTCAAAGGTGATATAGAGAGAAGGCAGACTCTGTGCCCGGAATGCGGTAAACCCTCAGGTGAAGGAAAATTCTGCAACAACTGCGGAGCATCCCTTTCTCTCACTAAATGCCCCAGTTGCGGAAATAAAGTATCTATTGGGACCAGATTCTGCGGAGAATGCGGAACAAAGCTAAATTAAATTAACAGAAAAAAGGAGTTCAGGCTCTGAAAAGGCTTGACTCCTTTTTATTGCATTTCTCTGGATCTCCTCGAGAGAAGAGATTTAGATATTAACTTTATACAATGAATGTAACAGAATATATGAAGAAATAACATTTTTAAGAAAATTACATGAAAAAATACCTGTTTTGAAATGTCAGTCTGCCAAATTCAGGCTGTATAGGGCCCTTATCCGTAAAAACGAGTTATTTGACAGTCAAATTATAAATACCTCTAGTTAAAATATGAATTCAATTGTTAAACAACCAGAGGGGGGAGTAAAAATATGGCAGATTTAATCGGATTAGCAGTGGTATTTCTAATCTTGGCGCTGGTTGCATATGTTTTGGGTGCAAGGGGAATTGCCGGTTTATCTATGAATATCGCTAAGTGGCTTGTTATACTCTTTATTGTACTTGCGGTAATTTCACTATTTTTGTGACGGTATCCCTTACCGCAGAAAAGTTAAATGATAAAAATGGGCATAAAAAGGTTTTATGTCCATGACCTTTTTAATCTTCAAAAATAAGAATAATTATAGAATCAAAGACTGATCTGTATAGCCCTGTGATATAATTTCTTATCCTTTTTCTTGATATTTGTCTTTTTAAGGAGATCGACCTATGTGCCCGTTTCAAACAGGTCCAAATATAGATCCAGTTATCAGAGCCACTCAAAAGCTGAAAAATATAAAATCTGACATAAAATTATAAGCATATAGTCCATTTTTTATGAACTAATTGGTCTAAATATCAAAGATTTTATGCCGTGAAAGTGTACAGATCATTGCCAAATATTTTACACAATCGATAAGTATAAAAATAAAGGAGTCGAAAAGAGGAGGTACATGAAAATAAATAAGTTTTCCGGAACCAGAAAAAAGGATATTAAGTTCACGGCATGTACAGGGCTAATATCTGTATCAAAAATATGCTCATTTTCAAAAATAATACAGAACAAGCCAGTTTCAAAAATAAAAAATCCTGCTTTTGCTGAAAATAAAACTCCTGAAGCGAAAACCCATCAAAAAGAGAAATGTGATAATGTGGCACGCAAAACTCCAAAGTTTTCTTTACCCACTCTAATAAGAATAAGGGCTACTGATAGGGAAGGAAATACTATTGAAGTTACATACTAATGAAGTTACATACTAATGAAGTTACATACTAATGAAGTTACATACTAATGAAGTTACATACTAATGAAGTTACATACTAATGAAGTTACATACCAATTAAAGGTGTCTGAAAGTGATGTGAAGGTTAAATAGAAAAAATTAAACCTTCATGGATTTATCTATTTCTTCTTTTTTGAACTCAGCTACCCATGCTGTGAAACAGAGAGTTTAGGTAACTCAGGGCATTCTCTATATTATTTATCTGGCGGATCGGCTGCAGTCCCTTTGATTCACAAATATACAGAACTTTCATAAGAAATGTTTAATTAAACAGATTACACTATTGAATTGGGGAAAATATGAGGTCCGGGAACATAAGAAACCTGGTTACCAGAACAATAAAGGAATGGATGGAAGATGACGCAAAAACCCACAGTGCTGCACTGGCATTCTATTTTGTCCTGAGTCTTCCCTCCTTTCTGCTTTTTTCTGTCTCAATAGGAAGTATTTTTTTAAGATCAAAAAGAATTCAGGAAAATATAATTGAGAACATGCAGGGGTTCGTTGATCAGAGTGTGCTTGATATGACAACTGCACTTTTTGAACATATCCCTGAAATTGATTCTCTCTCGATAGCTGCACTGGCCGGCTTTTTGCTCCTGCTCTGGAGTGCAAGCAATGTTTTCAGGCAATTGAAAAATTTCCTTGAGAAAGCCTGGAATATCAAGCCCGCTGAGCCCAGCACTGTTAAAGACTTTATAACCGATACAGGCGTATCCTTTTTTGTAGTCATCATTTTTGGAGGGCTTCTGTCGCTCAGCATAATTGTCGAAGGAGTCCTTTATGCGGCTTCAAAAATGTTCCACGAATTCTTTTATTTTTCCCTTACTCTTGCCCGGTATGCAGGGTTCACAGCCAGTTTTCTGATCCTTGTGATATTTTTCATGCTTGTGTACAGAATACTGCCCGACACAAAACTTGATATGAGATCTGCTTTTGCAGGCTCACTCGTAACAGTTATTCTTATAAACATAGGAAAATACGCACTGAGTCTTTATTTCGCATACATCGACCCTGTAAGCGTTTATGGGGCAGTAGGATCGATTACCGGATTATTTCTCCTGATATACTACTCCTCAATTATGATTACAATTGGTGCTGAATTCACAAAAGTCTATTCTGAATCAAGGAGTGCTCCTGAATCTGAATACAGGTAATTTATGCCTGATTAAAATGAACATCACAAGCTGTCTCAAAACTACATTTGATTCTACAATTGAGATAAAATAGTCTACTATAAGGTTAATTTATACCCTGAGTTCCCAAAATTTAAGCGCATAAATCTAATTTCACTAATCTACTAAGTCAGTTGATTGTGATTTTAAATTAGAACTTTTTATTCATGCGCTTATGTTTAAGCACATAATATGATATCAGAAG
>Ga0208825_1003039_pt1 | contig 10364 bp, 19 predicted proteins | sample AD_UKC113_MetaG_FD_184450 | JGI IMG/M metagenome (GOLD analysis project Ga0208825, IMG submission 184450) | Active sludge microbial communities of municipal wastewater-treating anaerobic digesters from Hong Kong - AD_UKC113_MetaG (SPAdes)... | ecosystem: Engineered > Bioreactor > Anaerobic >...
TTACGCCTTTTACATCTTCAATTGTTACCTCTCCATTTGCCCAAAAAACAACAAAATCACAGACATATTTAACGCCAGCTTTTAGATGAAAGGGTACTTGTCTTAAGAAAAATAGTATTTCACCACTGTTTTGTAATATTTTAAGCTGCTGATATCTTTTATGCTCTTTTTTGGAAGCAAATTTGATTTCGTCTGCTTCACAAGGTTTAGCTCTAAATTTATGTCTTAAGATTCCCATAATGCAAGCTCCGCCTGTCTTCTTCTATATAACCCAAGTGAAAATTCTTTTTTTATACTAACAACTCCACGTTCTTTACTAAAAAATTCAATAGCTGCTCCCTTGTAATCTCCAGCATTTAATTTTCTAAGCCCGTTGCTTATTTTAAAATTATATGCTCCCCAGTTGTATATAAGGCTTACTAGAGCGTCAAATTGACCTTGACTTATGTTTACCTTTACAGATGAATTTATAGCGTTCTCCGCCTCTTTAACATCGTTTTTAAGTAATTGCTCTGCTTTTTCTCTGGTCATACGAGGAGCTGCTTTAGTAAGCGCAACTAATTTGGAATCTATAACATGACCATATCCTATTGTTGGTTTCCCAGCAGGACACATATATACATAGTCCTTAAATCCCTCAAATTGTTTAATGAGATCAAGTCCTTTTTCCGATGTTTTCATTTAGAGTCCTCAGGAGTTTGAGGTGATAAATCAATATCTAGGCCAGTTTGGGTCTTTATGATTTCTTCTGATACTTCTTCAACAGGGTTGTCTTGATACCAAAAATAAGCCGATAGCAGGCCAATAATTATAGCAGCAGCAACAATAAAATATCTGCTAAAGATAATAGTTTTTATTAATTCTTTCATGAATCCCACTTTTGATAGTTAACAAAATGCGAGACTTTTTAAAGAATTATAAAATTTAATAAAAAGACACTAGGGATATTGCTACCCCTAGGTTGATAAAATCCCAATACTCGCAAGGTTCCGCATCATTAGATACCCCGCGAGTATAGCATACTTATAGCTTTATGAAAACATATTGTTGTGGTATGATGGGGAAAATAAAAAAGAGTAGTTAGGGCTCTACTTCTAACTACTCTTTAATCTGCAATGGTGTGAGAACTGACGCAGATTTAATAGCAGTACTATATACCTAGTTATATTCTATTATCTATTATTTATCAAGTCAGTTCTCTTTTTAAACTTAAAAGAGATTAATTATGTCTAATTCTAACATTCCAGAAACTCCTGAAGCTGTAGCATTTCAACTTATGGAACGAATCCTTAGAAACACTTATCCCTCAAAACAAGAGATTCTTGATACTTACAAGGAATGTCTTAAGGTTGTTAAAGAAATCGGTTGAATCTCTCTTTTTGTTCCTGCGATTTAGCAATAACGGCGTCTATTTCGGCGTCGTTTTCTCTTACAATGAATTTATATATTTCTTGAGATATTATTAATATTTTGAAAATACCTTGATCTCCATATAGTTCTTTTGCTAACTCAAAACATTTTATCCTTAGTTCTGCAATTTCTTTTTCTCTTAAATATTGTTCTATGTCTGTCATATTTCTACTCTTTAATTATTAAATCTCTTAAATCTCTACGGCTTTCTTCCTGCATATATTTTTGCCTTTCTTCGTCTGTCATATTGCAAGTATTACCACAACTACAAAGAGTTAGCATGCACGTTATTATAGTAATAGAAATTTTAGCCTTAATCATTTTTACCTCCGTTATTATTAAATTATTATGCCGCCTCCATATCTTGAGCATAATTATATTGTTTGTTAATCCATTCAATACAGGATAGTTGCTTTTCCTCGCCTAAATCGGCAATACTTTCGACACCAGCTTTACTACACCACTTGTTTATTATCTCGCTTGATACATTATGCAATTTAACAAGTTCTACTAATTCTAAAAAAGTTTCACTTGGCTCTTGGGCTTTTACTTCTTCCTCTTCTAGTACAATGTGATCAAGTTTGTTGCTTAGCATATCAGTTTTTGTAATAGGTGTTACATTCTTTTCTGGCGTATCTACTACCTGATAGTCTTGTGCCTCTTCAACTGTTATCAGGCCTCCTAAAGCATCAGCAAACTTATCTCTAAGAGCAAAACCTCTAGCTCTCATCTGCATCATCCTTTTTGGGTACTGAGTCCACGGACCGCTCTTGCCCCATAAACCAGCTTTTTTAGCATCTTCTATGCTAAAGCTTACAGTATGCTCAGTTTGGTTCTTACGCTTAACAGTACAAAATGCCGTATTTGTTTTCTCATCATACCATTCCTTAATATCTTCAAATGACGGATGCGCCTGTACAAGAGCGAGTAACGCATCCCCATATACGGAGGGTTTGCCATTAATAACCGCTATATTCTGCAAAGCCTGTATAGGTTTTAACCCAAGTTCAGCTCCCATCTGCACGGCAACCAGAATATCGCCCGCTTTACCCTGATAAGTTTTTGGTACCATAGCGCTATTTGCTATAATCGTAGCATATTCCATAGCCTCTTTTAAATTACTCGGTGTTAATAATGTTGTTTTTACTGCTATGTTACTCATTTTCTACCTCTTCTAAATATTTAATTTCTTCTTCCGTGAAATCCTTTAATCTTAATGGAAAATCACTAAGATAATAACCTAAATTAGTTTTTAACCCTCTATCTTCCATTGGATCATTTTTTAATTCTTTTATATATTGTTTTAAGAACTTTTTAGGGTTTTTTCCCAATTCCTCTATGCTCCAAGAAAGTATGTCATCAAAATCCATACGTAAATTGATTAAGAATTTATCCCTAAGCTGTTCCAAACGTTCTTTACTAATAGTCATTTTTCATCTCACTTAATTAAAAATACTCTTGATTGCTTACTATAACTTGCGTATTTCAAGTACATTTCCTTAGCTTCTTCCTTAAACCTTTTAAGGTCAAATAATGACCTTGGTGCTGTATTTTTCCATGTAGCTATTACATTGCCGTTCTCATCTATTAGCACATCGTAATCCTGCATGAACTCCTGTATATCTGTCTTTAATTTCTCAATGGTAGTCTGTATCCTACTTTCTTCTTCACGAGCTTCTTTCAGTTCCTTAAGTCTTGCCAATATATCCTCTTTAGCAGTTATTTCTTTATGGTTACTTTGTGGGAATAAGTTAAACGTATCCCTAGTATTTACACATTTAGGTGGCACTCTTTTTTCTATATGATTGTGCCAGAAATTACATGTAATTTTAATAAGTTTTTCTTCTAGATTTTTATCTCTATTATAAGTATAAATTCTAAAATCCTGACCGCCAATTAGGACAGCTATATCAACTTTTGGTACATCACAGATTGCAGCATAATAAGCTACTTGTACAAGATAGGACTCAGGGATTTGGTCAGTCCCTAAGTCGCCCCATTCTTTAGCCTTGGTAAAGCCAGCTGTTTTACATTCTAAGACATACTCTTTATTACCAACCCACCGATCAATATTAGCTCCTAAAAACTTATATTCGGGGTGATAGATTGTGTTTGGCTCTATTTCTATCGTCTGGCCAGTAACTTGCGCATATTCTTTGGCAATAACGTCCTCTAAAAGAGTTCCCCAGTGCATTGCAGAGTTAGTGTCTTCCGCTATGTCATCGCTGGTTTTATCTAAGTATACGTCAAGAGCAGTCCTATAGGGACTTAAGCCACAGATAGCAGCTAAATCAGTTCCACCCAAGTAGTTCTTACGTTCCCTTAGCCATTCCTGCTTGTTCATACAGCTACTCTCCGAGAATGCAAATAATCACTGTACATTAAATCTCTGCTTCTTTTCTCGCTTTCTTTGCAGGCTTCTATTTCCTGTTCCAAGGCTACTGGGTCGTAATCAGATATTTCCCAGTAAATTCCCAAGTCTTTTGCTTCTTCAAGTAGCATCTCGTACTGATCTATCTTGTAGCTTAGCTCTAGGAAATTAACATTGTAACAGTCATAAGGGATATTATACTTATCCGCCCTTGCCATTTGTTCTTTAATAAATGCTTTCCTTGCTCTTGCCCCAATTCTGTCTATTGTTTCTTTAGCGGAATCAGATAACTCTAGCTTTTCCTCTTTTGCTTCATGGAATTTAGGAGTTTCTGAAATATGATCAGGTAAAGCTTTTTGGCTATTTCTTTGAAAATAAACTTTGCCAGCTTCTTTTAGAGCTTCCAGATTATTAAGCAGCTGAAAAGCCATTTTAGGCGTAATAACATCTTTAGGCATTGATAACTCGCAAGTAGATTTATATGTTATTGTATCACACTCCGCATCTTTATTCAAATTTTTAGCGGTTAAAATATCACGGGCAAGAGCTAATCCCTCTAGTTGTTTTAAAAAAGTCTCTTGCGCTTTGCCGTTATTGTTTGTAATCTGTAAATTCATTTTTTTAACCTCCGTTTTTAGAATGAAAGGTGTTATGTTGGCTAGGAGCTGTATCGGCGAAGATATGCTCCTAGCAGTAATCCATGAAAGAAGAGTTTAGGTCTTACGGCTTAAGCTCTTTTTTTATGCCTTCATGGATTACTTATAGGGGAGTATAGAAGAGAAAAACTAGTTTGTCAACTAATTTTTAGTTAAAAATAATATTTTTATCAAATAAATTTGATATAGGTATTATTACAACTAATTACAGTATTTATGTATCTTTTTTGTAAAACACCCATCAACGTGGCTTTTGTGCCAATGGGTGTAGAGCGAATTTATCCATAACCAACACGGGTAAATAACTTTTCAACACGGGTGCTTAAAATAAAAAAAGTGGGGAAAATTTTCTTGAAAAAACTAAAAAATTGCGGGGCATATTTCCATTTTACGTCTGGAATACCGCAGAAACACTGGGCTTCATTTCTTAATAGGATATAGTATTAGAAATGTTATTTATTGTTTTCTCTTTTTCCAGTTATCGTAATACTGCTGTGCTACATTGTTGTCATGTAACACAATAACGTTTTCTGCATTTCTTTTATCAGCATTATCAGTAAAATTAAAACTACCAGTAATCACTGTTGTATTATCAATAATCATAACCTTATTGTGAGCAATGCCAGCTACTTTATCTTGATAGATTTTTATTTGATTACTTTCTAGAAGTTTTATAACGTTCTGTTTCTTTTTATAAAAATTACTACGATCTAAAATAATTTCTATTTCTACACCTCTATTTTTAGCTTCTATTAAAGCATCAATAATCTTTTTAGAAGTAAAGCCGTAAGCTTGAATGTATATGCTCTGCTTGGCTTGTTTGATTTGTTCTACAATGAAGTTACCACACTTGCTAGGAGGAGTAAAACATACTGAAACGTTAGCAAAAGAGTAGGGGGGTAGGTAGAATAAAAAAAGAACACTAAGAAATAGCCTTGGCATTTTATCTTTCACAATTAACTATTCCTTTAAAATTTTCATTAAAATAAGTAGCTGCACATTTTATCATTGAATTTAAGAGTAGTTCATTACTTATAACAAGTTCATCTTCTACAATTAAAAGTATTTCCCATATTTTGCTTGTCTGAATATTAGCATTTTTCTTAGAGAGTTCTTGTAAAGCTTCTGTAAATTTTAAAGAACTATTTTTTTGATTTGGTACATTATATTCACTTACACTTAATTGAAATAAAACTGTAGGTACATTACGCTCTTCCATATAGCTAAAATTTATATAGATAGGGGCTAATTTGTTAATGTAACTTTCTTTTTTTTTAGGATCAAAAGAAAACAACTTATATCCATAAGCTTTTAAAGCTTTCTCTACAGTTTGCCCAACAGAAAAATAATGTGGAAATTTATGTAATACATTTTTACTTATTCCTTTATTATTTTTGGGGTGATTTGTCTCTACAATTGAATAATATTCAAAATTATGCTTTTTACTGTTTGTATAACTATTAATATACATCTTAAAGTTACTAAAATTTGCTAAACAAGTAACCGAAATAGTCTGAAGTAGTATTAAAATTAATAATTTTCTATTAATCATTCTCTATAGATTTTTTATTTTGATATAACTTCAAGACGTTTCTGATACACATCAACAATTGATTGTAATTTATTCTCATTAAATTTAAATGTATTCACAATCTTTTGTCCACCTTCTGAGAATTTTAATATTCCATCTTGAGCAAACTGTTTCAAATTTTTATAAATCATATACCTAGAATATCCAGTAATATCAGCTAAAGTAGCAACTTTAATTGTTGCTATATTATCTATAGATAACTGATACAACATTGTTAATGTCTTTCTTTGGCTCTCGCTGTAATAATCATAAGCTTGAATAGCTTTGACTATTAGTTCTTGTTGATTATCCATTGTTTTTTATATAAATTTTAAATTACATTAACATATAATCTTTTTTGCAAAAATTTCAAGAAAAAAGAAAAATAATTATTGACACAATAGAATTTAGTGTATAATTTTATTATATGAGGTAACTCTGGTAATAAGAAGTTACTTACTATTACAACCAAATAAGGTTTTATGGCAATACTTAATACTCATGCTACAGTAAAAACTTTTATGAAGCACGGCTTTTCTGAGGAGCAAGCCGAGAGTATAGTTGAAGCCATTAATGACCAAAGCAATCATCTAGCTACTAAAGAAGATCTTATTAACTTAGAAATTAGATTAGAATCTAGAATTTCTAGTCTTGAATCTAAGATAGAGTCAATTAATGTAAGTATTAATTGGTTAAAGACTATTGCTGTTCTTAATCTAACTATAGTAGCTACCAGTGTATTGGGCGGTGTGATAGCTTTGTTATTACCAAAAATATTTTAAGAAATAAGTTATTGCGTAGCAATTGCCATTATGCTACGCTATTGTTTAACAAAGTTTGATACTCTGTAAATTAGAATTGGTTTACGTGATTATCTGTTATTTACTTGCTAGGTTCTTGCGATTAGTAGGGGTTTTAGCTGGTGTTTGTGGGGTAGTTACTTTCCATAATATAGAATATGTCGGAATGACTACAAAAAAAATAACTCCCTGAAAATTCAAGGAGTTTATTTTATAAACTTTTTATTCTTTTGAGAGCTGACGGGCTTTATATTTGAATAAAAACTAAAAAAAGAAAACCACCACAAACACCGCTAAGACTTTTTTAATCGTAACAATCCTTAAGGAGACCCTTTTTTTAACCAACGAGGCGCCTCTACTAAGGAAAAGAACCTTGCGAGTATGAGAACCTTAGTAGAAACATAAAACTAGGGAACAGATAATCGTGTTAAATGCTCCGAGTAATCATCGTTGATACTCTGGACATTATCATTCTTTTTTGCAGTTGTCAATACAGTAATTGCAAAAAAAGATTATGTGGTTTCATAAAAATATTTTTTCAAAACTCTATTCTCTCTTAACAGTTGACGGGGAAAGGTTATTTTATCTTGCTCTGTCCTCTGAAGAAAAAGAAGAAGACGGGTTCTTTCTTTTCCAATGCGAAGAGTGGTCAGAAAAATACAACATACCAAAACCTACTATCAAAAGATATCTAAGGCATTTAGAAAATAGAGGACTCATTATAAGAGAACTTAGGGGTTTATCTGAAAATAGCCATTATCCTGTCAAACGAGGCGGCCCTCATTCATTTATCAAGGTACTCCATCCAGAGACGGAAAAGGACATGACGTTTTTTGGCAAGTTACACCTAATTGAAACCAAAATATTTAATTCTAAGGAAGTAAAAGAAGCAATTTTTAAAGATGTCTATAACCAAACAGACAACATCAGATTTCAATACGCTTTCTGCGACTTAGAAGAAAACGACGCAAACTCCCGTGCATTACAGAACATAGAAATTGGCGACTCTGTAGTTTTTAAAGGCCACGTCAAAAGGAATACAGAGGGCAGACCTTGGATAGTAGATATTTGGAATATTAAACCATCAGAGGAGTTTTATGCAAATAGAAGAAATTAGAACGATAGCCGAGAGATTAAAGCGAATGACCAAGGTGGGAGATCAAGCATTAATCCACGGAGTTTTCTGGGACGATTTAGATACATTATTAAATTTAATTTTAGAGGCGGATAGTGAGTAAGGCGGTTGTCAATAAAGCAAGAGCAAGAAGTAAAAACAAAGCTAACGTTGTTTATATTAGTTCTTATAAAAAACGTAATATCGTTAAATCTTATACTAAAACTGATGATGATTGGCTTGATATTCCTAGAGCTGACGACCCGACAAAAACTTTAGCAGAAAATAGCGCAAGGGTGTGTGGAAAAGTAATATATGAACTACACAAGAATTTTGATAGGCCAGTATATTTGACTAGCCAATGGTTTAAAAAAATCACAAAGAAAAAAATACATCAGAATACAAGAATAAGGAAACAGCTAAGCCACATTTTTAATTTTATTTTTCATCATTCAATACAGGTAGAGGGAGAAATCCTATTTAATGTCTATGAAGTTTCTTACACAACGCAAGCATATAATATTTTAAATTTTAAAGATGAAAAAAACGAGTCTAATACCCCTCCAATAGCTAGTGCAAATAAGCTTTCAAGTGAGAGCATAAATGCTGTGAGGTCTGAGCATAAATGCTCATCATATATAGATAATAAAGAAAAAGAAGAACACCCTAAAGGGTGTAATTCTTCTTTTTCGGATAATGAAAAATTAAAAATAAAAAATTCAACTGAACAAGAAAATCAGCACGCAACTTTTGCTCCTTGCAACCTTACGGAGCAGGAGCAAGTTGCTTTAACTAACCAAGAAGAAAAAGCAATTGAGCTGGAGCGAAAAACCAGAAGCAATGAGCATACTGGCTTGTTTGCTATGTCTGACTTAATGGCCAAAGTGCTAAAAGAACCACAAAAAAGCGAGGAAATACTAGAAATGAAGCATGAAGAAATACCAGAATTAACAGAAGAAAAAACAAGAGGTATGCTACTCTCCAAAGCTCTTTACGGAGCTTTTGGAGAGCAGCGATCAAACGAAATACAAGACGATTACAAGTTTGTTGAAATAACACCTCAAAAAGTCTGTATTCAAACCAAAGAAATGCGCTTAAACGATATTGAAAAAGCCAAAATACGCAAAGCTATTAGCTCCGTTTACGGCGAAGATGTTACGATAGCAATGCAAGTTTTAGCTCCTGCTAGCAAAGAACCTATGCCGAGTAATGAGAACACGGGGTTACCTACAAGCAAATCAAACATGCTGGCCTTTAAAGCCGCTATTTCTGATACCAAAACGCTTGGAATCCTGACAAATCGTTTGATTAACGTAATTGAAACACCCCAAAGGATTATTCTAGAAGCCGCACCTTTCTTTGTGGATCAGCTAACCGAAGCAGGAAATCTTGCCATACTCGAAGAGGCAGTAATTAAAACTAGAATAACTCTAGAACTGAACTACAGAGGCACGAATAATGATTATGCCAACAGTACTAAAAAACCAATCGTTCTAACCCCTGAGAAAATCCTAAAGGATAGGGAATGGCTAGAAAATCACAGGAAATCATTACAAGAGGAATAAATGGAATTTAAAGAAGCTTACAAAAAAGGTTTAAAAACTGGAAAGACAATAACTAACGGTAGCTATGAATTAAAATTTATTAATAACCAACTGGAAGTTCAAACAATAGATAAATCAAACCCGCCGTCAATGATTGGCATTCTGCTAGATACATTTGAGGATAACTGGGAAATCATAAGGGAGGAAGAAAATGAATAACGAAATGCCAACATGGAGACCATGGACACCAGAAGAAAAGAAATTACATGAGGAGGCTATGGAACACATACAAAAATTAAATGAGGAAATTATTAAAAAGGGTGAACTAGACACGATTAATGCTCTAAGAAAGCAAATCAGAAATGATGTAGAGGAATATAACCTATTCCGCCAAACGCCTTATATTTCAGGGGATAAATTCAACTTTTATCGTAATTATCTTTTAGAAAGAATTGATATAAATATTGCACATTTAAAAGAACTAGTGGAGGACAAAAATGACTAATTTTAAAGCCAAACACGATGAACTTTATTTGGAAGAGTTGGAAAGTATGGCAAGTAATCTTGACTGGACTTTGATGCGTCGTCAAAACATCATCTATCAAATTGCGTGTATTACTTTAACTAAATATAACACAATGAAAATTTTAAAAATTTTATCTCAAAAGTTAACATATGATCATTTAGAAGACATCTTGAATATGAATATAAGAACCAGAGGTTATGCAGAGATGAAATTAAGAGAAAGGATATATTTAGTATTTGAATTAGAGTTTATTAATTTTTTATCAATAAAACTGGAGGACAAAGATGAGTAAATGGACAAATTTTAACGACGCAGAGGAGCAAATGTCTTACGAACTAATACCACATAAAACTATAGCAAAAGTTCGCTTACT
>Ga0208825_1003047_pt1 | contig 10354 bp, 6 predicted proteins | sample AD_UKC113_MetaG_FD_184450 | JGI IMG/M metagenome (GOLD analysis project Ga0208825, IMG submission 184450) | Active sludge microbial communities of municipal wastewater-treating anaerobic digesters from Hong Kong - AD_UKC113_MetaG (SPAdes)... | ecosystem: Engineered > Bioreactor > Anaerobic >...
AAGCAGACGGAGTACCCGTTGGTGAAGATCAAGTTTACCATGTAGAACTTACTAGGGAAATAGCCAGGCGGTTCAATTACACATTCAAAAAGGAAGTCTTCCCAGAACCGAAAGAGTTGTTATCGAATGTACCCAAAATGCTTGGCACGGATGGAAGGAAGATGAGTAAGAGTTACGGCAACACGATACCTCTGATAACAACGGAAAATGATATGTCGAAGATGATTCTTCATTTTAATAACAATATCATATTCTTAGTTTAGAGTAAGTAAGATGAACAAAAAAGATTGTTACAACGTGTATTACAAAATTCATCTGATATTTTTGAATATATTTCGTTAAATGAAATTCTCACGTATGAAGAAAGAATACAAATATATTTAAATGAATTTTACAATTTTCAACGTTTGTTACCAAATTCAAACATAGAATTAAAAATATATGAAGTTTAAGAAGATCAAACACCTTTAAATTTATAATTAAAAATATATGAAGATTTATTTTTTAAATCGTAAAAAATATGATTTGATAATCTGATACGAAAATATGTATTAACTACAATAATATTATGAAAAACTAAAACAATTTGATGACGTGTTGAAAAAAATAACTAATTTAGATATTGACAAAATAGTTTGATATGGTATAATAGTAATGAAGGAGGTGAAAACATGGATAGTAGTTAATTATAGATTATATAATCAACAGACACGATTATTCATTTGTACACTGATTAAGATGAAGTGTACATAACAGTTAATTATGATAAGGAAAAGAAAACCAACACTTTCAAACGAAAGTGGATTTTAGTTGTTACATAAAGTGGTAAGATTTTACTTAATCAACAAATTTAAATTGGTGTAACAAAATATACTTTAAGATTTCCATAAAGTAACAAAATAAGTATTGATACTGGTGAATAATAATATTTGATTGATATAGGTTCGGAAATCAACAAAATTTAATTCAGTTCATAGATTACGAAAGAATATATTGAAATAGATAATATTCAGAAGATTATTAATACTGATGAAAAACAAAAATGAGGAGGAGTGAATTGTATGAGTTTACAGATGGATTATCAAAGGATGAATGAAGTAAGGAGTTTGGATGAAGTTACATTTGAACTTGAAACATTTAATAATAATTTGAAAGTTATTTGTAATAATGGAAACGAATATTTGATTGAATTTTGTTTAAATAATGATAATGTTTCTTTACAATCTATTAAGATAACATCGATGAATGAAAATAGATTAATTTCTAATTATAGAGTTAGACAAAAAATATTATCTATAAATTTTAATATATTATCAGATAAAATACTATTCTTTGATGAAAACGAAAATTTAATTTTTACGTTCAATACAAATTCAGATATTGAATATTTAGTATTAACATCAAAAGATACAATGGATAATATATTAACAATTAAGTTATTTGAATTGTGATTATGTGAGGTGATTTAATGAGTTAATATCGTAAAAAATATAATAATAAATTAACATAATTTAATTAATCGTTTGTGTTTTCATATCCGTTAAAATAATAAGTAGAAAATGATAATATATATTCAGTTTATCAACATGATATATATAATTTGAAATATAATACTGAAACGTTTGATTTATAAGGTATAAAGAAATATGTTAAATAAATAGAAAAAACAGTACGTACGTCAATGGAGTATCATACATGGATAAAAATGAATATTTAATTAGGACGTACACAATGTGTTATTACTGGATATGATAAATCTTCAACGAACGAAATAGAATTTCATCATTATCCATTTACATTGTACGATATTGTTTATAAAGAATTGATGAGATTTCAATAAGAAGAAACAGATTTTCAATAACAATATGATGAAGATGTTGAATAATTGTTTAATTATGTACCAACATTTTTAATTTAACAAAATGTTGTTGATTTACATTTATAAGATTTAATACCATTTGTACCATTGTTATAAAGTTACCATAAAATATAACACGAAAACAACTGGGATTTTGATTAAGATAAAATTGTTAATCATAATAAGATAGATTTGTTACAAGAATATTTTGATGGTACAATAACAAAACAAGAATTATTAGAAAAGTAAAAAGAAATGTTTTAGTAAGAAATTAATTCAAAACAAAATGAATGAATTAAACTGTATAGGGGGTGATATTGAATGAAATAACGTGAACAAAGTGATAGTTCGTTTTACTTTCAAGAAGAAGAATTTGTACAAAATATAATAGAATACAAAGAATTAACAAAACAATTGAATGAATTAGATGATAAATAAAAGTATTAAACATTGAAATAGAAAAGAGAATTAGTATAAAATAAACTATAAAAATAATTAACAGAATTAAATTCACGAGTGTTTTCAAGAAAGTTTTATTATTATTAGTCAAAATATAATTTAGTTATACCATAAACATAAATACAAGAATTTCGTGAGCATGTTATGAGTCAAATTATAACGTAACAAATTGAAAAGATAGAAATTTTTGATACTGATAGAAAATAATTTAGTTATTTTACTTAGATATAAGAAAACGTTATAAAATATTAAGTTTAATTATATGTTAAAGAAACGAATTATATTGTTTACTTTGAATAAAATTAAAATTCTGAAGATACCGATGTTGATAATAACTTTATAAACTATATATAAAGTGATGAAGATGTGAGACAATAATAGTTTGATGAAATTAAAAGACAAACATTGTAGGAAAATTATTTATATAATATAGAATAATATCAGATAGGAAAATTATCATAAACTGAAGATATAACTGATATTGATGATATTGACAATAAAAAAATGTAATTTGATTACTTTGTTTCAATGTTAAAACACGTTAATAATTAAATGTATAATGTAATATTGTAAAATACTAATTCAGATAATTTTTTACGATTAATTAAGAATAAAAACATACTAAAGTTTGATATTAAAGATGAAAAAGAGTAGTTATATTACTAATATTTTCTATAAGTTTCTTTATTTACTGAATAATCTAAAAACTAATAACTTTTTAATAAGAAAACACTGTAACATAAACAATAGATATTTGAATTAGAGAAAATAACAAACGAATATCAGAAAATATAAAAGTTACCCGATTTATAAAGTAATAATGTGAATATATAATTTAGTAATTAACTTAATAATATATAGGAATAGTTAATTAATTATTTTGATATTATTGGATTATATTTTTATATTCGTAAATAGTAACAATAAAATAGTTACTTTACAAAGAACTTTTAAATACATAAACCAAAGATTTAATATGAACATAAAATAATACATTAGAAATTTTGTTAGTTATATTTAATATACAATTATATAGAAAGTTTAGATAACAAAACATAGATTTATCAATAACTACAAATTTGAAAATAACAAAAGGTGGTGGATATCATATGAATACTAAAGAAATAATATAATTAATATAGAAAACACAATTCACTGTGTTTTCTTCATAATCAAAGTAGTTTATTTAATATAATAAACAAGATATTTAATCGTATATATATAAAAAATTTGAAATTAATATAACAGATTCAGACTTTCAAGGTGTGATTTAATATCTATTCAACATTACAGAAAATTAAGACCTGTAAGATATTACGTTCTAATTTGATTTGTCAGAATTAGATGAAATATAATTATAATTAATAAACAAATATAAACCTATTATTGAACAATTAATATAAAATAGATAAATTCGTGTTTTATCATTACAGTTTTCTGATATATTAGTATTAGATTAAGTTTTATAATAATAATATTTTTTATTTGTAAAAAAACAAGATAATAATGATAAGGTATTTGACGTTTTTCAGTCTGTTAAACAATCTATTCAACAAAATTTAGATAGTTTATATTAAATTATTAGTAAGTTGTAACCAGAACAACCTAAACAAACTGAATAACAACAATCTAATTAATCTTAACCATAACAGTAAATAGAAAATATAGAACAAAATGATAATTTAGATACATTGGAAAAAACAAATAATGATGTTGAGTTTTTAATTAACGATACTAAAAAACAATTGAATGAAAAATAGTTTAATGAATAATTATCTATACTACAAAAGTTGATTGGGAATTGATTATTTTTATGATATGAAAGGGGGTATCTTACTATATGTAAATAATAAGTGACGAAAAATCTAAAGTATAAATGATGTTATAATTATAGAAACAAATTTTAGGTAAAGATAAATAATATACTGGTGAAATAAAAAAATATGATAGTATTTTAATGTTTGAAGTATTGGATGAGAAGGAATTTTTTGAAATATAAGGTATTTAGAAACGTAAAGTACGTATTTAATTGTTAGATTATTTACAACGTTATCCAGAACAATAGAATAATACCAAAGTAAGAAAATTGTAAAGTCTATTAAATGTTTCGTTACAACCAAAAGAAGAAACTAATTAAGAAGGAAAGTGAGTTGAAAATTGATGGAAGATACTTATTTATTTGAAGACACATTATATAGAAAGTATAGTAAAAAATTATTTAGGTGGTAAGGTGGAAAATCTCATATATTACAAACATTAGAAGAATATTTACCATCAGAAATTAAATAAACTAAATACATTGATTTGTATATAGAATAGTTTTAAGGTTCATAATAACTATTTTTTTACTTACTTAAAAATGGGTATAAAATTGATAAATAAATTTTGAATGATAAAAATCTATAAGTAATCTAAACATATACCGTAGTTAAATATAAAATAAATGAATTATTTACATTATTAGATGATATACAATAAAAATATTAAAAATATAATATAGAAGAACAATATATATATTTTAATGAAAATCGTGATAGATTTAATCAATTAAAAAGAAATATAAATTTTATAAATATAGACGATAATAATATTATTGAGTTATAATAATTATTTATTTTTATTCAATAAACATCATATTGTGGTATTTATAGAGAAAATTAAAATGGTGAATATAACGGATCATTTGGATTTGATATTAAGAAAAAATATATTTATAATCGTGATATATATTTACAATAAAATAAATAATTTCAGAATGTTGAATTTCTGAATGATGATTTTGAAAAATGTTTAGATTATATTGATGAAAAATAATTTATCTATTGTGATCCACCGTATGATAAACAAATGAAAACAAAAACATTGAAATATAATAGTGTTGATTATAACCAATAAACAGATAATTTACGATTAAAAAATTTTACTGATAATTGTACATAAAAAGATTGTTATGTAATGATATCACATTCAGACACGTCTCATATGGGTGAGAAAAACAGTTTTATAATCGATTTATTTAAAGATAATTACAAGGTACATTTTATAGAATAATAAAGGTCAATGAATAATAAAAACAAAAGTTTTAAAAAAGTTTCAGAATTAGTTATTTGTAATTATTGATTGGTATTTGTGTGGTGATAGTAGATGATGAAAAATACTATTTTATTTGAAGATGTATCATACAGAAAATATACTAAAAAACTGTTTCCGTATTAAGGTGGAAAATATTATGTTGTGTCAACATTAGAAAAATACTTACCTTCTGAAATTCGATAATCAAAATATATTAATCTGTACATAGAATAGTTTTAAGGTTCGTAATAGTTGTTTTTTTACTTGATTAAAAAAGGTTATACAATTAATAGATAAGTGTTAAATGATAAAAACACATAAATAATATAAACATACATGAGTGTAAAGAATCATTTTGATTTATTTGTAGAAAAATAATCTATGTTACAGTCTGAATATTATAAATTAAATTTAGAACAACAAAGTTAGATGTTTAATGAATAAAAAAACAGATTTAATCAAATAAAGAAAACGATAGATATTAATACGTAGTCTGATGAATTACTTTGTGAATACTAATTATTATTTACATTTTTACAGTAAAAAAGTTTTGGTAGTGTATACAATGAAGATAGAAATGGTAACTATATAGGAAGTTTTGGAAGTAAAATTTAAAAAAGAAGATTTTTTAATTATGAAAAAGTTAAATAATAAAATATAATTTTTAGAAACGTTGAATTTCTTAATGATGACTTTGAAAAATGTTTAGATTATGTAACAGAAAAGTAATTTATTTATTGTGACCCACCGTATGACAAACAAATGAAAACAAAATAAAAAATTAGGTATAATTAATAAGATGAATATAACCAATTAGAAGATAACAAACGATTAAAGAATTTCTAAGATTAATGTACAGAAAAAGGATAATATATAATGATTTCTCATTCAGACACATCACACATAGGAGAGACAAACGATTTTGTAGTAGATTTATTTAAAGATAGTTACAATATAAATTTTATAAAATAAGACCGATATTTAAATAATAAAAGTAAAAGTTTTACACACGTTTCAGAGTTGGTTATTTGTAACTATTGATTAGTATAGTGTGGTGATAACGGATGGAAAACAATGTTCTGTTTGAAAATGAGTTATACAGAAAATATAGTAAAAAACTATTTCCTTATTAAGGTGGAAAAACAACTATTGTATCTATATTAGAAAAACAATTACCATCTGAAATTAAACAATCAAAACATATTAATTTGTACATAGAGTAGTTTTAAGGTTCTTAATAGTTTCTATTTTATTTGATTAAAAACGGTTACACAATTGATAAATAGATATTAAACGATAAGAACAATTAAATAATATAAACATATAAAGTAATAAAAAACAACATTGATTTATTTGTGGAAAGATAGTTACAAATACAAGATGAAAATTAAAAACTAATTAAAGATAAACCTTAACAAAAATAATATTATCTTTAACAGAGAAACAAATTTAATTAAATAAAGAAGACAATAGATATTAATAATTAACCTGTTGATTTACTTGTAGAATTTTAAGTTTTATTTGTCTTTTTACAATAATTTACATTTGGTGGGATTTATAGAGAAAATGATAAAGGAGATTATGTTGGAAGTTTTGGTGGTTATTAACATAATTAAAATAAAGTTAGATTTTTTGTTTATGAACATATTAAATAATAAAATATAATTTTTAGAAATGTTGAATTTTTGAATGAGGACTTTGAATAATGTTTAGATTATGTAACAGAGAAGTAATTTATTTACTGTGACCCACCGTATGACAAACAAATGAAAACGAAATAAATTAGATATAATTAGGATGAATATAATCAAATAGAAGATAACAAACGGTTAAAAAGATTCTAAGATTAATGTACAAAAAAAGGATAGTATGTGATGATTTCACATTCGGATACATCACACATAGGAGAGAAAAACGATTTTGTAATTGAATTATTCAAAGATAGTTATAACATAAATTTTATAGAGTAACAACGATTCTTAAATGGTAAAAATGTTAGTTTCAAAAGAGTTTCAGAACTGTTAATCTGTAATTATTGACTTTTTGTTATTTTTAACAAATATTAACATAATTTAAATTTTATTTGAAACTTATTATAGATGTATGTTTAATATTAGAGGAGGGGATTAGAATGTAAAAAACAATTGAATTTTACCCAATTACATGGATTATTTATGATGAATAAAATAATTAATATTACGAGTATAGTATTACTTCTGAAAACAGTTAATTAAAGAAAAACAGTTTTTAAACAATAAAAAATTAGATATATAATAACAATCATAGAATAAAACATATTTCAATATTTAGTTTATCTGATTTAGATATTGTTTGTACAATAGATTTGGATGACGATGATGATGTTTTGATATTTAGACGTCATTACGAAAATATGTTGAATAATGATGATGTTTCAGTTTTTACAGTTGTTAAAATACAAAAGTAATAAGGAAATAGTTTGTATTTTCATATTAATATAGACGGTAAATTATTTGTTACAACATCTGATATTGAAACAAAATCATTAGAAGATAAATTGAAAGTTGAAGTTGACGATTTTATTGTACCTTATATAAAATATACAATACTTGATAGTAATTCTGAAATTTAAGTTCATATTAGAAAGATGTTTGACGAATATTTCAAACAGTACAAAATATGTATTGATCGTTTATTATTTAATAATATTATTATAGGAGGTTGAATCATATGAGTAAAAAAATATTGGTATAACAAAAATAATTTTAAATTGTGGTGAATGGTACAGTGTATTCGTTTAATCAAGGTGATGTAGTATAAGACGTTATTAAACAACAAGAAGATATTGAAGAAGTATGGAAAAGATTTGGTTAATTTCCATAAAACGGATATTTTTAAGAAGTTGAAGTTAAAGAAGAAGAACAAAAATAAGAAGATGAAATGAGTGAAACTAAATAAGAAGAATAAACAATTGAATAAGAATAAGTACCTGAATAAGAATACGTAATTGAACCAGAATAAGTATATGAATCTGAAACAAAATAAGATGAATAATCCGTTGAATAAAATTTAGATTAAGTTGTTGAATAAGAATAAGTACCTGAATAAGAATAAGTAATTGAACCAGAATAAGTATATGAATCTGAAACAAAATAAGATGAATAATCCGTTGAATAAAATTTAGATTAAGTTGTTGAATAAGAATAAGTACCTGAATAAGAATAAGTAATCGAAGGAACTGAATAAGTACCTGAAACTGAAGTAAAATAAGATGTTGAATAAGAGTAAGTACCTGAATAGGATAATACAGAACAGAAAACAACAACAACAAAAAAGAAACGTTCAACAAAATCAACTAACTGATTTTTTATCATTTTCCTGTAAGAAGACTCCTATATAGGAGTCTTCTTATAAGAAACTGATAAATTTGAAAACAAAAATTTACGTTAAAAAAGATATTGACAAACTTAAAATTTTATAGTATAATAGATTTGAAGATAAAAAAATAAAGGTGGTTAAATCCACCGAGTTGGGTGACAAATATGAGTATAATTAGAGATGTACTGAATGAAAATGGTATAAGTGTAGAAGATTTGATAAAGGTGAAAGAGAGTTTTGAAAATAATGTTTTATCACACGAAGAATTTAATGAAGTGTTGGATTTAAAACACAAAATAGAGGATTTTGGATTTATAAAGAATTCAGAATTTACAAAGAATTCCATAGCTAATGGTTATTTTGAATTAAGTAGTGATAGCTATATATTGAAATTCAACGTTGTAAAGGAATATAGAGTTAATAAAATATCACCTGATAAAGTTAGAGTTTATTTTATACAGAATGAATCAGGATATAAAGTAGAAAAGATATCTGCTTTTCTATCGAATGAAATTAGAACTATGGATGAAGTTAATGAAATGGGTAGAAAAATTATTGAATATACGAATGATAGTGAAATAAAACAGATACTTAATCAAGTAGTAGAAATAAAAGAATTGTTGAATAGTTTAAATGTATATAGTTCGGTAGATAAAATAGAACGTATGGTAAATAAGTGTAAATGTCAATTAAATGAAATACTTAAAAGAAAACCGTTTGTAACCATGGTTGAAATGGAAAGATATTTGTTAGATGAACAACATGATGACCATGACATTGTGATTAAAATAAATAATATAAAGTTTGACAAAAGATTTTTTGATTTATATCGTACAGTGGATCCATATAACGGATTTTTTAGAGGTGGAGGAATAAGTATGTTTGATTTTATCGTATTACTATTGAATAATATTGATACTTATTGATTGTTAGTATATAATAGATTTGAAATTTAACAAATAAAAAAACATATTGACAAATTTAAAATTGTGGTGTATAATTTAATTGTAAGTGAATGAAAAAAACTAAGAGGAGGGGTTAAGTATGATGAATGGAAAATTGGTTTTTGGAAACAGTTTTAGTATTAACATGTTTCAGAACGAACTTCAAGATGTAGTTGTGAGATTTAAGAAACTATCAACAGATGAAGTAAAAGAAATAATTAAGATGTTTGATAATAATTTCACCAGTGTTATCGGACATGAAGATTGGGCAGGAATTGTAAGTAGTGATCTTGGTGTAGAAGTACCAGTAAACAAACAAACGTACACACTCCAAGACAACGATACACTTATAGTTTGTCAAAGACGTGGAAACAGACTTGGAAATGGTGTTACACAGTTGTCTGAAGAAGATAAAGGACTTGTTGAATATTGGATGGTAGAAATTGTGGTATCAAAGTCAACTACCCAATGACTAAAGTCGTGGGCTTGATAGCCCTATGTTGACCAGGCTAAGGTTTGCAACAGAACCTACGTTATCTATGTTATGACACTTTAGGATACTCCTTCAGTCCTAAACACTGTCGTACAGCATTAAACAGGCGTAGTGGGTTAAGCCAGTGTGTTGTACGTGTAAGCATAGATAACATTGCCGAGAAGGACATTA
>Ga0208825_1003054_pt1 | contig 10330 bp, 17 predicted proteins | sample AD_UKC113_MetaG_FD_184450 | JGI IMG/M metagenome (GOLD analysis project Ga0208825, IMG submission 184450) | Active sludge microbial communities of municipal wastewater-treating anaerobic digesters from Hong Kong - AD_UKC113_MetaG (SPAdes)... | ecosystem: Engineered > Bioreactor > Anaerobic >...
AACTTGTGGAATGAAAGCAAACACGGCTATGCCAACATGGAAAAGTGAGCTGCAAAAAATGTGACAAACCATAACAGCACGAGCGACCGCAGGCGAGCACAACAATAAGCGGCGGCTGACCCCTGTATAAAAAATAAATGAGCGAAGCGAATACCTTGTTGGGGTTTCAGGGGGCAGGAGTAGCCGCGAATGAGGAATGAATGAGCGTGTGTAGCAAAACAAGCAGACACGCAAGCATGAGCACCTACTGGAGCGCAAGGCTTAGTGTGGCTGCGTTAGCTGTCAAGGGCAGACGGAAAAATACTACCCGAAGTGAAACGAAGGTGTGGAGATTTTTTCAGGCTGCTTGTTTTACCCTTGCAGCTATGTTTTTGCGAACAAAGTGAGTGATTGACGAATACCTTTTTACCTGTTCGGTTTAAAATCCTGCGTGGGCAGGTCTTTCAACAATTTATACCGCTTAAATTAAAAAGAGGATATTGGGGATTTGGAGGAAATGGAACATTTCTCTCCAACCCCAATAATTATGAAGAATAATTAATTTTGATTCCAGAGCTTTTTGCGAAACCAAAAAGCAACATTCACCAACGCTATCATAACCGGAACTTCCACTAACGGGCCAATAACTGCGGTAAATGCTTCGCCGGAATTGATACCGAAAATAGCGATTGCAACTGCAATGGCTAATTCGAAATTGTTACTGGCTGCGGTGAAAGATAATGTAGTAGATTGCTCGTAGTTGGCTCCCATTTTTTTACTCAGAATAAATGAGAACACAAACATTAGTACAAAGTAAATAATCAACGGAATGGCTATACGCACTACATCCATTGGGATTTTTACAATGTATTCTCCTTTCAACGAAAACATCACCACAATGGTAAACAGCAATGCAATCAGTGTGAGAGGTGATATTTTGGGAACAAACCTGGTTTCGTACCATGTTTTATTCTTTACCCGAATGAGTATGAAACGAGTGAGAAAACCTGCCAACATAGGAATGCCCAGATATACGAATACACTTTTGGCAATTTCGCTCATGGTTATTTTTGAAACCGAATCGTTAACCGGTAATCCAAACCATCCTGGCAAAACAGCAATAAACACATAGGCATAAACTGAAAATAGCAATACCTGAAAAAGTGAGTTGAAAGCAACCAAACCGGCAGCATATTGACGGTCACCTTTAGCCAAATCGTTCCACACAATGACCATAGCAATACAACGAGCCAACCCAATCAGGATTAACCCGTACATGTAATCAATGTTGAACTGAAGAAAAACAATGGCTAACAGGAACATCAACACGGGACCAATAATCCAGTTTTGAACTAATGATAAGCCCAGAATTTTGGTGTTTTTGAAAACATCGCCCAATTCTTCGTATCTTACTTTGGCCAGTGGCGGATACATCATCACAATAAGCCCAATAGCAATAGGAATGTTGGTTGTGCCTACCGAAAATTTATTCCAGAATTGGGCGACTCCGGGACTAAACCAACCCATAAATACCCCTGCGAACATGGCAAGAAAAATCCAAAGGGTGAGGTAGCGGTCGAGAAATTTTAGTTTTTTATTTGACGGCATAGTTTATTTTTTAGCAGAAACGGTTATACTGAATATTCCAATCTCTTTGCGGTGAAACTTATCCAATTCATCTGAATTAAGATAGGTCAGTAGAATTTCATCGGGAATTGTAATTGCCTTTTGTTTGTGTACAACAATGTCCTGAAAAGAGTTTTGTTTTACGATTTCGAAAAACTCAGAAACAGGAATAGCCCCCGATACACATCCGGCATACATTTCGGCATCCTTTTGAAGTGCTTCGGGTAATTGCCCCTGAATGACTACATCCGATACGCAAAAATGTCCTCCTGGCTTTAATACCCTGAACATTTCAGCAAAGGCTTTTTGTTTGTCGGGTACTAAATTCAGCACGCAGTTGGACACAATTACATCGAATTGGTTATCAGGCAAAGGCATTTCTTCAATATCGCCTTTTACGAATTCCACATTAGCGAATCCAAGTTTAGCGTTGTTAGCTCTTGCTTTCTCCAACATGGCATCGGTAAAATCGAGACCGGTTACTTTTCCATTCTCGCCCACAATAGCACGAGCTACAAAACAGTCGTTACCAGCACCGCTGCCTAAATCAAGTACAGAATCACCCTCTTTAATGCTTGCAAACTGGGTAGGAATACCGCAACCCAATCCTAGATCGGCATCAGGGTTATATCCATTTTCTTTGTCGTAGCTTTCGGCAAATACAGCATAATCAACCGTTGAACAACAGCTTGTTGCACCGCAACAAGAAGATTCGTTTTGAATCTTCGATTGTTTGGCTATTTCGCCGTATTTTTCCTGAACGACTAATTTTAAATCAGTTGCTTTCATAGCTGCGGTTTGATTTGTTCAATGTATAATTTGTAGAAACCTTCTTTTATATCATCGCGGACACGGATAAATTCGCTCCAGATAAATTCTTCAGTTCCTTCGGCATGGCTCGGATCATCGTAACCCATATGTAAACGGTGTTTTACTTTGCCAAAGAATGCAGGGCATTCTTCGTTCGCACCCCCGCAAACAGTGATTACATAATCCCATTCATCTTTCAGGTATTTATCTACTGAATCGGAAGTGTGGTTGCTAATGTCTATACCCGCATCTTTCATAGCTGCAACCGCTTTTTGATTTAGTTTACCAGAAGCTTGTGTACCGGCAGAACAAACGGTAATGTTAGCGTCGAACGATTGTAAAAAGCCGTGTGCCATTTGGCTACGGCATGAGTTGCCTGTGCAAAGAATTAATACTTTCATGTTTGTTTTTGTTTTTAATATGTTACTATAAATTTTTCAATCTCGGCTTTTATCAGATCCCGTACTTTTCGGGTTTCTGCTAAAATTTCTTCGTCAGTACCTTTAAACTCTGCCGGATTAGGGAAAGACCAATTTAAGCGGTTGCAAACTCCGGGGAAAATAGGACATCTTTCGGCATTTGCAGCATCGCACACGGCTATCACATAGGCGTATAAACGACCCTGTTTAAAAAACTCAAATACGCTGTCGGTTTTGTTTTGAGAAATATCAATGCCCACTTCCTGCATTACCTGAACTACATAAGGGTTAATTGTGCCAGCTTCCAAGCCTGCGCTTTCGGCAAAGAATTTATCGCCAGCCAATGTATTGAGAAATGCTTCCGCCATTTGACTACGGGCGGAATTGTGCAAGCACACGAATAATACATTTGTTTTAGTCATAATTTTTGGAGTTATTTACAATTAATATCGGTACAGTCTATTTTATCAAAGAATTTGTCGAATGTTGATTTGAACCGTTCTATCTCGGTGCCACAAAGGCAGTAGTTAACTTTCAATCCATCAATTTCACCGTGAATTAATCCCATATCGCGTAATTCTTTCAAATGTTGCGATACTGTAGTGCGGCTTAATGGTAATTTATCCGAAATGTCGCCTGAAATGCAGGTTTTGGCTTCTGCCAAATACTTTAGAATTGCCAACCGTGCAGGGTGTGAAATTAGTTTGGCAAAAGTTGCCAGTTCTTGTAGTTCCTTGTCGAATACTTCTGATTTTATCATTTTGTTTAGTTGTAAAGGCAGTCATTTAATCTATATCCTTTTCCCTCTCTGAATCCTCGGACAGCTCATTCTGAGCATTCATAGATTCAATTACATCTTGCTTATCCTTTTGATTTCTAATAATCAGGAAAGCAATCAAAGCAACAATGGCAATCAATACCAAGGCTAAAATAATCGAACTTGTTTCCATACTGTTTGAATTTAAAGGTTAATAAATAGTAGTATTGTATTTATGTCGCAAACATACGACATAAATGAATTCAAAACAAATTAATCATATTACAATTCCATTAAATTATTGCGGTAGCAAGGAAAACAGAAGATTTTTGATTTAAAGTTCATGCAGTATTACTTCCGATAGTTCAACGGTAGAATAAAAACCTGTATGCCGGAAGAACTCTTTTCCTTCATCGTTCAGCAATACTTGTGTGGGTATGGCGGCAATGCCATAGAACTTCATTAAGTCCTGATTTTCGGGTAGCAAAATGTTTAGAAATATGACATTCACTTTGCCAGTATATTGAGTTCGGATTTCTCTCATTACCGTTTCCATTCGTTTACAGGCAGAGCAACCCGTTGCACCAAATTCAAGAAAGGTGACTTTATAAGCAAGTTTGTTTTGACGGTAATTAAATGCAGAATCGACCTTAAATGAGAGTTTATTTGTGCTATCGATTGTTGATTGCGATTTAACCAGCCGGGAGGCATATTCAGTAAGCTCATTTTTGAAGCTAAAAATGAGTACCATAAACGCTACCGATAAAATCAAAAATATTACCGATAGCGTTTGTTTGGCTTTAATGGATAATTTCAGCCTTTTCATACACTGTATTAATTACATTTCCGGTTAGGGGCGTTTCTCCTTTTTTGTAACCCAAATCAGTTAGGCGCAAATGGTTGAAATTCTCAATCCCGGCTTTTTCCAGAATCTTTTTTGCACAGTCTCTGGGACAACCATCAATGGCCAAGACATTTGCTTTTTTGAAGGCTTCAATCAAATGCAGATCGTCAATGGCAATCAGAGTAAGACAATTCATTTTGCGAACCTTATTGTCACGAAGTTTGCGGGCTATGACATCCGATAGTTGCCCTAAATCCGAAGCTCCCGAACAACTGACTACATTGTATTCGCTTGTGCCACAAAGGCAAGTGGTTTGATTTTTTGTTTCCATGTTTCTTGAAATTAGTCGATTATATATTTTGCAATTGATTTTTTAATGACTGGCATTATTATCATCACAATTGGAAGAGCAACCACATAAGCAAGCCCCCACGATTTCATCCATTTAAAGAGAAATCCAGTTTGGTAACCAAAGTTCACAGATACACTTACAAATGTTACCATGAAAGTCATTATCAGCACCATGACAATTAAGGTTACTTTCATTTCATTTTTCTTTTTAATCTTCATGACAAAATGTTTAAAATATTAGATTGAACAAGAAACCAACTATCATAATTCCACCGCCAACAATGGCAATAAAGGTAAGAATTAACGGCATTTTCAGGACTTTACGAAGTATAATCATTTCGGGCAATGATAGGGCAATAACTGACATCATAAATGCCAAAGCTGTACCCAATGAAGCTCCTTTTTCAATTAATACCGAAACAATAGGAACGATACCCGCAGCGTTGGAATATAACGGAATACCAATGAGAACCGAAAGAGGGACGGCATACCAAACATCCTTGCCCATGAACGAAGCCATAAACTCGGAGGGGACATAGCCGTGAGCTCCCGCACCAACGGCGATACCCAAAGCAACATACAGCCAAACTTTGCCCACTATATCTTTTACTGCATCGTAGCCCATTTTGATACGAACTGAAAGGGTGAGTTTTTCTTCCTCTTCATCAGCATTGCCCATGTGTGAGGCGTAAACCCATTCTTCCACCCATTTTTCAAGTTTGAGTTTTCCAATAATCCAACCGGCTATTATTGCTATTGTAAGTCCGGTAGCAATGTATATTACCGCTGTTTTCCAACCAAACATGCCATACAGAAGAATAACAGCTACTTCGTTGATCATTGGTGCTGCAATAAGAAATGAGAATGTAATCCCTAACGGTACACCCGACTCCACAAAACCAAGAAATAACGGGATAGCGGAGCAGGAACAGAAAGGGGTTACAATGCCTAGCAATGAAGCCATTACATTACCCGTAAAAGTTCTTTTACCTTCTAAAGCTTTGCGGGTTCGCTCAGGAGTAAAGAAGCTGCGGAGTATTCCCACAAAGAAAATAATGAGAATCAAGAGCATTAGCACCTTGGGAAATTCGAAAATAAAAAACCGCAAGGTTTCCGTCAAATGGGCACCTTTGGCCAATCCAAAGGCTGAATCAATAACCCAATCGGTTGCAGGTTGAAGATTGCTGTAAACTAAATACCAGATTGGTAATAGCAGCAGGGGAATGATTATGTTTTTGTTGAGTTTCATATTTTTTATTTTTATTGGTTTTATGATTGTAGTTCGTAAAACGACGAACAATAAGAGCAAATTTTTTTAGCTTCAGCAGTGGCTGCAACCGCAAGGGGTATTTAATGTAAACCCCTTTGTTGGCAACATGGCATTAATTTCAGACGAGCAACATTTGCCCGACGGGTTCAGTTCTTTGCACTGGTTTCCGGTACAAGCTCCTGTTATTTCCTGAATATCCTTCAATGTTTTAGCTCCTTCGGAAATTGCTTTTTCGATTTCACTCTTTGTTATTTGCTTGCAATAGCATATAATTTCATCCATAACTCACTTTGCGAATAAGATTACTATATAATAAATGCCCACTAAAATAAATACGACAGATACCACCCTGCGAAACCATAACTCGAATACTTTGATACTGTTGTATAGTGTACCAACATTACCCACTGCATAAGCCAATAGCCACGCAAAAAGAATAACCGGCAATCCGGTAGCTGTGGCAAAAACTATGGGTAGATAAAGTCCGCTTGCACTGGCTACGGTCATTGGTATGAGCATAGCAAAATACAGCACTCCACTATAAGGACAAAATGCCAATGCAAAAACAACTCCCAAGAAGAAAGTACCCCAGTAGCTTCCTTTGCTTTTTTCGCCCAACTTATCTGTGAGACTGGAAAAGCCCGGGAATTTGAGCTTAATCACATCGAGCATAAACAATCCAATTAGAATCAGTGCAGGACCTAACAGTTTTTCGCCCCAACCCTGAAACAACATAGATATATTTAATTTACTTGCACCAAAGAAGATAACGACCGCTAATAAGGTGTAGCTGAATGCCCGACCCAATGTGTAAACAAAACCGTTTATAAACACTTTTTGTCTATTCTCAATGTCACGGCTAATAAAGCCGATAGCAGAAATATTCGTTGCCAATGGGCAGGGACTAATGGCTGTCATTAGCCCCAACACAAAAGCTGTAATAAACGCATATTGAGAGTTATCTAATACACTTTGCAAAAACTCCATATCCTGATTATTTGATTAGCGGATCAATTGTAGTTTTTAGATCCTGTTTCAGTTTGTCGGGGTTGCTTCTGGCGTACATAAACCCTTGTTCGGTGAGGTCGAAGCGTTTATTACCGCTGATAATTAAAAGCTGTTGCCCTTCTGCCTTGCATTTTTCAGCTAACGCTTTACTGCTACTCTCGTCCAAATTAAGTGATTTGAAAGTGATTTTACCCGATTTATATTGAGCCGGATAAAGAGCGGCAATGGCTTTTTGAGATTCAGTCTCAACAGCCTGACAAGTTACGCAACGGCGGGTGAAATGGAAATAATACACTTCTACTTTGGCAACACTTGAGGTTGCTGAATTTGAGTTGGCGGCAGAGTTGCCAGCATTTGCAGTGAAAAGAGCAACAACAGAGAGTATAACAACCGATACTAAAATAATTTTTTTCATATTCTGAATACTTTATTGGTTAGAATTTCTTTTAATTCGCTGTTTGAAGGTACACGACCCTTTAATACTACTTTGCCATCGACAACCAGTGCGGGAGTAGTCATGACATTGAATTTCATAATTTCCACAATGTCTTCCACTTTAGTTATGTTGGCATCAATGCCCGCTTCTGCCACTACTTCGCGGGTTATTTTTTCGAGCGTTTTACATTTAGGGCAGCCCGTACCCAATACCTGAATGTTCATAATGATACAATGTTTATATGATTAGTTATTTGCAACAAGAAGTTTTGTTGTGTTGTAAACTGAAAAATTGTTCGAAGTAAGATTGCGCCTTGTCCCAGTTGGCACGGTTTATACAGTATTTCACCTTAGGAGTTTCAATTTCTCCCTGTATCAATCCTGCGTCTTTCAACTCTTTCAGGTGTTGTGAGACCGTGGCTTTGGAGATTGGCAATTCGTTGTGAATGTCGCCGAAATAGCAGCTGTCCAGTGAAGCAAGAAAGCGCAGGATTTCAATACGGGTAGGGTGTCCCATTGCTTTAGCGAAGCGGGCAATGGTTTCATTGTCAAGCGTATTGTTGGTATTTTTAGAGCAATCCATGATTTGATTATCTTTATTGTTCGTTGTTCGCAAAATTACAAACAATATTTGAATAACCAAACAGAAAGGATAAAAAACTTATCAATAAAGATAAAAATGATTGTATGATTAGGTGTTTACAAAAAAGTAATTGGAGGAAATGAAACATTCCCTCCAATCAAAATTAGGTATTACAAAAAAGTAACCTATAAATCAGTAATTACTTTCTTCAGTTTATCGGTTACTTGCTGCGCTACCTCTCCTAATGCCGGATTTACAATGGCCTGCATTGAGGCTATGGGATTGACGGCAGCGACTTCGATTTCGTTTTCGGCTTGTTCAATAACCAGTACATTGCATGGTAACATAGTTCCGATTTTATCTTCAGCTTGCAATGCTTTGTATGCAAACGGTGGATTACATGCACCAAGTATGGTGTATTTTTTAAAATCAATATCCAACTTTTCTTTCAGTTTTTCGTGCATACGAATTTCTGAAATGACTCCAAAGCCTTCTGATTTCAGGGCTTCGGTAGTTATCTTAATGGCTTCATCAAATGAAACATTAAGCGTTTTGCTAAAATAGTATTCCATAATGATTATAATTAAATGGTTATTTATTGAGTTTTGAAAGTATTGTTTCGTTCAATTCAAAACGGCCAGTCTTTTTATTGATTTTCTGTAACATTTCATCTGAAGTGAATTTGTCACAAACAGCCATGTGGATAGCCGAGTCGGTAAGTACATATTTACGAAGGTTTGCCAACGTGAGCGAATAAATGGTTTTATGATTCCCAAAGCTGAAATAGTAGTAGGTCACAGGTACAGCAATGAACGTGCTACGTGGGCCAACTTGTTTGCTTGTAGCTTTAACTGTTTTGCGTGTGTATATGTACAAACTTGAGGTATCGGCAATGAGGTATGGATCCCGATTTATAAAGCGATAATTTTCACCATTGGTAAGTTGGATTGCAAAAATACTGTCTTTGTAAAATACAGTTTTTTTACCCTGTTCAATAGTAATGATTTCAGGCGAAATAAAGAATTGTTTTAGTTTTATTTTATCACCTGCATGTTGTTTATCCGTTGGACGTGTAAGTTTTCCATTTTTGAAGTCAGACACATTAAGATATATGCCTTGTACCTCAGAATTTTTGATTTCTTTTTCGCGTTGTGCGAAAAGTTGACTTGTTGCAAGTAGAAATATTGCAATAAGAGTTGTTTTTATTGTTGTTTTCATTGTTGTACTTTTAAATTGTTAGTAAAATAAGCTGTTGTTTTTAGGCAGCATTACTATATATTTTGTCTCATTTATCATGCGTAATATCATTTTCTCAATATTCTGATAGCATTAAAAACAGCAATTAAAGCAACTCCCATGTCGCCAAAAACTGCCTCCCACATAGTTGCAACCCCGAATACTCCAAGTAGTATGAAAATGAGTTTAACGCCCATGGCAAAATAGATATTCTGCCAAACAATAGTACGTGTTGTTTTTGCAACATCTATAGCAGTGGCAACTTTAGAGGGTGAATCGGTCATTAGCACCACATCGGCAGTTTCGATAGCCGCATCAGAGCCAAGAGCACCCATAGCTATTCCAATATCGGCGCGAGCAATCACCGGAGCATCATTTATGCCGTCGCCGACAAAGGCTACTTTTCCGCCTTTACTTTCTTCGATTAATTGTTCAATATGTTTTACTTTATCTTCCGGCAACAGTTCGTAGTAAAAGTTGTCGATACCTAATCTTTTAGCAAAGGCTTGTGCTGCATATTGATTGTCGCCAGTAAGCATGACCGTTTGAATATTCTTTGCTTTTAGATTTTCAATGGCTTGAATTGCATCATCTTTCAAACTATCGGAAATAATTATATAGCCAGCATAAACATGATCAATGGTCACATGCACTACAGTTCCATCCACCTGACAAACCGAATGCTCTACGTTTTCTTTGTGTAGCATTTTGTCATTGCCGGCAAGTATTGTTTTTCCATCTACGATAGCTTTAATACCATGTCCTGAAATTTCTTCAGTTTTTGTAATTTTAGTCCTATCAATTTTACCTTGGTAAGCAACTGTAATGGATTGCGCAACCGGATGATTTGAATTGGCTTCAGCATAAGCGGCATACTCTAAAATTTCATCTTTTGTAAAACCGTTGGACGTTACCACCTCCGAAACTTTAAATTCTCCTTTTGTAAGTGTTCCTGTTTTATCAAACACTACCGTAGTTACCTGTGTCAGTGCATCCAAAAAATTAGAGCCTT
>Ga0208825_1003064_pt1 | contig 10304 bp, 9 predicted proteins | sample AD_UKC113_MetaG_FD_184450 | JGI IMG/M metagenome (GOLD analysis project Ga0208825, IMG submission 184450) | Active sludge microbial communities of municipal wastewater-treating anaerobic digesters from Hong Kong - AD_UKC113_MetaG (SPAdes)... | ecosystem: Engineered > Bioreactor > Anaerobic >...
ATCAAGAATTCTGAAGATGCAACCATTCTTCTGGGCCCAGTCTTCAGCCGCGTGCCACTTGTCTTGGTTGACCTGATAGGTGTAGCACTGCTCAAGATAGCGTTTCGTCTTGCGTGTGGCCTTCGGGAGAACAGTCTCGTGGTGCGGCTTGATCTCGATCAGCAACGTGACCAGTTCGCCGTCTTCCTTCTTCATTTTGATGATGAAGTCGACGAAGTACCTACGGTTCTTATTGTCCGCCTGTGAGTAGTATGGGATCACAATCCCTTCCGAGTTCCACTGGATGATGCTAGGGTTTCGATCACACCAGTCCATGAACTTCATTTCCCACGACGAGCGTGCGGTGATCTCCTCGAGCTTCCCGACATACTTCTCGGGGAACTTCGGACGAAACTTTTTCGGTCTTGGTGCTCGGCGGCCCATACTTAGTCGATAAATAGAGTTGTATTCCTTCAGATATTTAACTATGGCATCCAAAGCTCAACAACTTATGTATCCATCGGATCTGGTCAAACCTGATCGGTTCCCCGCTTGGATCAACTTCTCATTCTACAACCGCGAGAACGTCTCGAAGCGGTTCCCAACTGACAAGGTTGACCTCTACATGCCCGAGAGCGTGCAGAATCCATCCACCGTTCGTTGGGACACCGAGAACTTCGGATTCGTCGGTAACGAGATCGCGACCCGTGCCAAGAACATCAGCAAGAATGGATGGGACGGGTTGAGCGAAGTGAGTTCGTGGCAGTATAACGAGAACACCGCCGGGCAGGCTGGCGCACTCATTAAAGCTCGAGGACTGGCGAACATCGGATCCGCGGCTGCGAGCTTAATGGGCGGGTCGGTCACAGCTGAGGGTTTGATGGGTGAAGTTGCTGGCAAGATTCCGAATCCATTCCTGACCATGGTCTTCAAAGGTCTCGACTTCCGAACATTCTCTTTCGTGTTCAAGTTCTACCCGTTCTCAGAAGATGAATGTCAGCTGATCTACGACATCATCAAGATTTTCAGGAAGAATGCTCTCCCTTACAAGGATGCGGGCGGTGCATTCCTGGGATATCCGATGGAATGCGACATCACTTACAAGTGGAAGGGAGGTCCTTCCACTACGAATCGCGATGGCTCGAACAACCCAAACAATAATGCATGGTTGCACCGATTCAAACCAGCTCACTGTGTGGCTATCGACGTCGACTACACCAGCTCTGGTATGTTCTCGATCATGCGTAATGGTTTCCCATCCGAAATCACAATGTCGACCAAGTGGTCTGAGCGTGAGCTCGTTACCCGTGAGGACGTCGAGCTACCAATGGGGAAATCGTACTAATGTTCGACAAGTTCAGCACAACTCCATACAGCCTCGATGGGTACTCCAAAGAGGCCATGAACATCCTGACAGCGGCGATCGTGAAGCACGTGAACGTCGACCAGGCTTTCGTCTATCAGCGTTACATCGTCCCAGCAGGTACTTCGCCGGAGAGTCTCGCATACGAACTCTACTCTGACGCTGATAAATACTGGACAATCCTGCTGGTGAACGGCATCGTCAACCCGTTCCTGGATTGGCCGATGGACGCTCACACTCTCGAAGAATACGTGAAGGTCAAGTACACAGACCCTGAGTCTGTCTTATATTTCACGAATCTCCAGACAGGCAAGCAATACGATGATGTCGCCTCAGAAGCGTTCTACGCTCTGCTAGAGAATGGCGATCCACTTCCACAGAACGTCCACCCCGTTAGTCCACTCGAACATGAAGCTAACGAGAACTCTCGCAAGTCTGAGATCATGGTCATCGCGCCACGGTACATCAACATTTTCGTAGACACGTTCAACAAGTCGATTCAGGGTATCGAGTAATGATCATTCAAGACGCTGGGCTCTATGGCGACATGCGGAAGTTCGTCGTCACGGTGAACGGCAAAGACATCACGAATGCAGTGACCGCCGTGAACATCTTCCAGGACGTGTTCTCGCCTACGAATACTGCTGTCATCAATGTCGTCGACACCGAGAACATGCTAATGCGCCTTCCGATCAACGTCGGGGCGAAGGTCACAGTTGAGTACGAGACGAAGGTCGGCAGTGAGGCTGGCGATGGCTCCGCTTCATGGTCTTTCACGATCTACCGAATCGGTGAGAAGGATATCACGAACCAAGAGATCCAGTCCTACGTCATCTTCGTCGCAGACAAGGCGTTTCTGAACAACCAGACCAAGCGAATCTATCGCTCGTACGCGAACACCAAGTGTGCGGCAGCAGTCAAGAAGGTCGTCGAAGAATATCTGGGCGGCGAGCTCCAGTCCCACAACGACGACTCATCCATCCACTTCATCGCGACGGGTTGGACCCCATTCCGCACCATCGCGTGGTTGAGCAAGATCGCCACGAAGCAGGGTGCTGCCGATTTCGCGTTCTTCCAGTATCCGGACGCGAAGTTCGCGTTCAAGAGCTTCGAGACTCTCTACTCGTCACAGGCTGAGTCCTGCGGAATCAAGTTCGAGATGCACCCAACGCACACCGCGGACGAGAAGCACGCAGCAGAGTACGATTACTGCACCTCAATCAGTACATACAGCTTCGAACACTTCGACGGCTTGACCAATCTCGCCGGTGGCTACTACCAGAACAAGCTCGCCACCTACGACCTGATGGCGAAGAAGTGGACAGTCAAGAACTTCAAGTTCGGCGACGACAACGCGGCAGACAAGGCAAAGCTGAAAGACGACAATGGCCTGTTCCTAGGAGCAGATGAATCGAACATCTCATTCGTTCCGAAGCATCCAGGCATGTTCAAGACCGCTGCCTACTCTGACAAGGCCGAGACGTGGCAGACCAGCCGCAAGTCTTCAGTGCTCAAGTTCGATCAGGAGAAGTTGGTCATTCAGCTCCCTGGTGGTGGTAAGACAGCGAAGTGGTTCGGCAAGAACTGTGAAGTCGATCTTCCTGCTCAGGACTCGTTCCGTCGCGAACGCCTCGACAAGCAACGCCGTGGTCGGTACCTGATCACCGCAATCAATCACTCGCTCAACAAGGACGCCTACCTCGTCACGCTTGAGCTATGCAAGAAGAGGCTTGAAGCATGAGCGCCCCTGATTACGCAGGATTTACATTCGGCCAGTTCGTCTGGTGGATCGGTGTAGTCGAAGACCGACTACACGATCCGAAGAAGCTCGGCCGAGTACAGGTTCGAATCTTCGGCTACCACTCGCAAGACAAGTCGCAGGTTCCGAAAGATCACCTACCATGGGCCCACGTTCTGATGCCACCGCATGGCGCATCTCTGGGTGGCGTAGGCATCTCCCCGACAGGCATCCTCGAAGGTTCACACGTCGTAGGCTTCTTCCTCGACGGCGACAACCATCAGACTCCACTTGTCCTCGGTACGCTCCACGGCGAGCCGAACAACGTCCCTGACACGTATGAACTGACTCGCGGTGAGAATATCCAGTCAACGTTCATGGGTGATAGAGCAGCTGACTTGATCACATCTAAGGTTGGTGGTCTCGGAGGACTGGGTGGTCTCGGAGACGCGATTGGTGGCATCACGAGTCAGATCAACAACACCCTGACTGACCTTCGCAATTTCACTCAGAACTTCCAGCTTCCGATCGACAACCTCAACATCGAATCTCTGCTCGGAAAGTTCGGTGATGCAGGGATCCTCAACGAGATCCCAGGTCTCTCAGGGATGGTCACAGGTGGATTGAATGGTGAAATTGGAATCATCGCAGGCGGAGCTGGTGGAGGATTCGACATACAAGCTGTCGGTTCGATGCTCCAATCGCATCTCGGGAGCATCGGCGGCCAGATCGAGTCACTGACAGGCGAACTACAGAATCTGAGTGATCCGCTTCAGATCAGTGCGGTACAGGCCCAGATTCAATCTCTGACGTCACAGTTCTCGAGCATCGTCGGTATCGTGAATGGGTCCATCCCGTCAGGACTTCCTGGTGCTGCAGACGTCATGGGGATGCTCAGTGGCATCCCTGCAGTTTCGAACGCCCTATCCAAGATTAGCCAAGTGATGGGTGTCGTCAATCAGCTTTCGGCTGCCGTCTCGGGCATCAAGGCTCTGGCGAACGCGATCACTGGTGGCGGCGTCATGGGCCTGATCAATGGCCTGAAAGCAGGCGCTCTATCTAACACCTGGCAGGAACCGAAGTCCCCAGCTGCACCTGAATACCCGTACAACAACGTCGTCCACACCGAAAGTGGACAGGTTCAGGAATTCGACAACACTCCAGGCAAGGAACGCTATCAGCGCTACCACCCATCAGGCAGCTTCATCGAGGTCCACCCTGATGGTACCCAGCATGAGAAGGTTGTCAAGGACAACTACTCGATCGTCATGGGCGACGACTTCATCCACGTCGATGGAAATGTGAAGGTAAATATCGTAGGAAATGCAACCATTGCGGTTGGTGGTTCATGTGGTCTTCGAGTCGATGGTGATATGACTCACATCGTGGACGGTGATTATTCGCTGGCCGTGAGCGGAGACTACTCAGTCGCAATCGGCGGAGCACACAAGCAGTCGGCTGGATCCCACTTCCAGGCGAAAGCACCAAGAGTAGACATCAATTGACTGCCGTAAATAAGCAGTACCCAAGGAGACACTGAAATGCCATCGGCAACTACATCCAACTATCTGCACGCGAAGTTCATGGACACCCTCCTGAAGGGTTCATCCTGGTCAGCGCCGTCGAACCTCTACGTTGCGCTGTTCACCACGGCGCCTGCGCTGGATGGAACTGGCGGAACTGAAGTTTCGACTTCGGGTACTGCATACGCACGCGTGCTTGCAGGCCCAACCGACGGTATCGGCTCTGACTGCTGGACTGGTCCTTCGGGCTCCAACCAAGAATACAGCAACGTGACCGAACTGACCTTCGGCGTCCCGACTGCGAACTGGGGCACCATCGTCGCAGCTGGCATCTATGATGCTTCCTCGGGTGGCAACCTGATGTACGTCGCAACCCTGGCGACTTCGAAGGTCGTGAACAATGGTGACGGCGCGCCACGTATCCTGGCGAACCAGCTGAAGATTTCCCGCGCTACCTGCTAACCGAAAGGAGAACTGAAATGCCTGAGAATCCAAACCCACCAGTTCCACCTGAGACCGAAATCCCGCAGGAAGAGGTCAAGACCTCTGACAAGCAGGGCAAGGCCGGAACCTCGTAAGCCATGGAAGCAATCGGAATCTGGATCGTTGTTGCCGTAATCTTCGTCATCTTCGTCCTCCAGGTCAGGAAGAAGAATCCAGCGAACGGCCCTGAGTGGCAGATCCTATACTCGGCTGGTCTCCCAAAGACACCAACCAAATCTGGTAAGTGGTGGAAGATCGTAGGACCAGCTCGCCCAGGGCATTTGAACTACGTGCCTTGGTACAAACCGTTCAAGGTCTCACTTGGTCAAACGATCCGGGTTGTACTCAAAGTCACCGGAGCTTACACACCAGTGGACGGGTACGAGGGTCAGATCGCCACCACAGCCTTGATGTTCAATCGTCGCGGTGATCGTCCCAATGAAGCAGTCGATGCCGCAGGTACAGGTCCAGGCCCATACAACACCTGGCGGCTGTATTCGAAGGTTCGTCCCGAACTCAAAGAAGGCCCCGTTGAATTCGATGTGAAGGTCGACGCTGCCAATCTAGTCGCGGTCATGGGTGGTATCATTACCGATGACGATGTTCAAGCCAACATCAGCGACCTCGAAAGCATCAACCTAGTCTTCGGTGGCGGCAGCGGAGCAGGACACGGCGCCGTTCAAATGATACCTGGATCGAGCATTGAGTTGGTCGAACTCTACATCATCTGATACAACATGAGCCACCCCTCTGCGCAAGTACGGGTGGCTCCTTTATGAGTGATAAATACATGTATGGCCGGATATAAGCAAACAATTCAGAACCTCGAGCCGAAGCTCTTCTTGACCTTCGACGGTGATGCGATTGACGCCACGAAGCGAACAATCACGGCGCTCCCTCATGAATTCATCGACGAGTCTGGTTACGCCAACTCCGCTCTCCTTCAGATCGACGACGAGGACTTCCCCGCATACCGCATGGGTCTTCCGTCCATGGTCGAACTCGAACAGGACGATCAAGGCGCGATCAGCTTCGGATGGTACGGTCGCCAGGCGGCTGCTCCTCTAGACATCTGGCCGAAGTCATTCATCGAGGTTGCATACCAGTCGTGGTTCAGCTTCCTCGACAACAACGGTAGCTTCAGTGTCGGCTTCATGATGAATCGCGAGACGAGTGAGCAAGCGTTCCGAGACTACTACGGTTACCCGTCGACGCAGTACACCTCCAACGGCATCAACCGTACAATCATTCGCAAGCAGGGTGCGTTCGACTTCTACTACCAAGACAATTACAACTACGAAAAGCGATTCATCTTTCAGCATCCAGGCGGAACTTTCACGCTCAATGCTAGCACCACCTACAACTGGCTGTATGGAAAGGATCACCACTTCTTCTTCGTCTGGGACGTAAAGGAAACGACGCCCGGTACGTTCGTAGCTACTGCGAAACTGTACATCAACGGTCACATCTACACTCAGTCAACTCACACCACTCTCGACACGCCGATCAGCACCTATGCGGCGACACCGATTGAGATTGGCGGTTCGATCAGTGGCGGTGGTATCCTGAAGAACGACCGCGCGACGAGCAAGGTCAACATGGATCAGATCGCGATCTTTGACCGAGGACTGACCGATGACGAAGTGATGCGACTATACAAGAAGACTCGATCTTATGATCGTCTCGTACTGTTCGAGAACGCAACGCATTACTGGTCTCTGGGTGACGCCGCATCGTCTTCGAACTTCGTCATCACAAACATGACGAACAGCTACACAGGCGAATACCTCGGCGGCAATGTAAAGGCAGTACGCGCACAGAATCCACCACCCCAGATCGGTAACGGCTCATCTACCTACTTCCAAGCTGGTGGCATGGGTCTGATTCGATACGTCGACCCGAACGCACGCGTCCTTCCGATTGCTGATGCGAACGGTGATTGGACCGTTCACTTCTGGGCGAGTGCATCCAACACAACACGAAGCGTCCTGTTCTCACTTCAAGAAGACGACTATCCAAACGTCGGTATCCTTTGCGAGATGAACATGCGGAACGGAACCCAACAGAACGGATCCGTCGAGTTCAGCCTCTCAGACAACTACCGACTGTCGAGCCTCACACACCAAGACAATGCACAACCTTGGCTGTTCAACGACGGGGTCGACCACCACTTCGCGCTGGTCAAGCGCAGCAACACCGCCGAACTATGGATCGATGGTCGTCAACACTCGACACTCCCGGTAGAGAATCTCCCTGTCACCTTCCCGGGCCCTGGTAGCGTCTATCTCATGGGTGCAGCACCTGGCAAGTTAAGTACAACGGGTCGCATGTCGAGAGTAGCATACACACCTTACGCTCTTGGTGGCGCTGAAATCCGAGCACTTGCCGCATACAACAGGATCTGGCGCATCAAAGGCACAGTCACGCTCCAGGGTAATCCGCACCAAGCAACCGTTCGTCTCCTGGCGCACAACACAGGTGAGCTGGTCAAAGAAACACTCAGCAGCAATCTCGACGGGTTCTACTCGGTCGATCTTTTCGACAATCGCTTGATTGACCTGATGGTTTTGAACAAACAAGATACCAACATCAAATATCGTGCCTACGGACCAATCACTCCGATGGGCTATGAGGACCTACCATAATGGGCTACACCAAAGCAGCACTCGGCACCACTCCAGCCATCAGGAATGATCTGGCAGGATGGAAGGCGCATCTCCTTGAATTGCACAGCGAATTAGTCGCTGCCGGTTTCGTACAGACAGGCGACACTGGCCAGCTAGATATCTCTGGTGTGGCTACGCTCCCCGCCAACACCACATATGCTGGATACAGGATCTATGAGGTGGACGATGACTTGGCTGCTGCTGGTTACAGGATCGTCTTCAGATTGGACTTCGGTGTCAACTTCGAGAGTCTGTATGGTGGTAACCAGAACCCAAACTGCATCAGGGTCAGAACCACAGTTGGTACCAAGACTGACGGCGTAGGCACAATCCTGTCTCAGAATGGTTCCACAGCCATCACTCCGGCTATCACATGGGGAAACCCTCAGTCTTACATCGATGGTGGTTCACAAACCACCATTGTCAATGTCGTTGCTAACAACTACATTTGCGTGAATCCAGACAAGGGATTCTTCGGCATTGTATTTTCTTGCAATGGCCGCGGCAGCAGCGGCAGCGGCACGCAGTATGGTTCCTTCAATGGATCGACTTTCACTATGATGATCCAAAGGTCGCTGGATGCCGATGGTGAGCCTTCCAACGAAGGTTTCACTGTATATGCGCCAAGCCTTGATAAATACGCGGAGTGGCCGCCCGTAGTCAGGTTTCCATTCGAAACCACTAGATACGATCCCAATCTGAATAGGACATACGGATATAACTATTCTGACACAACTTCGATCTCGACGCAATATGCGCAGGTCAGGGCTGGCGGTCAAGATGCTCCACCAATCTCGGGCGATATCCAAACCAGTCCTTGCTATCAATATGTGGATGGACGGCTCAAGTTTAATCCCAACATGGTGACGTACAGAACACAAGATTTGACCGAAGGTACAAGATTCCAGATCGAAACATCTCCTGGTGTCGTCTCCACATTCATCGCGCTTGGCCCGGGATCTGGTATGAGGCCAGATTCTTTCGGTCAGATGAATTCATTTGCGATGCTATTCGAGTAAGACATGGCTGCTCATCGCTACTGGCGAATCCTAATCATCGCAAATCACGGTGCATCATACAGCACCGTGTGTGAACTTGAGATGTTCGACGTCTTGGGTGGTACCAATTTGTGTACGGGTGGTACCCCTATCTCTTCTTCCAATTACGATGCCACTTGGACTGCTGCCAAAGCATTTGATGGAATCAAGAACACCGATTCTGGTTGGGCCACGTTAAACTCCCAGCATATCCCTTCCTACATTGGTTATGATTTCGGCTCCGGCAATGATAAGGACATCATTCAGTTTGCTATCACTGCGAGGCAAGCTTCCCTGAACGAAACGCCAAAGACATTCTTCCTTGAATGGAGCGATGATGGCGTTGTTTGGAACATGGCTCATGGTGTGTACGATGTTGCTGTTTGGACAAGCAACCTGACCAGAACATACAATGTTGCCGCATGGACTCCAAAGTTGGAGTATCCATGGGATACAGAGCGCAGCGTCAGTCGTGTGAATGCTCCGTATATCGCCAAACCGTACTTCTTCACTGGGGGCGGCGGATCTTTCTCAGGTACAACCAGAACTAATGCTGGTGCGGTATCATATTCTACCATCAGAGCATTTGACACTGATACAGGTCTGCTGGCTGGGGAAACTCAAGCCAATGTGATCGGCGAGTGGTCACTCCAGAAGTTGAAGGGGGGCAGGGAATACTTCATCGTTGCTACTCACCCAAGCAAAACTTGGGAACAGATGATTTCGAGCCAGAGGTTCCCACAACAGCTAGACATTCAGTTGAGATCTAGGATTCCGGTCGGGGAAGCCATTTCTGTTTTAGATTTGATTTTCACAAAATGGGCAGTCAATGGATCTTATGTGGCGGACGTCAACAGTGCTTCTTGGACTGCTCACACCCTGAGGCAAGTTTTCCCTGTTCCTACAACCAAGGGCAACAAGATCAAGTTTACCCTCAGAGCTGGTTCCAACACATGCACTGTAAATCAGTTGTATGTTGGATATCTCACAGGCACATACAACTATGCTGATACACCTGTGGCTCTTACAGTTGGCGGAAACACATCTTTCACTATTACAGCCAACACTGAAGTGGTTACCGACCCGATCGATTTCAATGCAAACACAGATTCCAATCTTATGGTCAGTGCATACCTCACTGGTGGGGACGTGGGAGCCAAGGCCACCGTGGCCGGATGGCAGGCGTATCAAAAGGCTGGTGACACCGCCGACGACTTGACTGCATCTGGCTACTCAACCATCCAGAATGGGGCGTTGGTGAATAAGGTGGAAATTGGCTACAATGGCTGACTTAAATACAAGACACTAATCGGTGACAAAATGGGCTACACTCACAAATGGGTTCCACCTTCGGCTGCGTATGGCAACAACCTGACTGCATGGAAGACAATCTGTCAAGACATCCACACCCAGTTGCTTGCGTCTGGCCTCGATGCCGCGTCAGACACTGGTCAGCTTGACATCACAGCTGTCGGTGCATTGCCGTCGTTCGGTGGATGGGCCGGCTACAAGATG